>RCND010002337.1_pt1 | contig 10526 bp, 8 predicted proteins | sample 2041351 | NCBI WGS metagenome assembly RCND01 (sample SAMN09708230, study PRJNA481090) | Marine sediment metagenome, whole genome shotgun sequencing project. | biome: marine sediment; feature: ocean; material: sediment; isolation source: Sewage treatment plant 12B marine sediment (STP12B) ...
CCATCGCCTTGGTCACCACCATCACCCTGGTCACCACCATCGCCTTGGTCACCACCATCGCCTTGGTCACCACTATCACCCTGGTCACCGCCGTCAACTTGGTCACCGCCGTCGCCACCGCTTCCGGCATCGTCCGAAGATGAAGAACGAGCACGCCCACTATCAGAACGTGGCTCCCCCTTGCGCTCACCATCATCAGAACTCTCCTGACCAATTGATGCGGTCGCAGCTTCGGTCAATGCCAAAGCGCTTTCGGGACAGTATTCAAACATGAGTTGCAAGATATTCTTGTAGTCAGATCGCCGGGATATCTTTCTCTTGATATTATCCGGAACCGTATCCATTCGGCACATATCATACTGTTCAGCGTATGATTGAGTTGGCAAGTTAGTGGCCAGAACGGCAAGACTTACGACAGCCGCGCTTGCTTTGAGAAATACAACGTACTTCATGGGTAACCCCTTAAGATCAAAAACTAATTACAGAAGCAATGAGCGGGTCTTACTCGCTCACTATACAATCTCTTTAGCGCGGCGGCGCACGGCCGCCAGGCTACCTAAGCCACCCAGCAGAAGCCATAGACCTGCTGGAAGCGGCACGGCCGAGATGTTACCGTAGACGCCAATTGTCGACGTACCGCCTTCGCGATTGATCCATTCACCATTTGCCATATCGAAGCTACTGCCATTCCCGGCGCTCTCCAAGCCGAAAAAGACACTTGTCAGCCTGAGGCCATCGCCAAGACTGATGGGAAAGTCAAAAGGAGTAGCAGACAACTTCAGTCCGCTGATCACATCAGGGTTCAGCCCCGTGCTTTCGTTAGTATCCGTGGTGTAACTGACGTCGGGTGTATTAGTGATAGAGAATCCAAAGGATAGGTCCAACGCCGCCAGATCAGTTGGTGCGTCAAAATCGATGCTCAGGTTCACATTGCTGTCCCAGATGGACCCGGTGTTCCAATTGGACTGGTTATTCCAGGTGATTGTGCCGAACCGTATTTTTCCCGCCACTGAGACATCTTCGCCAAAGGATCCGCCGTTAACAGCGAGGGAGCTCGAATTACCCGCGACGACATCAGTATCAGTCGGCTCGTCAGACGGTGAACCCCACGCGAGTTTTTTGCTCCCCGCGCCGGTAACCTCAATCGAACCCTTTGCATTGCTCGGCGCATCGATCGTTCCACCAAAGGTGCCGGAAACCGTGGCTGCTTGTGCAAAGCCAGCGATGCATACGAAAAACGCTCCCGAAAGAGCAATTCGTTTTATCATGATAAACCCTCAAACTCGTAAAATAACACAATCCAAATTTACCACACCCGCCCAGAAACCTCCACCATAATGTCGCCACTTTGCTCCAATTTCGCCTTAATTCATTGGCTTATGTTTCCTTCTGCGCACCTAACCGGACTAGCGCTCGGCATTGTGGCGCGCGAAGAAACACGGTGGTGCCGATCTGGGTCGCGACGCCGGTCCATTGGCTCATTCGGTGCCTTAAAGGCAGAACATTAATTCGGCCTATTCGTAGTTCGCTAAGCGTGAGTTGACGGCCTTTCAGGCGTCAGCGGTCAACCAAGATCGAGAACAGCGACGTGGGTCAATTGATCTGATCAAATGGCAGGGGGCAGGTCGAGATACTTGTTTTTAATGATAGGGCAAACCACCCCAAAGGCTTACAAAGACACCTTAGGCGGCTGTTGCTTATCGCGACATTTCGCGAGGTTTTTTCACCGCTTCGCACACCGGATCACAAATGCATCACATCATCCTTTGGGCTTGCCAGACCCTTTCTGATGCCCCGACCGCCGCCTACTTACCTTCTAGGTGTTTTGGTCAGCTTCCAGAATCGGTGATTTTCGACTATAGTTTCAGCAATTAGAGTTTTTACGACGCTTTTGACAAAGACTATTAGGAATGGAGCCGAATTATGGCCGACCCCATCACACTGTCCCAATTACGGGCTATGGCGAACGATATCGATGTCCCGGATGAAGAAATTGCGCAATACATTTTGGAGGATAGCTCACAGGCCTCTGCCTTCAGGCCCGGAGTCACAATCAATAGCGATGTTGTCGACGATCAGGGACTGGAGGCTGATGTTGGCGCTGCGCTCTTCAATCACTGGGACAAGCGGCGCAGGCAGCGAAAATACCGCCGGAAAATCGCCGGTGGATGGTCTGGTCTCAAAGTTGTCTCGGAAGGCGACAGTTGGTTTCAGTACCCGTTTTTGTTGAAGGATGTAATTGACCATCTGTTTGATGACTATGCTATTTTCAGCCTCGGTGCGGCAGGCGATCTGGTGTCGGAGATGCTGGATCAGGATGAAATTCTGGCGGCGATCCAGCAAGAAGAACCTGACCTGTTTTTCTTTAGCGGCGGCGGAAACGACCTGCTGGGGGATGGCAGGTTAAAAGTGGCGCTGGATTCCTTCAAGGAAGGCCGCCCGGCTGAGGACTACCCAAACGCAGCATTTGATCAGAGCCTGACCCAAGTGATCCGCGATTACCGCACAATATTCGGCAGCATCGTCAGCACCGCGCCAAGCATTAAGATTCTATGCCACGGCTATGACTATGCTCTTCCCAACGCGGGGCGGTGGCTGGGTGAACCAATGGAGGCATTGGGGATCACGGAAAAGGCGCTGCAACGCGATATCGTCAAAGAGATGATCAATCGGTTCAACAACGCGCTGACTGATCTGGCGGCAGAATTTTCGGGCGTCGTGTTCCGTGTCGACAGTCTAAATGCAGTAGGTGAGACACAGTGGCATGACGAGCTGCACCCGGACAAACAGGGATATGCTGTGGTCGCGGATCGGTTCAGGACGGTCGTGAATTCCATCGTCGGGCGGCGCGAGATCGGGCGGGTGAAACAAGCGCCGCTAAGCCCGGGAAAAGAAGCGATGATTACCGGCACAAAAGACCTAACGCCCAAGGCGTTTCGGGAATTGGTGGACCATCGGGGGCGAGCACTGTTGTCGTTGTCCTTGCCACCGACGCCCGACGAAACCCGGCGCCGAGAAATTGAAAACGATATATCTCAGCACTTCGAGAAGATTTCGGGCGGCGCTGATTTCCTGCCGGCGCGTTTCTTAAAAGATGGAGCTGAAAGCGCGGCAGCGGTCTGCCGGATCAAGTTGCCGAGCGGGTTTGGAAGCGGATTTTTGATCAGCAGCCCCAATTTCATCATGACGAACAACCATGTCATCGCGTCGGTCGAAGATGCCCGCAGTGCCGTGGCCGAATTCCATTTCGAAGAAGGCGGGATCGGGCAGAGCCTGGGACTGGAACCGGACAGGTTCTTTATCACGTCCGTCGATCTCGATTTCACAATAGTCGGATGTGATGGCAGCATGTTGGAGGGCGTCGAGCCAATTGCGCTTCTCAGAAGCCCGTCCACAGTCACACGGGGCGAGAAGGTGAATATCATTCAGCATCCGCGCGGCCGGCCCAAAGAAGTGGCGTTGCACGAAAACTCGGTCGATCGGGTGAAGGATAAGGTGATCTGGTACAACACTGACACCGAACCGGGATCATCGGGATCGCCAGTCTTCAACAACACCTGGGACCTAGTCGCGCTACACCATGCCGGCTGGCATGACGCGGATGGCACGACGACCAATGAAGGTGTACGCATAGCCGCGATCGTCTCGCATTTGATTGCACAGCAAAATACCGAACGTACTGCAGGGAAGGAGCTCCACGAGCTGCTCAACACAATCCCTGACAGCTCACCCCATCTTGGGTTCTTCGACATCGCCGGTATTACCGGGTCAGACTGGAACGAAGTTGAGGTGCCGGAATACCGCGGGTCGGTGGAGTTTGCCGATGTCGGGTTCTGGAACATTGAGCATTTCAACAATGCAATATCAGATCAGCGGATCGAGCGGGTGGCGGATGTACTGAGCCATCTGTCGATGGACGTCATAGGATTGATCGAGGTAGAGCGGGGTGCGATGGATCGCCTCGTGACAGCGTTGCAGGCACTTGGGTATCCGTACGACTACAAGTACCTGAACGTGCGCGGGCGTCAGGATTTGGCGGTTCTATATGACAGTCAGACCTCAACGGTGACAATGGCGCAAAACATCATGAACCGGCATGCCGACGCATGGCAGGTCGAAACCATATCCGGCCGGTCAGCTTTCCCGCGCCGTCCTCTGATTGCCCGTGTGAAGATCGAGCCGCGCGTCAACGGTGGATCAACCACAGGCCGTGCCGTCGAATTTGTAATGATTTCGGCGCACCTGAAAGCCTTTGGTGACCCAGAGAGCCGCGCGCGGCGTCGTCTGGCAGCCCAGATTTTGACGGAAGTTATTGAGGATATCCGCAAGACAGAAAAGCTGCCCGTCGTGCTGGGTGGCGACCTGAATGAGACGCTGAATACTGATGTGCTGTCGGCGCTGACGTCGGCGCCGGATCTGATTGCGCTTACAAGCGATGATGCAGACGACAATGCGTTATCATACGTCGGTGCGACGCACCGCTCATTGATCGACCATATTGTGGTGTCAAATGATGTGCGCCTATTGCCAATCAGTGGGGATGATGCAGCGATTGTGCGGCTGGATCGCAGCGTAAGCGACTTTGCGGACGACGTATCTGATCACGTGCCGCTTGTGATCCGCATGGTCCATCGGGATTCTCCGTTACAGATCGACCCGGCAAAACCCGGAGAGTCAGGTCTTCAGACTGATGTACCCGAAGGCGCCAAATCGGTAACGATTTCCTTCGAATGAGCCGGGAGCAGGCCCGTTTCAGTTTTTGATCGTTTACGCTTTACGGTGAGAAGAGCCGTCCATTTTTGAACCAGAAGACTCGTGGCCATCATATCGGGTCTTGGCCCCACATACGTGGTTATTGGTTCGCTATTTCTGATAGTCGTGCTGGCTTGCTATTCTCCTTATCTTGATACGAAAGTCAGGCAGGTCCAGCTTTGTGGCTTGATCTCTAAACCTCACGATGATGATAAACCTGTTGTCGATCTGAATGCTGGCAGGCCGCAATTGCGCCCACCGGTAGCCACGGCCGGCATTTAGCTCGCAAAACCAAATAGAACACGATATGCTGCACTGCAGAAAAGCGAATCTTGGGGTCAGAAATCATGACAGGTCACATCATCACTGTTGCGCAACAAAAAGGTGGTTCGGGAAAGACGACAGTTGCCGTAACTCTTGCAACAGCTTTTCTAGCCGCCGGGAAAAGCGTCGCTCTGATAGATACAGACCCGCAAGGCAGCTTGGGAAAGTGGTTCATGATGCGCATCGAAAACTTCGGAGAAAACGAAAAGCTTCGTTTTTCGACAGCAAGTGCATGGGGCATATCATACGAGCTCCGATCTCTCAGAGAGACAGTCGACATCATCATCGTTGATACACCTCCCAAAGCAGACAACGACCTGCGACCAGCGCTTCGTGAGGCTGATTTGATTTTAGTTCCCCTGTCTGCCAGCCACGTGGATGTATGGGCAACACAAGACGTTTTGGATTTGGCGGCGAGAGCAAACAAAAGCGCCAGTATCGTTTTGAACAAGACCCGTTCGGGTACGCGCTTGGGGGCCGAAGTGGCAAATGCAGTCCTTGAGTTTGATGCTGATGTAATCAAAGCCACTTTGGGAAATCGGGTTGCATTTGCGGAGGCTTTGGGGCGCGGTCTTGGCGTTGTCGAAGCAAAACGAAATGGGGCGGCATCGTTGGAAGCGCGCGCACTGGCAGATGAAGTTATGTTGGCGCTCTAGAGCGCGCAGCCATTCGGTTGATTTACATTCGGCCTTAGATTTGCGCGAAAAGCCACTCCAAGCGCGCTCTCTGAAGGAAGTGTTGGGGCAATGACAATCCGCAATATGTGCTTGGACGACCTGCGTCTGGTGCTCAATTGGGCCGCAGCAGAAGGCTGGAACCCGGGTCTGAACAACGCAGAGGCATTTTATGCCGCAGACCCTGACGGTTTTTTCTTGAATGAAGTCGATGGCACACCTGCTGCGGCCATTTCGGTGGTCAATCATAACGATCAATTTGCGTTTTCGGGACTGTATATCTGCCGCCCTGAATTTCGCGGCCGTGGTTATGGCATGGAAGTTTGGAAGGCAGGCATGGGCCATGCCGGGGTCAGATGTGTGGGCCTTGACGGCGTGCCGGATCAGCAGACAAATTATGTGCGTTCAGGCTTTGCCCGGCACGGGCAGACTGTGAGATATAAGGGATCGCTAAACGTTGCTGCAGCCGCGCAAGGATTTGTGGCTGATGCATCTGATCTGGAAACCATTATCATGGCTGATAATGAGGCGACCGGATATAGCCGCTACAATTTTGCCAAGAAATGGTTTGAGGTGACAAAAACCCGGCAAACGATCCTGCTGCCGGCTGACCTGAGTGACATTGCTTTCGCGACATTCCGCCAGTGCGAAGATGGGGTAAAGGTTGGACGGTTTCAGGCGAATACTATCGCGCAGGCAGAAGCGCTCTTGGCGAGTTGCCCGAAGGAAATGGCGGTCGGCCCCATATTTTTGGATGTGCCGGACACGTCGCAAGACCTGGCTGCTTTTCTGGTGCGGCGTGGGTTCCTTCCGGCTTTCGAAACTGCACGCATGTATTCATCGGCACCGCCTCGTGGTGCTCCGCCGGATTTCTATAGCGTTGCCAGTTTGGAAGTGGGGTAAAGCTCACCCGATGTTAAGAATTCATCGTCCGGGGCGCTGAATGCGCAGTCACGGTATGCCTGAGAAAAGGCAGTGGTCGCCTTCAAGCTTGCTCGACCAACAACGGCCTCGATGGTAGGCGGCATTCTCGTACCTACTGTACGAATTCTATCGCCTTTGTTCAACGAATCGACAGTCAGACAGCCATAGTGTTAAGCCAATTCGCGGCAGTAGGGGGCAGTTTGGAGCGTTGACGCCTCAACCAATGGAGCGGCGAAAGTGAAAGTTGTGATCAAGATAAATCGCCTGAAGCACCTTACTATCCGTCAATTGACCAAATCCGCCAGATGATCTGAGAATGCCTGCCGGGATCGACGTGGCCATCGCGATGGCCGCACTTGGACTAACACCGACATCATTAATCATGACCCGCAGTGCTTTTGGAAAATCAAGGTCAGCACCCGCCAATGTGCCGTCGGACAACGTCAGCCTACCGTCTTGGCGATAGATGACGCGGCCATTCAGCTCGAATTCTGTAATGCCCGAGCCAACTGTCGCCATTGCGTCGGACACCAGAAAGATCTGCTCGGGCCCCTGTTTGGTACGCAATGCGGCGCGGATGGATGCCGGATGCACATGAATGCCGTCTGCAATCAGTCCGGCCGACACCGTGCCGTTGTCGAGGGTTGCCCCGACCAACCCAGGCTCGCGATTTCCCAACTGACTCATCGCATTGAACAGATGTGTGGTGCAGTGCGCTCCGCTCGCCATGTAATCCATGCAGGTGTTATAGCTGGCATCGGTATGGCCAAGTGACACAATCACACCGGCTTGATGCAACGCCGCGACCTGATCAACAGTGGCGTTTTCAGGCGCGAGAGTCAGCATGACGTTGGGCAGGTGTTCAGCGGCTTTGATAATCATGGTTAGATCGTCGTCAGTCATCGCTCGTATCAGCGACGGATCATGCGCGCCCTTTCGCTTGATCGAAAGGTGAGGCCCCTCCAAATGCAGTCCGACAACGCCTGCAACGCCCCGCTCTATTGCGGCTGCGACGGCATCAATTGCTGCCTGGCTACGTTCAGGTGTGTCCGTGATCAGCGTCGGCATGAAGGCGAGGGTACCGACTGAGGCAAGTGCGCGTGACATGGTTTCAAGTGTCTCGACAGACTGGCTGTGATTGAACATGACGCCGCCAGCGCCATTGACCTGCAGATCAACGAAACCCGGGATAATCACCCCGCCATTCAATTGCTGTTTGGTGCAGCCTTCCGGCAGATCGTTTTGATACAGCATACCGACAAGGATGCCATTTTCGTGGACCAGCGCTTTACCCTCGTGCATCGCCGTTCCGTCATGAATTTTTGCTCCTAACAGCGCTGTCGGGGCCATCAATTATACCGTCTCAGTGACTTTGTTGAGGTGACGCGGCGCATCAGGATTGATCCCGCGCGATACCGCGATGGTCTCGACCATTGCGTAAAAGCTCGCGATCAGCGTGATTGGATCGGTCAGCGGGTGACCCGTGCGAATAACCGGCAAAGGAGTTGCGGTTTTTGCCTTGTCGGATGTTACAAAAACGGTCGCTCCTTTGGCTGCAATTTCATCGGCGACCTGAACGAGAACCTCTTCTGCCGCATCATTCGCCGCCAGGGCAATGACCGGGAAGCCAGCATCGACAATGGATACCGGACCATGCAGAACCTCAGCAGAGGAATAAGATTCCGCGTGCAACTGACAGGTTTCTTTGAACTTAAGCGCAGCCTCGTTGGAGATTGCGTTGGCGGGGCCCCGGCCAAGACAGAACAAGGAGCTTCTATTGCCAAAAGCGGCGGAGACGTCGCGCCAATCTTCCTTGACGGCGCTCTCCAATGCGCTTGGCAACCCTTTGATTGCGACCTTTAGATCTTCGTTTCCTGACCATTCGGCAAGAAGCCAAATCGCGGAGACCGCGGATGTCACAAACGTCTTGGTCGCGGCAACGCTTAGTTCCGGACCCGCGTGCAGGTTTAGAGTATGATCGCTGACCCGCGCCAAAGGCGAAGTTGCATCATTGGTCATGGCAAAAGACAGCGACCCCGACGCACGGGCCATACGGGCCATCTCTACGATATCCGGGCTCTTTCCCGACTGGGACACCGATATGCAGGCGCTCCCCGCGAGATTCAGTTCACGTTTATAAACTGATGCAACCGATGGCCCGACCGAGGCAACGGGAACACCCATCAGCAACTCACTGGCATATTTGAAATAGGTCGCGACGTGGTCTGATGACCCTCGGGCAACGCTGATCATAAAACTCGGGTTGCGCTCGCGCAGGGCGCCAGCCGCGCGTTTTATGTCAGTTGCACCATCGGTTAAGAGACGATCAACCGCAGATGGAATTTCCAGAACTTCTTGACGCATTTGAGTGATCGGTTGGGTCATTTGAAAGCTCATTCCTTTGCAAGCCGGAGCTCCGCTACAAAATTGTAGGCGTCCCCGCGATAAATGGATTGGGTGATTTCGACGATGCGACCGTCAGCAAGATAAGACATGCGTTCGATTTTCAGTCCGGCAGTACCCTCGTTAATTTCAAGCAGCGTGGCGTCCTCGCTGCCAAGGTTTATGGCCGAGATCTTTTGCAATGCACGCACGGGATGAAGCCCGGCGTCATCCAACACCGCGTAGAGCGATGTCACGACAAGCGTCGGATCGGGCAGAATCGTGGTAGGCAGCGTCGCACGCTCGATCGCCATAGGTTTTTCGTTCGCCAACCTGAGACGGGAAATTCTGGACACCGAGGCATCCTGGGTCAGCGCAAGTGCGATGACTTCATCTGGCGACGGCATGAAAATTCCACGTTCCAACCAACGAGAGGCCGAAACCATACCGCGACGCGACATGTCTTCTGAAAAGGATGTCAGACGCGACAGCGATTGTTCAATCTGCTGTGTTTGCGATGCGATAAACGATCCGTATCCTTGTTTTTGGACGATGACCCCGTCTTCGGCCAGAGCTTGGATGGCTTTTCGCACCGTGACCCGTGACAATTCCGTCAGTGCCGCGATTTCGCGTTCTGGCGGCAACGAACTGCCGGGTTTCAATATTCCCTGCTCGACGCCATCAGACAGACGCTTTCGCAGTTGGATATATCTTGGCCCGGCGTCCGGAGACAACCATAGGTCAGGGGCCAGAAACTCTGCGACGCTCATTGCGCAACCTGTTTGCGTTCAAGCGCGGACTCTGCCGCAAGCCAAATGGCACCCATGATTGAGGGTCCAGCGGGATCGACAATATTCTGAATGAATTCGGTGTCCAGAAACGGTTGATAATGTCTACCGACACCGCCTGAGATGCAGAGTCTGTCGCCCTCTCGAAACCTGAGCGCACGCAGCGCGGACTGCAGGTAAGATGCGCCTTCGTTCACCAAATCAAGCCCTGTCAGGTCACCGGCATTTGCGGCACAAATGATATCCGGTGCGAACTGGCCAAAATCCCCGGGTTTCGCATCAAGACTGAAGGCAACTAACCCGTTTGGATCGTTCCCGAACTTCGCAAGCGTCGTTTGGGTCAACGGGCTGTGCGGTGCGATTTGATCGTAACACAAAAGCGTCTGTTCCAGAAGTCGACGGCCAAGCCATGCTCCGGACGCCTGATCCGAAACAGCAAACCCCCAACCGCAGACGTGGTGGAGTTCGCCGGCATTTCTTGTGGCAACGATGGTTCCAGTTCCGACAGACATCAGATACCCGTCTTCATCCCCTAACGCACCTTCAACGGCGGTTGCTCGGTCATCCGTGACGGTCACGATTTGATATGGCAGTGCGTTGGCAACCTTGTCGGCGATGTCTTTTGACATCACACCGGCCAATCCAATATGCACTGAGGCCGATTGCAATTTTTTCTGTGATA
>RCND010006272.1_pt1 | contig 10526 bp, 6 predicted proteins | sample 2041351 | NCBI WGS metagenome assembly RCND01 (sample SAMN09708230, study PRJNA481090) | Marine sediment metagenome, whole genome shotgun sequencing project. | biome: marine sediment; feature: ocean; material: sediment; isolation source: Sewage treatment plant 12B marine sediment (STP12B) ...
ACATCTCCAAGCACTGAGAGTCCGCCGCTCATATCCCCATACAGGGTGCCGTAGCCCACAGCCGTCTCACTCTTATTGCTGGTATTCAGCAGGATATTGCCTAATTTATTGGATAGGGCCATCAAAAGTGTTCCCCTGATCCGGGCTTGAATATTCTCTTCCGCAATGTCTTCAGGCATGTCTTTGAAAAGCGGTTGAAGCGTCTCCCTAAACTCATTAAATAGAGCTTCTATGGGGAGAATGTTGTATTTTATTCCCAGATTCTCAGCCATCTGAACCGAGTCGTTCACACTGTGATCTGAAGAGTACTGGGAGGGTAGCAATAGCACATGAAGATTAGCCGGACCCAGTGCTTCAGCAGCCAGTGCCAGTGTTACTGCCGAATCGATTCCTCCCGAAAGTCCCAGCGTTGCTGTACGGAATCCCAGTTTTCCGAAATAGTCTTTGATGCCGCAGATCAAGGCATCGGCCATGGTTCCAATCCGGCCGGGGATTACTCCGGGTGAAGGGTGAGGCTCAGATTCAGTCAGTTCTTCCAGGTCGCAAATTAGAATGTCTTCCCGGAAATAGGGGAGTTTAGCTGCCACACGTCCGGAAGGATGGATGGCCAGGGATCCGCCTTCAAAGATAAGTTCTGTATGTGCACCCACCTGGTTACAGTAGAGGACCGGAAGTTTGTACCTCTTAGCCTTCCCGGTGAAGATCGATTGTTTGACCTCCATTTTCCGATGTGAGAAGGGCGATGCCGCTATATTGATGATCACATCTGGTTTAAAGACCGACAGCTCTTCCAATGGATTGGAAGTATAAAGTCTGCTACGTGAAAACTCATTATCAAATGGTTGTTCATCCCAGAGGTCCTCACAAATGGTCACCGCCAGTTTCCTGTTTTTGAATTCCAGAATGTGAAATTCGCGATTGGGTTCAAAGTAGCGGTACTCATCAAAAATGTCATAGGTGGGAAGCAGGGATTTACGAAATACCTGCTTAACCTTTCCTTCATGCAGAAAAAAAGCTGAATTGAAAAGCAACTTCCCATCTTTATTGGGGTTGAATTCAGGGCCTCCTACCAGGACCCCTATGGCCGGATCTACCAATGTGGCCAGTTTCTCAATGGATTGTCCACATGAATGAATGAACTCTTTTCTTTCCAGCAGATCCAGTGGAGGGTAACCACAGATGGAAAGTTCAGAGAATATGACCAGCTCGGCACCCGAGGAGGACGCATCCGCTACTGCAGCAGTGATTTTGGACAGGTTCCCATCAAAATCACCGATAATATAATTCAGTTGTGCAAGCGCAATTTTCATAGCAGATCAGAATAGAACCCCAAGGTGAAGGGAGATGGAATTCAATGTGATATTGGCCCGGTCATTATTAGTTACATCGGTAAATCCGGACGACCAGCGGATTCCTCCAATTAGCGAGGTACTTCCCCCCAGGTTATATTCAATCCCAATTCCCACATGATAACCGAGATAAAAGGTGTTTATACTCTCCTTAATGTCTTCCTTCTCGAAGGAAGCTTCTTCGGAGCTGGCCTTTGCATTGAGATTGATCATGGGATTGAATCCCAGTTGAAGAAAATAAGTGGCATATCCCATCTCGTCGGTCTTCAGTTTAAGTCCTATGGGAATGTCAATATATTGCAAATTATGTTTCACAGATTGTCCTGGCTCTATCCACAGGGATTCTCCTTTGGAAATGAATTCAGTCGAATCGGCATAGAGCAAGTTTCCCCCCAGATTATTAATGCCAACACCCAGTACAAAGGCATATTTCTCGTTGAAAAAATAGTCCATATTCAGACCTGCATGCAGATGAATAATTGCCCCATCGGGTTTAACACTTGCATCATCTGAGCTGAACCAGACAGATTGAGGATCAAATTCTACGTTGAACTTAGCGCGAGTTGATTGGGCACTAAGGGACAGTAAGGCACCCAGGAAGGTTAAAATAAGCAGTATTCGTTTCATATTTTATACTTTTGCATATCGCTTAAGGATTCAAATTTAATGATTATGATGATACCTGTTCAACGCACCATACTTTTTATAACGGGTATTGCATTGCTATTATGCGGATGCAAGAATAATTCTCTTGACGTGGATATTTCCGGAGTTGATCTAAAAATGAGGCTGGAGCGCTTCGACCGGGATCTCTTTGAAATGGACCAGGATACCATGGATCTTGCCATAGGCACATTGTACCAGCATTATGGTGATTTTTTTGATGTGTATAATGTGCATGTGATTAGCATTGGTCAGGCCTCTTCCCGCAGGTACTCCTCTTATCTTTCCATGTTCATAAATGATCCTACAAACAGGGAGGTATATGAATATACTGATCAAATTTATTCTTCAAGCACTGAGATAGAGGCCGAGCTTACCGATGGTTTCAGACATTATCTCTATCACTATCCTGATTCTGTACCCCCCCGGGTGGTGGCTTATGTAAGCCGGTTTAACCAGGGACTTTTTACAGTGGGTCATTTTGTAGGGGTGGGCCTTGATCAGTACCTGGGGAGCGATTGTGATTACTACCGGCAGATGGGGACTCCCATTTACCTTGCACAGAAAAAGGAGCCTGCAAGGGTACCTGTGGATGTGATGTATGCATGGGCTACAGAGCTCTATCCATATAATGATTCACTGGACAATGTACTCTCCAGAATGATTTATCACGGGCAGTTGGCCTGGTTTGTGGGGGCCATGTACCCGAAACTTGAAGAGCAAGAGAATATGGGTTTCACGGACGATCAGATAAAATGGTGCAAAAACAATGAAACGCAGATGTGGACCCGCCTGGTGGAGGAGAAATTGCTCTTTTCCACCGATCCGATGAATATCCGCAAATTGGTTGAGGATGCTCCCAATACAAGGTTTTTTACCACTGAATCGCCCGGGAGGGCAGCAGTATGGCAGGGCTGGCAGATTATCAATGCTTTTGTGGAGCGGAATCCAAACCTAAGCGTACACCAGGTTATGTCGCAGCGCAACTACCAGGAACTACTCAGGCTGTCGAGGTACAATCCATGAGAAGAAAACGGGCCATCTCTGTTCCATTGAGACGACCCGAAATCCTTTTATTCCGTATGCTATATTCCTTATTTATTTGTAGCGGCTGACCCTTTCATCACTGATTACGCCACTCCAGTTCAGTCCAAACGCAAAGTCATAAGTGTTTCCATCCGCGTCGGTATAGCACTCCATATCGCGTGGAACATCCTCGAACTGCTCCTCCACGGTCTTCATATCAGCAGGCATTTGGAAGGGTAGTAGCGCAGAGGGTTCCACTGCACCTGATATCAGATCCATCAGTGCCTGGTCCTGAACACCCATATGTACCAGAATAGCATCGGCAACCGGCTCAATCTCAGCAAAAACCATTGGTTTGCTTACATTGACTACGACCACAACCGGCTTATCACCCATCTTTGCCCTGGTCTCATGTACCAGTTTCATATCGGGGATATTCGCGGCCGTTGTAGTTTTATCTTTGTATGTCCGGTTGGTAAAATCCTCGAAGGGACTTCCCCCAGCAATACTGGTTTCACGGGCATGCTCAGCTTTATAGGGGCCATATTGAAGTGAAATGGGAACATAACCATTGCCTCCCTCCTCCAATTCAGCAGCTTCATAACCTGTTCCGCCATTGGGACTCTGGATCCCCAGCAGGGCAAAATCGGCTTCTTCCGGTGTTTCTACCAGTTCAAAGTATTTAGAGACGATGGCCGGATTGAACGCATCCACCCATCTTTCCGGGCTTGACATTCCAAACCAGTTAGTACTTGCCGGGATGTAGCGCTGGGGCATATAGACCTTCACCTGCTTTTCCAGGGGAAGGGTTTGCACCTGGTTCTTCAGCATAACTATGGTACGCAACTGGGCCTCAAATCCAGCTTTCATATAGTCCGGATTTCCAACTATTTCGCTGGTTTTGGCTGGATCCAGGTAGGGATTCTCAAAGAGTCCCACACGGAAGATATTGCGAAGAAGTCTGATAGCTGACTGTTCAAAACGTTCTTTCATGTATTCTTCACCATGCTCATCCACTCCCATCTTATAGGCCTCTAGAACAGGTCCCATATCATTGTTGCCGCCGAATTGATCAATGCCTGCATCGATGGCTTTGTAGTGTCTTTCGGCCACACTAAGTGATTCTACACCCCAGGATGTGGCTCCAAATGCACTTACACCTTTAGAATCGTTTGTAATGCCCCAGTCGGAACAGATCACCCCATCATATCCATATTTATCACGTAGCAGGTCTGTAATAATATACTTGTTATAGGAATTGCCCACATTCTCACCGTACTTGGTATCGAGACCTGTCGAAATGGTGTAATAGGGCATTACCGCGGAGGCCATGCCGGTAGCACCATTCAGTTTAAAGGCTCCTTCGGTGAAGGGCTGCAGATGGTCTTCCAGATTGTTACCCGGGTAAACCGAATAGGCTCCATAGCCGAAGTGAGCATCCCGTCCGCCCTCTTCGGGGCCGCCGCCGGGCCAGTGCTTAACCATGGCATTTACACTATGATATCCCCATCCATTTAATATTTCATGATCGCCAGCAGAGGTCTGGAAACCATCCACATAGGCACGGGCCAAATCGGTGGCTAGATCGGGGTCTCCTCCCATGGTACCGCTGAAGCGGCCCCACCGCGGCTCACTTGCAAGATCAATTTGTGGAGAAAGAGCAGTGGCGACGCCTAAAGCTCTGTATTCCATGGAAGCAATCTCTCCAAACTGTTTCATCAGTTCCGGATCAAATGAGGCTGCGATACCCAGGGAGGCTGGCCACATGGAGATATCCCCTCCCGAACCAGCATTATACTCTGTATTAGCTCTCGTCCTGTGCCTGGGGTCCGAACTGGTATTTACCGGAATTCCCAGATCCAGGCTTTCTACTAGTTGTTGCGCATTATTGTTCCATTGAGCGGCATCTGTGGGACTGGACACAGAAGTGATCAGTACATGACGCAAATGGTCTTCCATGAGAAATTTTTTCTGTTGATCCGACAGATCGGAGGGAGAAGCACCGCTCTCCTCGAAAGGTTTGCCACCATAGGTGTTGGCTCCAAAAAAGCCCCGACTACCCGATGGGATAGCCTGGTGTGCACTGTAAAGCATCAGTCCGGCCATCTGTTCCACTGACATCTGTCCGACCAGGTTGCTAATTCGATCGTCCACAGGTAGCCGCCAGTCTTCGTAGGCATCCAGTGTGCCGTTCTTGTTGAGGTCCTTAAAAGCGAAGCCGCTTTTTTCGATCAGGGTGACACCCGAACTGGATACGTACCCGAGGGTTTGCCCCCCCTTATTATGAATAATTGAGATACCATCTTGTTCTTCAATGGTATACTTGGGGCCACATCCGGTGAGGACGAAAATGGCGATTCCCAGGAATGATAGTAGGGCTGTGCATTTAGATTTCATGGTCGATGCTTAGGTTTGTTTAGAATATATGATATCTGAGTTAGAATGGAAAAGAAGTCAAAGGTTTAACGATTTGGTAAACTGTTTCATTTGCTAAAGTTTGGTTCCGCAAATTTTACAGAAACGGGCATCCTTATCGTGTGGACTATGGCCACATGAGTTACAGGAGTCTTGTCTGTTATCCGGGCCCGATTTGGCAGCCTTCCCAATCTCAAAGGTTATTATACCTGTGGGAACGGCAATAATAGAGTAACCGGTGAGCATGGCCACAGAAGCCAGGATCTTTCCCAGAACCGTGGCAGGGGCAATGTCCCCGTAGCCCACCGTAGTGATGGTGACAATGGCCCAGTAAATGCTCTGGGGGATGGAAGTAAATCCGTTCTCCTCTCCTTCAATAAGATAAAGCATGGAGCCCAGGATCAATACCAGGGTAAGCACTGCACCTAAGAAGATGATGATCTTTCGAAAGCTTTGTTGAAGCGCCCGCACAAGGATGGTCGCTTCTTTCACATATCTTCCAAGTTTAAATACCCTGAACATCCTGAGCAATCGGAGTGCACGGATTGTAAGCAGGAAGGTGGTGTGATCAAATATCAAACCCATGTAGGTGGGAAGGATGGCCAGCAGGTCTACAATCCCAAAAAAACTGGTCATGTATTTCAACGGACGGGGGGAGCTATATATCCTGAGCAGATACTCCACGGTAAAGGCAATGGTGAAGAACCATTCGCTAGTGATAAAAACATGTTTGTGGGCCTCCTGAAGTGTAGAGACACTCTCCAGCACCACGACGAGGACGCTGACAATGATCATCCAGAGCAGGATCACATCAAATTTTTTTCCAGCCCGTGTATCGGTGCCAAAAATGATGACAAATATTTTATTCTTCAGATTCACCTCTACCAAAGGTAAAAAAAAAAGCCCTAAGGAGGCAGTCTTTCTTTCAAGTTTTCTAGTTCCCGACCCTATTCAGGGCTGATTGCTTCAACGGGACAAACATCGGCGCAAGCGCCACAGTCGGTACACAGTTCAGGGTCAATTAAATAAATATCTCCTTCGGTAATCGCTTCAACCGGACATTCGTCAATACAAGTGCCACATGCAGTACAATCATCTGAAATTACGTAAGCCATATCTTCGTTTTTTTAAATTCTACGGGGCAAATTTAATGTCTAATTTCTATTACACAATCCCTCTTAGGTATTTATTTTTTCAACAGCCTCTATTTTGAGCAATTCTATGGCCAGATAACTCATTAGAGAGATTCCGGTCCTCAATGCAGATTCGTTGACTTTAAACTGTGGCGTATGGAGGGAGAAGGGCTGTTCATAACCGGGATCCCCGACTCCAAACCTGTAAATCATCCCAGGGATAAGCTGGGTAAACCAGGCAAAATCTTCAGCAGTCATCCGGATGTCCATATCCTCCACCTTCTCTTCTCCCAGCAGCTGAATGGCCAGTCTTTTGGATTCCCCGGTGATCTGTTCATTATTATGCAGGAAGGGGTAACCGTGTCTAATCTCCACCTCCACAGAACCTCCCATGGCAGATGCTATATTCGTGGCCAGGGAAGCAATAAGTCCGTGTGCTTCTTTTCGCCATTCCTCATTCATTGTCCGGAAGGTCCCTTCCAGGATCACATCATCGGGAATAACATTTGTTGCACCATCAGCAAGAACTTTTCCAAAGGAAAGGACTGTAGGGGAATCCCCTGGGGCTTTTCTCATTATCTCCTCCTGAAGGCTAAGAAGGATTTGGGAGGCCATCAGAATAGGATCCTTGATTTGTTGCCGCAATGCAGCGTGCCCCCCTTTGCCTTTGACCCTAATATAAATCTCATCATTGGCAGCCATATACATCCCAGCTTTGAAACCCACATGTCCGGCTTCCATTTCGGGAAGGACATGCTGGGCGATAATCATTTGGGGCTCACGATCCTTAAAAACGTCTTCCTCCAGCATTAATTTTGCACCACCAGGAATAAGCTCTTCGCCCGGTTGAAAGAGGAAGAGTACCTCCCCCTGAATCTCATGTTTCAACTGATTCAAGAGACGGATGGTTCCAAGCAGGGAGGCCATATGCACATCGTGGCCACAGGCATGCATTACTCCTTTGTTACTGGATGAGAAGGCAAGTCCTGATCGTTCAGAAATTGGTAGTGCGTCCATATCTGCGCGAAGGGCAATTCGTTTGCCCGGCTTCTTTCCAGTGATTCGGGCCACGATCCCAGTCTCCACATGGGGAAATGTATAGTCGATACCCCACTGGTCCAGAAGTCCTCTGATGGTTTCAGAAGTCTTATATTCTTGAAAAGAAAGTTCAGGGTACTGGTGAAGCTGGCGTCTGATCGTGATAATCTCCTCCATCAGAGAATCGGTGAGGATGGTTGCAATCTGCTGTTCCAGGCTCATGAGCTATGGGCTTAAAAGTCGAGACTCAATGAAAGATAGAACATCCTGGGTTGCACCTTCATATTTTCCACGCCCCAGGCCCAATCAAGACGAATGAAGTAGCCCAGTAGTTGGGCTCTTGCCCCAAATCCGTATCCTGCAATGATGGGGTCTCTGTTGGCATCGATGGAAATCGTCATGGGGCCGTTTACGATGACCTCGGTATTCCATGCATTTTCACCACTAAATGGATGCAGACCGGTCCATGCCGTTCCCACATCTGCAAATCCAACAACCTGAAAGTTATTGAGGAAACCCGAACCCAGAGGATGTCCGGCCAGGTACCGGAATATGGGCCATCTTAGCTCCGTGTTGAAGACCAGGAAATTACTTCCGTTCCGTATATTTTGTGAGAATCCCCTCAAATTAGTTGAAAGAGCCTGGTAGGCATAATTTTGAGAATAATCAATGGCAACAGACTCATTAAATGTGGGATTCTCCGATTTATTCAGGTTGATCCAGTTGTCCACACTCCCCAAATAATAGATCAGGGGACTTCTGCCAAAAGATCCGCTTCCTGCAATCCTGTTGGCCCAGATCAGGGTCCGGTGGATTCGAAGATAGTACCTGAAGTCACCACCGACAACATAGAGGTCAGATTTGGCTTGATTGATCTGACGGTAAGCTTCCCCAAATACTTTCCACCGCATTCCGCTGTACAGATTGGTTCCCAGCTTTCTGGTGTTATCATATATCACTTCTGCTTTCAGGCCGCCCCATACTTTCAATATGTTCGGTTTGTTAAGATTTTCAATGTTTGTGGAGAGGTATACGGAGTTGTCATGCCTGAATGATGCAGTACCTTTCAGTGCCAGCGTCTGACTTAAGGGATATTTCACCGAAGCCAGCAGTTCATGGGTATAGGTCTTGGCGATAGCAAAAGAATTATCAATGTAATTCTTGAAAACCTGGCGGTGAAAAACCAGCTGTTTGTCAAGCTGATTTTTCAGGTTCTCAAAGCTGAGCATATACTCATTGCTGTCGAAATCTGTAGCAAAGCGAACACCTCCAACTATTCGATAATCTTCGAAGAGATCATTGGCCCCCACTTTAAATAGAAGATTCAGTCCCGGATTGAAGTAGAATGCTCCACCGGTGAAGGCCTGGTAGGAAGCGTTCAGGAAGCTGAAGTCGATCTGGCTGACCAGTTTATTGGGATAGAAGGAGGTTGTATAATCGATATACATCAATCGCTTGTTCTCTGTGGAGTCGAGTACCAGGTTCAGATTTCTGGTTCGGAGCTGGTTGTTATAATAGTTGAGTTTCTCCCGTTCGAAAATATAGTTGTTGATATCGATTTTAAACTCCTGCAAATCAATGGTATCGCCCTGGTGAACCAGCTGGTTATCAGCAATATCTTTCATGGAAATTACCTTCTTTTCCACGTGGTGAATAGAGTCTTCAGCAGTCAGCCTGCTCACATGCCTGTCCTGGTATACAGTGGATTCCAGCTGATCCCCGAATCTCTTTTCAAACTCCATGGGATACTTGTACATATGATATCTGCGATCGTTGTAGACGATTTCAGCTATCTCCTTTGTCTCGTTATTGATGTCGTGCGAAAGGATATTTCGCTTGTAGTTGGAAAGAGGAAAGCTATTGGCAAAATATCTATAATGAATGGTGGTATCCACCAGACTGATGGTGCTGTCGTACTGGGCGTAATAACGATTTACAATACCATTCTTATCGCTCAGATAGAAAAACTCATTGTGCCTTGGCGATAGCGGCTGGGTGTGATTGATATAATTGCCCTCCGAGATTTTCTGAAGCGCCGGACTTCTGCCTGCATAATCATAAACATAGACTGCAAATGCAGTGGTAGTATTGTTTTCGGGATCATTTTCCATGAAAAGAGTGTCTCTCCTGCGGTTTGAAACAAAAGAGATGTTGTCCATATTGTTGATGAACTTTGGATTGAAGTCATCGGCCAGGTCATTTGTGATCTGGTCATTGGTCGAAGCAGCGATATCAAATACCCAAATATCAGTCTGGCCGTCAACAACAGCTGAGAACACCAGTTTCCTTGCGTCCGGGGAGAAACTTAAATCCAGCACTTTTTCGAAATTGAGCAGGTTCCTGGTGGTGATCTGCTTGGTTTCCAGGTTATATATATGGAATTTTAGTTCTCCCTTCTCCTCGGTTACAAAACCAAGGATCTCTGAGGTGGGGTGCCATGCTAATTCGGGGAAAGAATAGTCATGGATCTGGTCCAGTTTAGCGCCCCTTTTATAGATTCTTTTTTGCTTGTCGGTGGCCTCATCGTGTATCCAGATTTTATACTGCCCCTTCTGGTTGGTTACATAGGCCACCATCCGACCATCGGGACTGATCTTGATATTCTGGTAAACCCTTCTTTTGTTGGGTTTCTCAAGAATCTTTCCCTGGTCTGGAAGTCCGGCATTCTCCTCTGTGGCCGCATACATTCCCAGGTAATAGGAAGACCAGTCAATGGAAAGCTCTTTCAACTTGCTGCCCAGCACATATTGGAAGCCGCTTTCAGCATTCTTATTGATTTTAGTAATATAAAGTATCTGCGGGATGATAGAAACCCCATAAAGATCAGCTACATATTTCCAGAAAGAGTGTCCGGCATAGCGGGCATCATCATCCTGCAAATTCACAAATTTGCTGTATTTTC
>RCND010002338.1_pt1 | contig 10524 bp, 7 predicted proteins | sample 2041351 | NCBI WGS metagenome assembly RCND01 (sample SAMN09708230, study PRJNA481090) | Marine sediment metagenome, whole genome shotgun sequencing project. | biome: marine sediment; feature: ocean; material: sediment; isolation source: Sewage treatment plant 12B marine sediment (STP12B) ...
TGGCTAGTCATGGTGCTGCCATTGGGATTATTATTGGCATGTATTTATATCGTAAAAAATACAAATACAAATCACTCATGTGGATCTTGGACCGAATTGTTATCCCAGTTGCTTCGGGAGCGATTTTTATTAGGATTGGAAATTTCATTAATTCTGAGATCATAGGGAAAATTACGGATTCTGCATTTGGTGTTCGATTCATTCAAGATCATTATGGACAGCGAGAAATCGTTCAAAAAACTGGAATCAAGAACGTAAAGGAAGCTTATGCGTCGGTTAGTAATAATCCAGAACTATTAGAGGCCATTCCGTTTAGACATCCGACACAATTATATGAAGCATTTTGTTACTTCATCATGTTTTGGATCTTATGGTACTTTTATGCCAAAACTGATAAAGGCAATAAACCTGGATTCTTATTTGGATTGTTTTTGGTGCTGTTATGGACCATCCGGTTTTTCATTGAATTCTTAAAAGAACCACAAGTGTCAGATCGTGAAGATTATGTATCTTTTATGAATACTGGTCAACTGTTGAGTGTTCCATTTATATTAATAGGTTTCTATTTTATATTCAAGAAATCGTCATCAGCAGCAAAATAAATAGCCATGAGGTCATATTTAGCCCTACTAGTTGTTTCGTCGATTTGCTTCTCATCTTGTAAAAACGAAACGAAAGTGATCAAGTCTGTTAAAGTCAGCTTCAAAAAAGAAGGAGAATTGACTTTATATAAATCCACTTCAGACTCTATCATTGCGAAACTGGATATTGAAATAGCTGATACAGACTATGATGTTCAGACGGGGTTAATGTACCGTAATAGCATGCTGGAGACTAGAGGAATGCTTTTCGTGTTTCCAACTATGAAACAACGTTTTTTCTATATGAAAAACACGCGTATCCCGTTAGACCTGATTTATTTGGATGATAAAATGAACATTGTCAGCTTTCAAGAGAATGCACAACCTTTCAATGAAGATCAGTTGCCATCAACCGTACAAGCTAAATATGTGCTGGAAATCAACGCTGGATTAGCAGAAAAGTGGTTATTGGAAATAGGGGATCGCATGGACTATTCTCATACTCAAGAAAAATAATAAGAAACCTGTTTTAGTATAATAAAAAAGGGTTGCTAAAAAGCAACCCTTTTTTTAATTGATTCCTATGTACACAGGAATGATAACATTATTCTTCCTTCTTGCCTTTACGCGCGGTATCAAACATTGTTGGAGTTGCAATGAAAACAGATGAGTAGGTACCTACAATAACACCTACAATTAATGCGAACATGAACCCGCGAAGCGAATCGCCACCGAAAGTGAATATGGCCAATAACACCACTAAGGTTGTCAAGGATGTATTCAAAGTTCTGCTTAACGTACTATTCAAGGCACCATTTACTGTCTTGTCTAATTCCCAGCCGGTATGTTCGTTCAAGAATTCACGAATCCTATCAAATACTACCACCGTATCATTCAAGGAGTAACCAATAACCGTTAATATCGCCGCTATAAATGCTTGATTGATTTCCATATTGAATGGCATGAATTTATAGGTCAATGAGAATATACCTAGTACAATGATCACATCATGGAAGACGGCTACAACCGCACCTAATGAGAACTGCCATTTCTTGAATCGGAACAAGATATACAAGAAAACCACGATCAAGGATCCTAATATCGCCCAAAAAGATGCTTTCTTAATATCATCTGCGATCGTTGGACCTACTTTACCATAACTCTCTCTACCTATACCTCCTTCATTAGATGAAGAATCAGAGAACTCAGCATAGGTCATACCATCTGGCAAGAATTTTTGCAAGCCATCAAATACAAGTTTTTGTACTTCAACATCAATCTCAGCACTATTCTCTTCAATCTTATAGTTTGTTCCTATTTTGAGTTTATTGTCCGAACCAATGGTTTTAACTTCGGCGCTTCCTAAAATAGTTTCCAAGCTTGATCTCACTTCTTCCGTACTCACATTTTGTGCAAACTTCACTTGATATTCACGGCCTCCAACAAAATCAATACCTTGATCCAAGCCTTGAGTGAATAGCGACCCCAAGCTTATTATCAAAGCAATTCCTGAAATGATGTACGCAGTTTTACGTTTCTTAAGAAAATCGATACTCATGTTTGTGAAGAGATTCTTAGTAATAGATGTTGAGAAATCCAATCTCTGGCTACCTTTTCTACCAGCATACCAATCAACCAATAAACGTGTAATGAAAATCGCTGTAAATAATGATGTAGCGATACCAATTAATAACGTCGTGGCAAAACCTTTGATAGGACCTGTACCGAATATGAATAATATGATCGCTGTTAATCCTGTAGTGATGTTAGCATCCAGAATTGAGGACAAAGCATTAGCAAATCCATCTTTAATTGCTTCTTTCAAACCTTTACCTTTCGCTAACTCTTCTTTGATCCGTTCAAAAATAAGTACGTTAGCATCGACGGACATACCAATGGTCAATACGATACCAGCTATACCTGGAAGTGTTAATACCGCCCCTAAACCTGATAGGACTCCAAAAATCAAGAGTATATTGAATATTAAGGCGATATCCGCAAAGATCCCTGCTTTACCATAATAAAAAAGCATCCAGATCAACACCAGTGCCAAGGCTATCAAGAAGGAAGTCATACCACTCTTAACAGCCTGCTGACCTAAAGAAGCTCCAATTTCTTCGGCTTGAATGATATCTGCAGAGGCAGGAAGTTTACCAGCTCTTAGTACGTTGGCAAGGTCAGTCGCTTCAGCCAAAGAAAATTCGCCTGTTATCTCAGAATTTCCTCCAGAGATAGGTCCAGAAGTCACTCCTGGGGCAGAATACACAATCTCATCTAAAACGATTGCTATTTGGCTTTGTTGATTGAAAGCTTCGCCAGTCATTTTCTCCCAGATCTTTGCTCCTGTACTATTCATTTGCATCGATACCGCAGCACGACCTCGAGGGTCATAAGTCTGGCTAGCATCAGTCACAACTCCGCCACTTAATTCAGGAGTATTGTCACGATTACCAATTAATGCGTAAAGATCGATTATTTCACTATTCGGAGTTTCTTTACCCCAAACAAATTTTGTGTAACGTTTGTCGGCAGGAAGCAATGACCTAACTTCTGGCATTGCCAAATATTGGTTGACCACATCCTTATCTTGAATCCTGAACTGGGCCACAATTGGTCCACCTTGATACCCTGCACCAGCAATTAAATCCAACAAAGGATTGGTAACTACGGCCGTAGAATCAACACCTGTTTCTCCTAAAAGATCATCAATTTGAGCATCTTGAGCATCTTCGGCAGTTTCAGAATCATCAGATTCTATATCGTCATCAATTTGTTTCTTCGCATCAACAATACCTTTTAAGACCTCATTGGCATCATAAACGAATTGACCGAATTCTTGTCCTTTATAAGCATCCCAGAACTCGAGTTGAGCAGTACTCTGCAACAAACTCTTCACACGCTCCACATCCTTGGCTCCAGGTAATTCAACAGCGATTCTGGCTGTTTTTCCTAATCTCTGGATATTAGGAGATGTAACCCCGAATTTATCTATACGCTTACGTAATACTTCGAAAGCTGATAAAATTGATTCGTCAATTTTTTGTTCGATAATAGGTTTTACCTGATCATCGGACATTTCAAAATTGATTTCCTCACTAAGGTTCCTATTGGCAAAAATATCTGGAGACGCTAGTTTAGTATCTCCTTTTATGGCATCCCAAGCATCGTAGAACGACTCTAGGTAGGTGTCTTGACTATCTTTTTGTAGCTCATCCGCATCATTCAAAGCTTTATTGAAGATTGGATCCTTGCTCTTATTGGCAAGGCCACTTAAGATATCCTTTACCGATATCTGAAGAATCACATTAATTCCTCCTTTAAGGTCCAAGCCAAGATTCATGGCTTTATCCTTAACTTCATTAAAAGAAAAATCTGAAAAACCTAAATCAAAAACAGGTTCACTACTTATCGAATCAAGGTAACGCGCCTCTGATGCATTGATCTCGTCTGTTGTCTGGAATTTACTGATAGCATATTCCTTTGCTTCTTTTTCAATGGCATTGTTCTTGAACGTAAACGATAATTGGTATAAACTCACCAATCCGAACAAGATCGCAAACAACTTTACTACTCCTTTATTTTGCATTTTCTATTATTTTTGTGGCCAAATTTTTTAATCGCGCAAATATAGGATTTACGTGTGATTTGACAATTATTTTTTATGTTAAGTATGTTTTTAAAAGCTTTATAGAAAATAAACTAAAGCTCTTTTATAGGAATTACTGGTGTGCTTGGGTCTTGTTTTCAAAACTTTGCATCCCACAAAGTTAAAATTATGAATTCCCTAAAGAAAAAGGTCCTGCTCTTACTTCTGGTATTTTACCAGAATTAGTATCTATTGCAGTTGCAATATACGTATGTACTCTATAGGCTAATTTTACAATTCTATCCCTATCATCTATCCCCTGAACAGTTAAATATATATTAGGATTAAAAAAACGATGATTCTTGGATTTCAATTCTACTACCGTCATGCCTTCTAGGTCCCAATCTGCATCAGAAGTGCCCTGAATTTCATAGACTTCAAGATCGTAGTTATTTGAACCATTATTAGATGGGAAATCGTTGGATTCTTCAAGGTGAAGATCAGAGATACCGAGGTCTGCTGAATGCGTCTTAGAAAGTACTTTTCTTATGCTCGCTACATCGGAAGCACTGTAATAGGTGATTTTCAATCTACCATCAGTTCCCTCTCTAACTTGAATATTATTTGCACCTAAAATCTGCAATTGCTCCTTAACATTTGCAATTGCAATTTGAGCTGCATCAGAAGTCACCTTGATATCTGTAAACTGTACTACAATTTCCTGATTCGGTAATGAGATTTGGTATTGATTAACACCAAACAAGGCAAGAACAACAATTAAAGTACTAAAGTACCATTTGGCTTTCATGCGCCAAATATAAAAAATATAAAAGGAGCGACTTAAAAAGTCGCTCCTTATTTTTTCTTAATATCGTAATCCAAATATTTTATTGACCCTGTATTTTTTCATAACCTGCTGCTGGTGTCATGTTAAATTTGTCATCAGGAACAACATCTTTGTTTATATCAGTAACTTCTGTGGTAATTGTTATGTTATTGCCCATCTGATTCATCTTCATAATCATATATAACGGAAATCCTTTTAACTTTCCTCCTAGCATATCTAATTGTTGAGATACTGCATTTATAGATTCAGTAGTATACAATTCCATTTCCATTTTCACTCCTTCTTTCTCCAAAGAAACATTATACTGCTTGCACTCGTACCCTAGAATGGTTTTAGTACCGTTTCCTGCTACAATATCTATTCCCTCTAATTGTTCGTCACTAATTTCATTTTTCTGAAGCATGTACTTTTTTCCCAACATTGGGTTATCCATCATGACCAAAGTTTCATTTGTGTCCTTATCTATTATGGTTATGATATCTCCTGTTATCGGACTGGATACTTCTGAACGTGATTTATTATCTTTAAAATAGGTTGTCGTTTGCATATCTCCGATGGTTGCGAACTGTGCTTGCATCTCTGCATTATCGCTAGCCATCGTTTGCTTTGATACAACAACTCCTTCAGTTAATTCACTTTGAGCCGATACAAAGACTCCTAATGATAGTGTAAATAATACTAATAATTTTTTCATGTTGTTTTTTAAATAGATTTCTTTAAGCAAACCAATCTTCATGCCGTTTATAAAGATAACTCTGTTAATACAATAAAAAGCCTCAAAATAATAGAATTATGAGGCCTTTTTATCGTTGTAGAATACTATACTTTTATAATTCCAATAATCCGTTGGTCTTCTTAACTCCTTCAGCACTTTCGGTAAGGTGTGCTTTCTCGGCAGCATCCAGTTGGATTTCAACTATCTTTTCGACGCCGTTTCTTCCTAAAATCACAGGGACTCCAATACAAAGATCATTGAGCCCATATTCACCTTCAAGCAATATCGAACATGGATACATTTTTTTCAAATCACAAGCGATAGCTTGCACTAATCCTGAAACAGCAGCCCCAGGTGCATACCAAGCAGACGTACCTAATAATTTGGTCAAGGTCGCCCCACCTACTTTGGTGTCTTCTTTAACTTGATTTATTCTATCGGTAGAAATGTACTCCGAAACCGGGACACTATTCCTGGTGGCTAAACGTGTTAGCGGCACCATACCTTTATCACTATGACCACCGATTACCATACCATCAACATCACTAATTGGTGCTTCTAAGGCTTCTGCTAATCTGTATTTAAAACGCGCAGAATCCAAAGCTCCTCCCATACCTATGATTCGGTTTCTAGGAAGATCAGTTGTTTTATGAACGAGGTAAGTCATTGTATCCATTGGATTACTGACAACGATTAGAATTGTGTTCGGGGAATGCTCGATCAAGCTTGATGATACGGTTTTGACGATACCTGCATTTATTCCAATTAATTCTTCACGGGTCATTCCTGGTTTACGCGGTATACCCGATGTGATCACGCAGATATCACTATTCGCAGTTTTTGAATAATCATTTGTGGTTCCTGTAATTTTGGTGTCGAACCCATTTAAAGAAGCTGTTTGCATAAGATCCATTGCCTTTCCTTCTGCAAATCCTTCTTTAATGTCCAAAATAACGACTTCGCTTGCAAAGTCCTTAATAGCGATATATTCAGCGCAACTAGCACCTACTGCTCCTGCTCCAACAACTGTAACTTTCATCTATGTTGATTTATATGGTTAATTTAACGATACAAATTTAACACTTTTAAATCAACAATCTTTTAATAAAATCTTAATTCCTGAAGCCAAAATTAAGACCTACAGAAACCGTATTGAACTCTGCAAAAGTATAGGAGGCGTTAAGACCAAAGAAGCCCAATTTAAGGGTTGCCCCAAGAGTGGTTGTTACTCCAGATACATCTGAATCGATTGAGAAAGGATTCACGATATCTTCTGAGCTCGTCGTACCGTCTGTGACCCTATAAGTTCCTAAAAGGTTGGATTTAACATCCCCAGTAACATAACCAACGGCGCCGTAAAAATTGACAATATTCAGTTTTGTACCTGCAATCAACTGAAAAAGCAACGTATTAACCTCCGTTTCTATTTGCTGATTCTCTCCATTCACGATGCCTGTTTCCGTAAAATCATAGCTTCCATTTAAATGGGTATAAGCCACCAATCCAGAAATCGCGACTGGAATCACATCACCAGGAAATAAAGATGTGAAATCTTGTTGTATTCCTAAACCATACATGCCCAGGTCAACATCATCCGTTTTTATTTTCGGAAAAAAACGTCCTTTCACCTGAGTACCCTTTAATGGCGAGAAACTTGCTTGCAAGAAAGCCGTTGGTATTAAATTAACACCTTCTGCCCCTAAACCGGTGGGTAACGTCAATTCGGTTTCTTGAGCGCCAAAAATAGGATCATCATACGTAACGATTACGACGACATCTGGGTTGTTTTCTCCTAATGCCGTTGCTACAGACTTAGATGAACTACCGTCTTGAAATCTTATATTTTGATAATCAGCTGCCACCATATTAAATGATTTCTTCTCGTCCTTGATTGAGGAAGCATTTGCAATCACAGATATTTCAAATCCGAATTGTTTTGGCGTCTTTGCGTTATTAAACCATCCTGAATTCATGCCATAGGCCACACCTTCAGTTATAGGTGTGATGTAGTCGGCTGTAAATCGTTGGGCATCCGAAACTCCAGCCACCAATAAATCGTCAATGGTTTCTTGTGCGTTCAAAGCAATGGAAATGACCAAGCTTGACATAAAAAGAAGTGTCTTTTTCATGATTTTTCATAAGTAGGTTAGAAATCAAAAATATGAAAAAATACCTAATACCCTATTATATTGAGAGTTATATATATAAAAACACCCTCAAAGAATATTGAAGGTGTTATAAATAATTATGTTTAAAGTCTATGCGTCTATATTGGCATAGATAGCATTTTTCTCGATAAACTCTCTACGGGGTGGCACTTCGTCACCCATTAACATTGAGAAAACACGATCAGCCTCTGCTCCATTCTCTATAAAAATTTGGCGTAGCGTTCTAAATTCAGGGTTCATTGTGGTGTCCCATAATTGTTCAGCATTCATTTCTCCAAGACCTTTATATCTTTGAATTTTAGCACCATCTCCATATTGTTCCATTAATGCTAAACGCTCCTCATCATTCCAAGCATATTCTTTTTTCGCTCCTTTTCTCACTAAGAATAAAGGTGGTGTTGCAATATAAATATGACCATTCTCAATGAGTTCTTTCATATAACGGAAGAAAAACGTTAAGATTAGAGTTTCAATATGCGAACCATCAATATCGGCATCACACATAATCACAATTTTATGGTATCTTAGTTTTGATAGATTTAGCGCTTTACTATCTTCTTCTGTACCTATTGTGACTCCAAGAGCTGTGAAAATATTTTTAATTTCTTCATTTTCAAAAACCTTATGTGTCATGGCTTTTTCAACATTAAGAATTTTACCTCTTAACGGCAGAATAGCCTGAAACATTCTATCACGACCTTGTTTTGCTGTTCCACCTGCCGAATCTCCCTCAACAAGATACACCTCACATTTTGCAGGGTCTTGCTCAGAACAGTCAGATAATTTTCCTGGCAAGCCACCAATACTCATCACCGTCTTACGCTGTACCATTTCACGAGCTTTTTGAGCTGCATGACGTGCTTGAGCCGCCAAAATAACTTTCTGTACAATTATTTTCGCATCATCCGGATGTTCTTCAAGATAATCGGTTAGCATTTCTGAAACCGATTGCGAAACAGCTGAAGACACTTCTCTGTTTCCTAATTTGGTTTTTGTTTGCCCTTCAAATTGTGGTTCTGCAACTTTTACTGAAATAATAGCTGTTAATCCTTCTCGAAAATCATCTCCAGCAATGTCAAATTTCAACTTATCGAGCATTCCAGAGTTATCGGCAAACTTTTTTAGTGTATGTGTTAATCCACGGCGGAAACCTGATAAATGCGTTCCTCCTTCGTGCGTATTAATATTATTTACATAACTATGTAAATTCTCTGCATATGATGTATTATAAATCATAGCAACCTCAACAGGAACGCCATTTTTTTCACCTTCAAACGCAATCACATCTTTCATTAAAGGCTCACGTGTTGCATCTAAATATTTTATAAATTCTGGCAAACCAATTTCAGAATAAAATGTTTCTGAAATAAATTCGCCTTTATCATCTTTATGTCGTTTGTCTGTTAAAGAAATTGTGAGTCCTTTATTAAGATATGACAATTCACGCATTCTGCTTGACAATGTATCATAACTATACTCTATTGTTTGAGTGAAAATTGCAGTATCTGGTCTAAACGTTACAGTTGTTCCATTTTTATCTGAATCTCCTACAGGTTTAACAGGATACATAGCTTTACCCCGCTCGTACTCTTGCTCCCAAACTTTACCTTCTCTAAAAACTGTTGCTTTTAAATGAATGGATAGCGCATTTACTACAGATACACCAACACCATGCAATCCACCAGAAACTTTATAAGAATCTTTATCGAACTTCCCTCCTGCACCAATTTTAGTCATTACGACTTCAAGCGCTGAAACACCTTCCTTTTTGTGTAAATCAACAGGAATACCACGACCATTATCTACAGTTGTAATAGAATTATCTTCGTTAATAATTACATCAATCTTATCACAATGTCCTGCCATTGCTTCATCAATCGAATTATCAACTACTTCATACACTAAATGGTGTAAACCACGCACACCAACATCACCAATATACATGGATGGGCGCATACGCACGTGCTCCATGCCTTCCAGTGCCTGAATACTGTCTGCAGAATAATTATGCTTATTGAATTCTTCTTTCTTTTCGCTCATATGTGTTATAAAATTTACGTCTGTTCTTTACAAAAAAAATGACGCTTAAAAAGCATCATTTCCAGATACACACAAAGTTACGAAAACCCTTGTCTTTAAGCTAATTTATAGCCTTTTGAAAGCCTTAAGTTATTAACAAACAATTGTGGAAAAACAGATGTGTTTTTAGCGAATCTTCAAATACTAATCAAGGATGTAAATATCGCGACAATCAGGCAAGAAAATCAGTGCTATTTGTTCCGTTTTAGCTGCTATTTTCGATATATCAAGATCGAAAATTTATCCCATTTCCAAATCAAAAACGTGACAAATAGGAATACGCTATTAAAAATAAGAATGAATCCAATAAACGATGGCCAAATATCAAATGTTGCGTTATTTATAGTGTAAAGAATACTATCACCACTATCTGTATTGGTTATTAAATGTCTTGTTACCCAATTATTACCTAAATGAAGACCTATTGGGAAAAACAACGTTTTAGATTTTAATAAAGCAGTAGCAAATAATAAATGCCCTACTGGAATGCTTATGATTAAAAAAATAATCATCCCTCTATTATTAATCACATTTTCATCTAAAACGTG
>RCND010006604.1_pt1 | contig 10524 bp, 7 predicted proteins | sample 2041351 | NCBI WGS metagenome assembly RCND01 (sample SAMN09708230, study PRJNA481090) | Marine sediment metagenome, whole genome shotgun sequencing project. | biome: marine sediment; feature: ocean; material: sediment; isolation source: Sewage treatment plant 12B marine sediment (STP12B) ...
TGAAGATGAGCAAGATTACCCAAAGTTCCGAAAGTTTTTATGGGATGGGTGATAAAGCTACCCATTCTAACCTAAAAGGAAAAAGGGTTAGTAATTGGGCTACAGATAGTTATGCCTATGGTAAGGATCAAGATCCTTTATATAAAGCCATTCCTTTCTATACCGGGCTCCATAATAATATCGCTTATGGGATATTCTTTGATAATACTTTTAAATCATTTTTTGATTTTGCCCATGAAAAGCGCAATGTTACCAGTTTTTGGGCTGATGGTGGTGAAATGAATTATTATTTCTTTTATGGCCCAGAAATGTCAAAAGTAGTCAAAGCATATACTAATTTGACCGGTACTCCAGAGTTGCCACCATTATGGGCACTGGGGTATCATCAATCAAAATGGAGTTATTTTCCCGAAAGTAATGTGAAGGCATTGGCCAAGAAGTTCAGGGACTTAAAAATTCCTTGTGACGCGCTGTACTTGGATATTGATTATATGGACGGTTTTCGTTGCTTCACCTGGGATAAGAAAAAATTTCCAGATCCCAAGCGAATGATTGCTGAATTGAATGAAGACGGATTCAAAACCGTTGTGATGATCGATCCAGGAATTAAGATTGATAAGGATTACTCGGTATACCAGGAAGCAATTGAGAATGATTATTTCTGTAAGCGTGGTGACGGACCATATATGCGAGGAAAAGTTTGGCCTGGCGAATGTCATTTTCCTGATTTTACAAATCCTAAGGTGCGCGAATGGTGGGCTGGACTTTATAAGGAATTCATGTCAGAATTGGGGGTACATGCCGTTTGGAACGATATGAACGAACCTGCAGTAATGGAAGTGCCTTCTAAAACGGCGGCTTTGGATACAAGACATAACTATGATGGTAACCGTTGTACACATCGTAAGGCGCATAACATTTATGGTATGCAGATGGTAAGAGCCACTTATGAGGGAATAAAGAAATATGTATATCCCAAACGTCCATTTGTAATCACACGGGCCGCCTATGCGGGCACACAGCGCTACTCCTCAACATGGACAGGTGATAATGTTGCCACTTGGGAACATTTATGGATTGCCAATGTACAAGTACAAAGAATGTGTATGAGCGGAATGTCGTTTGTAGGTTCTGATATCGGCGGATTTGCAGAACAACCTAATGGTGAACTTTTTGCAAGATGGATTCAATTAGGTATTTTCCATCCATTTTGTAGGGTGCATTCAAGTGGGGACCATGGGGATCAAGAACCATGGTCTTTTGATAGCGATGTAACTGATATTGTCAGGAAATTCATTGAGTTGCGGTACCAGCTTTTGCCTTATTTGTATACCATGTTTTGGAAGTATTCCAACCAAGGTATTCCTATGATACAACCATTGGTGCATTATGACCAAGAAGATGCCCAGACCCATTTTAGAACGGATGAATTTATTTTTGGTGAGCAAATTTTGGTATGTCCGGTCCAAGAACCAAATGCCCAAGGAAGGCGCATGTACGTTCCAAGAGGAAAATGGTATAATTATTGGAATGATGAAGTTGTTGAAGGAGGAAAAGAGAAATGGGTAGATGCCGATATTGATATTATTCCTTTGTTTGTGAAAGAAGGGGCGATCATTCCTAAATTCCCCGTACAGCAATATGTTGGAGAGTTGGAGATTAAAGAACTTGATTTGGAGGTGTATTTTAGAATGGGTACTGAAAGCTCAACGGTTTATGAAGATGAACAGGATGGGTATGACTATAAAAAAGGTCAATACAGCTTAAGAAATTTCAAATTGAAAGGGAAGGAGAAAAGTCTTGTGATCCAGCAGTTTAAGGATGGTACTTTCGTTACCTCTTATGATAGTTTTAAAATTAATTTACACGGACTTCCATTTGAAATAAAAGCAATAGAAGTAGATAATGAGGAAGTGCCCTTGAAACAGTTAAAACCTAACGGGAACAATATAATAGAATTGAGTAAAGATTTTACTCAATTGCTTATAAAAGGAAAATAATTTTTTCGTATTTTAATAAACTAAACACTATAATAAAATGAAAAAATTTGTATTGATAATTGCCATATTCATGGGTGTGGCAGCCTGTAAGGTAAATCCTTTTACAGGTAAAAAAGTCTTGAATTTTTATCCGAACAGTCAAATTTTCCCCATGGCCTTCGCCCAGTATGATGAATTTCTTACCGAGAACAATGTTATTGAAAATACCGCTGAAGCACGTATGATCACCAACGTTGGTCAGCGTATTTCCTCAGCTGCTGAACGGTGGCTGGCAGCAAATGGATATCCAGGATATCTCAGTGATTATAAATGGGAGTATAATTTGGTAAACGATGAAACAGTTAATGCTTGGTGTATGCCTGGAGGAAAAATTGTCTTCTATACCGGAATTTTACCTATTACCCAAACAGAACGAGGGGTTGCTGTAGTAATGGGCCATGAAGTAGCCCATGCGCTTGCCGATCACGGAGCACAGCGTATGAGTGCAGGGACTTTGCAGCAGGTAGGTGCCATCGCGGAAATGTTGCCATAAAGGATGAACAAACAAGAAATATGTTCAATCAGGCTTATGGTCTTGGTTCGACTATCGGTTTAATGCTTCCTTTTAGTAGAAGCCATGAAACCGAGGCCGATCGTATTGGTTTGCAGATTATGGCCATCGCGGGTTACGACCCAACTGAAGCTGCCGAACTTTGGAAAAGAATGAAGGCAAATAGTGGGGGGCAAGCTCCACCAGAGTTTTTAAGTACGCATCCATCAAATGATACAAGAATTGCCAATTTAACCCAATGGGCACCCTTGGCGAAACAAGAGGCCATGAAATTTGGTGTAACCACTTTTAGGTAATAGTCATGTAGAACGATATTTCCGTAATAATTGTATATTGAAAGCTGTTCTGAAAAAGAGCAGCTTTTTTTTGATTGGACTTTTGATGATTTTATATGACAAGAGCGTTGGCCATTAAAGGCAGTAGAAAACTATTGAATGCTTGGGCGTTTTACGATTGGGCATTCAGTATATAGTTTGGTTATTTCTTCGGCTATTTTCCCCATATTTTATGGCGCACTTTTTAGGGCTGCCAATATTGAAAAGGTGACCATTTTTGGTGGTGAAATTGCGAGGGCCCCACTCATAAGTTATGTTACTTCATTGGCCTTTGTTTTTATTGCAATTGTAACACCCTTGATTGCAGGGATTTCCGATTATCTGGGGAACAAAAGATTGTTTCTTAAGATTTTCTGTTATTTAGGTGGAATTTCCTGTATTGGCTTGTATTGGTTTTCATTGGAAAATATATACTTGGGATTGACTTGTTATTTCTTCGGATTGGTAGGCTTTTGGGTGAGTTTCGCAATAAATAATTCTTATTTGCCTGATGTGGCATTCCCGGAACAACAAGATGGTATAAGTGCCAAAGGCTTTTCAATGGGATACACGGGTAGTGTGATTCTTCTTTTATTCAATTTGGCTATGGTCATGAAACCTGATTTTTTCGGTATTGAAAGTGATGCGACAGAAGCTGCCGAAATCAAAGCCATGAAATATTCATTCCTTACTGTTGGTATCTGGTGGATGGTTTTTAGTCAGTATACATTTTATCACTTGCCAAAGGGATTTAAAAAGCAAGGTAAACGTGATCACATCATTTTAAACGGATTTAAGGAGTTGAAAATGGTTTGGCATCAATTGGGTGATGAAATTAGATTAAAACGTTATTTGGGTGCTTTCTTCGTCTATAGCATGGCCGTACAAACCGTTATGCTGATTGCAACCTACTTCGGGGAAGAAGAAATACAATGGGGTTCGGATTCTGAACGGACCACCGGACTTATCATTAGTATTTTGGTCATTCAGATTGTAGCTATTTTCGGGGCAACGGTTACCGCCTTGGCTTCAAAGAAATTTGGCAATATCCAAACACTTATTGTTGTGAATATGCTCTGGATCATTATCTGTATCTATGCCTATTTTGTAATCACCCCTGTTGATTTTTATATAGCCGCTGGTTGTGTTGGAATTGTGATGGGTGGAATACAGGCATTATCAAGATCTACCTATTCCAAATTTTTACCTAAGACAACCGATACGGCATCATTCTTTAGTTTTTACGATGTGGCCGAAAAAATTGGCATTGTGATAGGTACATTTTTATACGGATTTGTAGCCCAATATTCGGGAAGTATGCGGAACGCTATAATTTTCCTTGGCTTGTTCTTTCTTATTGGAATGTTCCTGTTGACGAGAGTAAATAGAGAAAAAGCATAAAAAAAGTCCCGATGGAATCGTCGGGACTTTTGCTTGATTGTTGTTCGCTTTTTGAATTGCCTACCGGCAGGCAGGTTATGCTTTTGTAATATCGCCAGAACCAGAGGTTTTGGTGTCTACTTTTTCAGGATTTCCTTTATAATGAATATCACCTGACCCAGATACCCTAGCTTTTAATCTTTGGTTTGCCGTAACCTTGATATCGGCAGAACCGGAAACAGTGGCATCAACATTATCGGCCTCTAATTCGTAGGCCTTGATATCCCCACTCCCAGAAATCGTTACATCAAGATCAGTCGTAGAACCACTTAAATTAATATCGCCAGAACCTGACATGGATGCAGAGATCGAACTGGCATCAAGATCCAAGGTAATATCGCCAGAACCTGACATAGAGGTATTAAAGCTTTCTGTTTTTATGGTCTTTTTGCCCACTATATCACCAGAACCTGAAAGTGAAACAGCATTGATGCTCTCAACCGGCACGGAAATATGAATTCCTTCCTTCCAAGAGGAGGGCTTTAGGTTTATTCCTTTTTCAACTTTGATAACCAATTTTCCATCTTTAACTTCTGTGATTATATGTTCTAAAAGGTTTTCTTCACCTTTCAGTGAAATATCCCCTTCGTTGCCCTCAACAAGGTCAACATCAAACCATCCAGAAATGGCCACGGCCTCATAATCGCCCGTTGATCTTTCAATGGTGACCACTTTTCCATTCCCGTTTACTTTCTTGCCCCATTGAGCCGAGCAAGAGACTGTGAATAATACGACTAAACTTAGTGTTGCTAATTTTTTCATGATAGTGTAATTAATGATTGAGATATTTGATTATTGGTTTTTTGTGAACGATACTCCGCCGTATTCACTGTCTATTGATACTGAGTTCCCACTATTGGGTTTGCCGTGATACCCTTTGTAGTATCTGTTATTGGATTTTTCGGTACTGATATTTATTTCAAATTCATCCTTACCACTTACGCCCGCATATTCTGTTCTAATCTCAAAATCAAAGTGGTAACCTGGGGAATAGCCTATTTTAACACCGGTATAGTCTGAACTGACACGCAAGTCACCAGCATCTTCAGCCATATCCTTTATTCTAAGGGAACCATAATCGGAATTTACATCCACATTGCCATGAATGGTTCCCAACTTGACATTAATGTAGTCCCCATTTCCTTCGACATTGTTTGCTTCCCCTACTTCAATATTACCATAATCACTGGAGTATTGAAGGTTTTCCATTTGGTTAATTGTGGAATTTGTATAGTCAGCATTTACTATTAAATCTCCTGCTTTTTCAATGGTAAAACCAGAGTAATCCGCTTTTATCTCACCACTATTTATATACCCTATACTTGACTTTGAAGTGTAATCAAAATTAAGATAATTGTTTCTGCCTCTAAGTTCGCCTATCTCCAATCGGCCATAATCACAGTTAATTTTAGCATGGCCATCAACCCTATCCAAAATAATATTACCATAATCATTGTTCAAATGAACGCTATTTTTGATAGGTATTTTAATGGTATAATTTATCTGCATATTCACATTATTATTACCCCGGTTCCAACCCCAACCGCTTTTGTTTTTATTGAATATGGTTTTTGCCGAAACCATTGAGCTAGTGGCTTCAAAATCCACGGTAATATCGTCAAGTTTCTTTTGGACCTTGTCCTCATTGTTTCCGCTGGTCTTGATATGGACTTCTATCAGAATCCGATCCTCATTCCATGAAGTAATGTTTAAATTACCATAACTGTTGTTCACCTTTAAAAGAGCATCGGAATTAACGTTGTATTCCTTTTTAATGGTTTTTTCTTTGGAGTACTTACCCTTTAGTTTCCCGTCATTGGCAGATAGGATCATGGGTGCTACTAAAAGTAGTGCTGCGGCGTATTTAAATAGTAAAGTTTTCATCATTGTAATTTTTTAAATTCTTGATTGTTTCAATTTGATTGATGACGTCCTGTAGGAGGTCTATTCTTGTTTGAAAGTTGGTTATCATGGCGCTTAAGATCAATTTGTCATTACCACCATTGAGTAAGTCGGTTTCCAATTTTTTGTAATTGGTTTCCAATTTTTTTAATTGGATCATGGTATCGCTAATGATCTTTTGAGCTTCTGGGGAACTTTCATTTTCAAGTAGTTTTACCTGGTCTTCAATAAGACTGGCAAAATAAACTTGTGTATTGCCTACCTCAGGTGAAATTTTGGCCACCTGCTGGCCTAATGTGGGTCTTGAATTATAAACGCCAATTGCGACTAGGCATAGAACAGCTACTGAAGCGGCGATAGATAAAGGTCGCCACCAATTCTTTTTCTCTTTTTGTAGCGTCACCACTTGATTGGCATTGTTCAGTTTATCTAAAAACCGATCCTTATGCCCTGTTTTTGGCTCCTCAGTATCAAAAGTACCTTTCAGTCTTTTGAATACATCTTTTAAATCATCCTTTTCCATTAGTAAGCATTTATCATTTTATTACGTAGACTTTCCTTTGCCCTTGAAATTGTTGTTCGGCAATTGGCATAGCTTATATTCATTATGGCACTGATTTCTTCGTAATCGTACCCTTCTATTAAATGTAAGGTCAAAGAAATTCTGTAATTATCTTTTAACCGTTTCATGGTCTCCATCACTTTTTGAGCCTTCAGTTCGGTAAACACATGATCCGAAGCAACTCCATTATTATCTTCGACCTTGTACATTATGTCATCTAATGCAACTTCATTATTCTTCCGTTGCTTTCGGTAATGGTATATACTGTTGTTAATTACAATACGCTTTAACCAGGATCCGAAGGTTACCTCACCCTTGAATGTATGCAGTTTCGTAAACGCATTTAAAAACGATTCTTGCATTACATCTTCGGCTTCAGCACTGTTTTTTACTATTCGCACAGATGTGTTGTACATGGCTTTGTAATAGCGATTGTAAATCTCCATTTGTGCGCTCTGTTTCCCTTCAAGACACAATTGTATTAAATCATCAGTATGTTTTCTTTCGTGGCTCAAAAGGTGATTGATTTATTTAATAGATGACCCAATTTAGCTATTGTTACAGTTTCTTGGAAATATTTACCCCAATTGGCACAACAATTGCCAAATATGATTGATTATGATGTGTTCTAAGACCTGAGATTAAAGGGAGTAGGACGATGTGAAGCTTTTAATAAACACTAAAAACTAACCATTGCTGTGAGATATATGACAGAATGGCTGAAATAAGAATATGGGAGATACTAAATTTTCAAATTTTGACAATATGTCCTTACAAAGTATTGACCAGGATGCTGAGTTGATACCCTTGTTGACCCCCGAGGATGAGGAAGAGATGAACAATGAGGGGCTGCCTGAAACACTACCGATTTTACCTTTGCGAAATACGGTGCTATTTCCTGGTGTTGTGATTCCTATTACTGCAGGTAGGGATAAATCAATAAAGTTGATAAAAGATGCGAACAACGGTTCAAAAGTAATAGGCGTTGTTGCACAGAAAGACGAAAAAACCGAAAACCCCGGTGTTAATGATATTCATACTTTGGGTACTGTAGCCCGAATATTGAGGGTATTGCAAATGCCTGACGGAAATACAACTGTAATTATTCAGGGTAAAAAGCGTTTCGAAGTTGCTGAAATTCTTACAGAGAAGCCCTATATAACGGCAACTGTTAGGGAAACAGAGGAGGAAAGACCAGATAAGGATGGACAGGAGTTCTTGGCAATTATAGAATCAATCAAAGACTTGGCTTTAAAGATTATTAGGGATAATCCGAACATACCAAGTGAGGCATCTTTCGCTATTAAAAATATTCAGAGTAATTCTTTCCTTATCAATTTCGTCTCTTCCAATTTGAATTTGGAGGTTAAGGAAAAACAGGAATTATTGGAAATAGGAAATCTTCAAGAAAGAGCTTTGGCTACTTTGAAGTATATGAATGTTGAGTTGCAAAAGTTAGAGCTTAAAAATGTGATTCAATCTAAGGTCCGCAGTGATATGGACCAACAACAGCGTGAATATTTTCTGCATCAACAAATGAAGACCATTCAAGAAGAATTGGGTGGGGTTTCCTATGATGAGGAAATCGCTGAAATGCGATTAAAGGCCAAGGATAAAAAATGGGATGTCAAAATCGCCGAGCACTTTGAAAAGGAGTTGGCAAAAATGCAACGTATGAATCCGCAGGTAGCGGAATATTCCATTCAAAGAAACTATTTGGATCTATTCCTTGATTTACCTTGGAATGAATTTTCACAAGATAAATTCGACCTTAAAAGAGCACAGAAAATATTAGACCGTGATCATTACGGTCTCGAGGATGTGAAAAGACGCATCATTGAGTATTTAGCGGTTCTGAAACTTCGAAACGATATGAAATCCCCTATTCTTTGTTTGTATGGACCTCCAGGGACTGGTAAAACGTCATTGGGAAAATCTGTTGCAGAGGCCTTGGGTCGGAAATATGTGCGAATGTCTTTGGGAGGATTGCGTGATGAAGCTGAGATTCGTGGACATAGGAAAACCTATATTGGGGCAATGCCTGGTAGAATTGTGCAAAGTTTGAAAAAGGCAGGCACCTCTAATCCTGTATTTATTCTCGACGAAATAGACAAGTTGGCAAGCAGCCATCAAGGCGACCCATCATCTGCCATGTTGGAAGTCTTGGACCCCGAACAGAATAGTGAATTTCACGACAATTTCTTGGAAATGGGTTATGACCTTTCCAAAGTAATGTTCATAGCCACGGCCAATAACTTAGCTACCATTCAACCAGCGCTAAGGGACCGAATGGAAATTATTAATGTTTCCGGATATACCATTGAGGAGAAAATAGCTAAAAGACACTTGTTGCCCAAACAGTTGAAAGAGCATGGGCTTAAATCAAAAGATCTTAGGATTGGGAAACGTCAATTGGAAAAAATCGTAGAAGGTTACACAAGGGAATCAGGAGTTCGTGCTTTGGAAAAACAAATTGCCAAAGTAGTTCGTTATGCGGCAAAATCAATTGCTGTTGAAGAAGAATACAACATTAAAATAAGCAATGAGGATGTTGAGAAAATATTAGGGCCTGCCCGAATGGAAAGGGATAAATATGAGAACAATGATGTTGCTGGGGTCGTTACCGGTCTGGCGTGGACAAGTGTTGGTGGTGATATTCTATTTATTGAATCTATACTATCAAAGGGAAAAGGAGCGTTGAATATTACAGGAAATTTAGGCAAGGTCATGAAAGAGTCGGCTACGATTGCCATGGAGTACATAAAATCCAACGCTGAAAGTTTCGGAATTGATTCTGCGGTTTTTGATAAGTATAATGTACATATTCATGTACCTGAAGGTGCTACACCAAAAGATGGCCCCAGTGCGGGAATTACAATGTTAACATCATTGGTATCCTTGTTTACGCAAAAGAAAGTAAAAAAGAGTTTGGCTATGACCGGCGAAATAACCTTGCGTGGCAAAGTATTGCCTGTAGGCGGCATAAAAGAAAAAATTCTTGCTGCCAAGAGGGCTAAAATCAAAGAAATTATTCTAAGCGAAGAAAACAGAAAAGACATTCTTGAGATTAAAGAAGACTATTTAAAAGGACTTACGTTCAATTATGTCTCAGAAATGAGCGAGGTTATCGACTTGGCAATTACAGATCAGAAAGTAAAGAATGCAAAAAAGCTTTAGAGCAGTAAGACTCCATTTTTCTGTCTATTTTTGATGTATGAAAAAAATAACCATTGCAATTGATGGATATTCATCAACCGGGAAAAGTACTATTGCCAAGCAATTGGCAAAAGCTTTGGGCTATATTTATGTTGATACGGGTGCCATGTATAGGGCTGTTACGCTTTATGCTATGCGAAATGGTTTTGTAACTGAAGATAAGAGTGATATAGACGGATTGGTGAATTCTTTACCGGACATTAATTTGAATTTTATTTACAGTGATTCTGTGGGTTTTGCCGAAATGTATTTAAATGAAGAAAATGTTGAGCGTGAGATTAGAACCATGGAAGTCTCCAAACTAGTAAGTAAAGTAGCCACAATTGAGGAAGTTCGCAAAAAGTTAGTACTCATTCAAAAGGCAATGGGTCTTGAGAAGGGAATAGTCATGGACGGTAGGGATATTGGTACGGTTGTGTTCCCAAATGCCGAGTTAAAAATATTCATGACAGCTTCACCAGAAAAAAGAGCTACCCGACGATATAAAGAGTTGTTGGATAAGGGTGAGAATGTCAACTATGAAGAAGTCTTGAAGAATGT
>RCND010002339.1_pt1 | contig 10522 bp, 11 predicted proteins | sample 2041351 | NCBI WGS metagenome assembly RCND01 (sample SAMN09708230, study PRJNA481090) | Marine sediment metagenome, whole genome shotgun sequencing project. | biome: marine sediment; feature: ocean; material: sediment; isolation source: Sewage treatment plant 12B marine sediment (STP12B) ...
ATTGAAATATAAAAAATAGGTCCTATAGCTCAGTTGGTTAGAGCACCTGACTCATAATCAGGGGGTCCATGGTTCGAGCCCATGTGGGACCACAATCAAAACGAAGCCCTTCAGAGATGAAGGGCTTTTTTGTTTTCTATATACCTCTTCAATTCTTTAATAACTTCTAAAATTAATCCCATGCTTCGTGGTTTGTTTCCTTATAATGTCGAGTTTTAATAACATATATGATGTATAATTTTTATATTGAAGCTTGAATGAAAGGACATTAAATGAATATCAAAAAAAAACATTTATTGCAGATGAAAATTATAAAGAGCACAATCTTTCTTTTAATTTTCACATCTTCAACGCTACATTCTCAATCCAATCTCGATTCTCTATACGGTGTATGGCAGAATAAAACCTTCCCCGACACCATACGTTCGCAGGCTTTTGAAGATTATATTTATGAAGGTTTTTTATACAACCAACCCGACAGCACTGTTTTATTGGCAGAAGAGTTATATAAATTTAATAAAAAGATTGGGTATGATATAGGAATAATGGGTGCTCTTGATTTAGCGGGATATAACTTATTTAGAATGGGAGATTATCCTAAAGCTTTAGATTTTTACAAAAAGGGATTAGTGGTTTCGCAGAACATTAATGATCGAGCAGGAACGGCAACTTTATTACAAAAAACAGGTTGGATATATCACGACACAGGAAATATTATTAAGGCACTGGATTATTATCAAAGGAGCCTAAGAATTTATCAGGAAATAGGGAACTTGGATGGCGTAAGTTCAATATATAATGAGTTTGGAGGTTTATACCTTTTAGAAAATGAATTTGATAAGTCTTTGGAATATTATTTGAAGAGCTTGGATATTTGTGAAAAAAGAGATGGCAAAGAGGCCTGCGCCGCTCAACTATCAAATATTGGCACGCTATACAAGACCCAAAAAGAATATTCAAAAGCCTTAGAGTATTATAAGAGAAGTTATGAAATTTTTAAGAAGTATGACGATAAACAGGAAATAGCAGGCTACTTTAGAAATATTGGAAGTATATATTTTGAGCAAGAAGAAGTTGACAAAGGGCTGGAGTATTTGGAGCAAAGTGCAATTCTAAGCCAAGAGATTGATGATATCCCAGGACTTTCAGCAACATTGTTAAATCTAGGTAATGCTTATTTGAAACAACAAAAATATTCAAAATCTGTTGAGAGCTGTAAAAGAAGTTTGGTTCTGGCACTGCAACTTAGCGATCTTGAAGGTCAAAAAGATGCCTTCGAATGCCTTTATAACGCTTATAAGGCAGGTGGGAATGGCACTAAAGCTTTAACCAATATTGAACAAATGTTGGTGCTGAAGGACAGTCTAAAAACTGAAGAAACCGCGAAGAAGTTGCAAGGTATGGAATTTGCAAAGCAGGTTTTGGGTGATAGTCTAATTCAAGTCGAGAAGGATATAAAAGTCGAGATGGCTCACCAAATAGAATCCCGAAAAAAAGATAACAACAGAAACATAGCTATTGGCGTAGGAATATTTTTTCTCTTGCTCTCCGGCGGATTTTATGGCAGATGGAAATATGTAAAAAAATCGAAGAACATTATTGAAAAGGAGAAGGCCCGGTCCGAAAATTTACTTTTAAATATTTTACCCGCTGAAATTGCCGAAGAACTAAAAATAAAAGGGGAAGCAGACGCCAGAGATTTTGATTTGGCATCTATCTTATTTACAGACTTTAAAGGTTTCACTCAGGCTTCAGAAAAACTAACAGCTAAAGAATTGATTGGAGAAATTAATCATTGTTTTAAAGCTTTTGATCATATCTGCGGAAAACATGGAATTGAAAAAATAAAGACTATCGGAGATGCATATATGGCAGCTGGGGGCCTACCCACTCCTTCCGAAGGGTCCACTATAAATACCGTTTTGGCGGCCTTGGAAATGCAAGCCTTTATTTTAGAAAGAATTAAAGAGAAAAAAGCTAAAAAAGAAATTCCATTCGAAATGCGTTTGGGGATTCATACTGGTCCCGTGGTTGCAGGCATTGTGGGTGTTAAGAAGTTTCAATATGATATTTGGGGAGATACTGTCAATACTGCTGCTAGAATGGAAAGTAGTGGTGAAATTGGGAAGGTGAATATTTCGGAAGACACTTACAAACTTATAAAAGACGATTCTCAGTTTAACTTTGAGGCAAGAGGTAAAATAGTAGCCAAGGGGAAAGGAGAACTGAAAATGTATTTTGTATCGAGTATGTCAAAAATCTAATTCCTAAACCACTACTTGTTGAAACGATCAATTATAACATATTAAAAAAGTTCTGCGCCTATATCAAAGCCTTACAAAGAAAAAAAATAGTTTAATAATCCTTAATTATATCATAAATACTATATTTGCCGCTTTATAATAAGGGATGAAAGCAGAAACGTGGATAGAAATTTAAAAAAAACAGCATTCTGTAAAGGCAATTTTCATTAAAAAATAGCGTTAACAACTTTTTACAAATTAACATTTTTATTAGAAGTTTAAATTAAATTAGTACTTTAGCCGATATTATGCGACCCCAAATCGTTAAAAAGATAAAAATACTAGCCCCTGTAGCACTATGCTTCTTACTTAGCGCTATTATGCTTGGACAAGCCGATGCCGGTAGTTCAGGACCACCCGCTCCTAACATGAACCGAACTCCTCCAGATTTACCAATAGATTCTGGACTATTATTCTTATTAATTGCTGGTTTAGGGTACGGTATCTATATTACCGCCAAGAGAATGAAGGCTAAGAATATTTCTCAGCAAGTCTTTTAACATATTTTCCGACAATATCAAATTCCAAATTTACAGCATCCCCTAGCTCTATTTCGTTAAAATTTGTGTGTTCATATGTGAAAGGAATAATAGCAACACTAAATTCATTCTTCTTCGAATTAACAACTGTTAAGCTCACCCCATTCACTGTGATAGAACCTTTCTCAACTGTAATATTTCCTGCGTCACTACTGTATTGAAAAGTAAATATCCAGCTGCCTTCCATTTCATTTATGGAGGAACAAATCCCTTTTTCGTCTACATGGCCTTGAACTATATGCCCGTCGAGTCTATCCCCTAATTTCATAGCACGTTCTAGGTTAACATTTTTACCAATAACCAAACTCTTGAGGTTTGACTTGTCTAGTGTTTCTTTTATTGCAGTTACCAGGTAAGTATCTTGCTTTACATCAACAACAGTTAGACACACCCCATTATGCGCAACACTTTGATCAACTTTAAGGTTTGGCGCGAGAGGACTTTTTACCGTAATGTGAAGGTTTTCCTTGTCTTTCGTTAAGTTGCTAATTTCACCAATCGACTCAATAATTCCTGTAAACATAAATTCATTTAATTACATTTGTATTACAAAAGTAACAATTATAATAGGGTTTTAGAGCTAATGAACAATCAAGATAAAGTAATCGTTGGAATATCAATTGGAGATCTAAATGGAATCGGAGGTGAAGTAGTTTTAAAAACATTTGAGGACGCCAGAATCTTGGAGTTCTGTACTCCGGTTATTTTTGGCTCAATGAAGACGCTTTCTTTTTTTAAAAAGACGTTCCAATTGGAGATGAACCTCCATGGAATTGACAAACTAAGTGATTTAATTCATAAAAAGATTAATGTTCTTAATGTTTGGAAAGAACCTGTGGATATTGACTTCGGAAAGGAAGAAGATACTATTGGAGCTTATGCGATTAAATCGTTAACGGCAGCAGTCTCAGCATTGAAAAACTCAGAAATTGATGTGTTGGTAACGGCGCCAATTAATAAATCTAATGTACAATCTGAAACTTTTACATTTCCTGGTCACACAGATTATCTTGCTCAAGAACTGGAAGGTGATAGCCTTATGTTATTAATTTCAGAAACATTGAAAGTTGGCCTTCTTACAGACCATGTTGCTGTTAAGGATGTTCCTAAAAGTATTACAAGAGAGCTAATTGACAAGAAAATAAATATTATCCATAATACGATGGTTCAGGATTTTGGCATTGAAAAACCGAAAATAGCTGTTTTGGGAATTAACCCTCATAATGGCGATAATGGAGTCATTGGAGATGAAGATGACACGGTTTTGAGGCCTGCATTGGATAATATTAGAAATAACGGTAAAACGATTTTCGGTCCATATGCAGCCGACAGCTTTTTTGGCTCTGGGAATTACAAAAATTTTGATGTTGTAATTGCTGCATATCACGATCAAGGGTTAATACCATTTAAAACATTAGCATTTGGCTCTGGAGTAAATTTCACGGCAGGGCTTAATAAGGTAAGAACATCTCCGGATCATGGCACGGCGTATGATATTGCCGGTAAAAATATTGCCAACTTTGAATCTTTTAGAGAAGCTGTTTATAACGCTATCAAAATTTATAAAACCAGAAATGAACACCTAGAAATATCAATTAATCCGTTAAAAGTCGGCCGCAAAAAAGCCTTTGTAAAAAAGAACTGATAAGTTAATTTGTTTTTAAATAATTTTTTATCTTTGCACCCGCCTTATTAGGAGGTAGAAAAGTTAAAATAGGTGGGGATACGATGGAAATGAAAGAATTTACCATTCCCTTTGTGGGATTAAAAATAGACGAACACCGCTTTAATTTTGAAATAAAAAAAACGTTCTTTGAGCATTTTGAGTATGACGATTTTAATGACAGTAGCATTAACCTCGATGTATTACTTGATAAAAAATCCACTTTGCTGGAGTTTACACTTTCTTATAAGGGATATGTAAACGTAAATTGTGATGTCACCAACGAACCCTATAATCAGGATGTTTCGGGAGACTATCATTTTGTTGTCAAGTTTGGCAATGAATTTAATAATGATAATGAGGATTTATTGATAATTCCTCACGGAAGTTACGAGGTTAACATTCAGCAATACATTTATGAATCAATTATTCTAGGATTACCTAGTAGAAGGATTCATCCAGGTGTAAAAGACGGAACATTAAAGAGCGACATACTTGATAAACTTGAAGAATTGAGCCTTAAAGGAGAAGAAAAAGGCATAGACTCCGATAAAGGAGGTAAGACAGACCCACGTTGGGACACATTAAAGAAATTATTAACGGACAAATAATATATAGTAATGGCACATCCAAAGAGAAAAATCTCAAAAACTAGAAGAGATAAAAGAAGAACACATTACAAAGCAGTTGCTCCACAGATTGCTACAGACCCTACTACAGGAGAAGCGCATTTATATCACAGAGCACACTGGCACGAAGGGAAATTATACTATCGAGGACAAATTGTAATCGATAATACTGAAGTAATAGAAGCTTAAAGATTATTTCTTTCAAAAATTTGACTCTCACACCTTTTGTGGGAGTTTTTTGTTTTTTTACTTTTAAAACTCAAAAACAGTCCCAAATTGGTCTGTTATTGATTAAATTTTAGTAATTTTCACTCCTTTTAGAGGTATTTAGACCTTTTTTAGTGAATTTAATTCGAATTTATGAATACAATCACAGCAGCAATTACCGCTGTAGGAGGCTATGTCCCAGACTACGTTCTAACCAACCAGATTCTGGAAACGATGATGGAGACGAATGACGAATGGATTACGAGTCGTACTGGAATTAAAGAACGAAGAATTTTAAAGGATAAGGACAAGGGAACCTCTTTTCTTGCCATTGAAGCAGCCAAAGACTTACTTAGAAAAAGTAATACCGATCCCAAGGATATCGATTTGGTAATTATGGCTACTGCGACACCAGATATGCCAGTCGCTTCTACAGGTGTCTATGTTGCAACTGAAATTGGTGCTGTGAATGCATTTTCATTCGATTTGTCAGCTGCCTGTTCAAGTTTTATCTTCGGAATGTCTACTGCAGCCAGATATATAGAATCAGGAAAGTATAAGAAAGTTCTTTTACTAGGAGCCGATAAAATGTCTTCCATGATGGATTACACAGATAGAACTACCTGTATAATTTTTGGAGACGGAGGAGGCGCCGTACTTTTTGAACCAAATTATGATGGTCTAGGGATTCAGGATGAATATCTAAGAACTGATGGAGGCGGAAGGCCACACCTTAAAGTTGACGCAGGAGGATCTTTATTGCCGGCTTCCATTGAAACAATTGCCAAGAAACAGCATTTTGTTTTTCAAGATGGAAAAACTGTTTTCAAATTTGCCGTTTCAAAAATGGCCGATGTGTGTGAAAAGGTAATGACAGCAAATAACTTGTCTGGAGATGATATTCGGTGGTTGGTTCCGCATCAGGCGAACAAAAGAATTATTAATGCAGCTTCAAAGCGCATGAACCTTGCCGACGAAAAGGTGATGATAAATATTCATAAGTATGGGAATACTACCTCTGCAACCCTTCCCTTATGTTTATGGGACTACGAAAATCAACTTAAGAAAGGAGATAATCTAATTTTTGCCGCTTTTGGAGGTGGCTTTACATGGGGTGCCGTTTATTTGAAATGGGCCTATGATCCAAAATAATAACAAACAATAAAGACCAAAAACCAAAAAATATGGATTTAAAAGACATTCAAAATCTAATCAAGTTTGTGGCAAAATCTGGTGCCAGTGAGGTAAAACTCGAAATGGAAGATATAAAAATCACCATCAGAACAGGTAGCGATGACCATAAGGGGGAGACCACTTATATTCAACAAATGCCTTCAATGATGACCCCGCAAACTCAAATGATGAACCCAACACAACCCGAAGATGTGGCGCCAGCGTCAGCAGCTGCGGTTGATGAAGATTCCAATTACGTTACTATTAAATCTCCGATTATTGGAACATTTTATAGAAAACCGACACCAGACAAGCCTATGTTTGTTGAAGTTGGCAGTAACATTGGGACCGGCGACGTACTTTGTGTGATAGAGGCAATGAAACTCTTCAATGAAATAGAAAGTGAAATATCGGGTAAAATCGTAAAGGTACTTGTTGATGATGCCTCACCGGTAGAATTCGACCAACCTTTGTTCTTAGTTGACCCGTCTTAAATTGCCCAACTCCTAAATCTGAATGTAAAGTTCCATATACTGGAATTTTCTGTTTGAGGTTTGTAATTTCTGAAAACTATGTTTAAAAAAATATTAATAGCCAACCGAGGAGAAATCGCACTTCGAATTATTCGTACCTGTAAAGAAATGGGTGTCAAATCCGTGGCAGTTTATTCTAAGGCTGATGAAGAAAGCCTCCATGTTCGTTTTGCAGATGAAGCTGTTTGCATCGGTCCTGCAGCGAGTAGTGAAAGCTACCTAAAGATTTCGAACATTATTGCTGCGGCTGAGATAACTAATGCAGATGCTATTCATCCCGGATATGGATTTTTATCTGAAAATTCAAAATTCTCCAAGATTTGTGAAGAGCATAATATAAAATTTATAGGTGCCTCTCCAGATATGATTGATAAAATGGGAGATAAAGCGACTGCAAAAGCTACCATGAAAGCAGCCGGTGTACCTTGTATTCCTGGAAGCGAAGGTATTATTGAGGACTTTGAAGAATGTGAAAAGATTGCTTTAGAATCCGGTTACCCAGTAATGCTTAAAGCAACTGCCGGGGGAGGTGGAAAAGGAATGCGTGCAGTATGGAAGGAAGAGGATCTGAAAAAAGCCTGGGATGATGCCAGACAAGAAGCAATGGCCTGTTTTGGAAATGATGGAATGTATTTAGAAAAACTAATCGAGGAGCCTCGTCATATTGAAATACAAATCGTAGGAGATAGTACCGGAAGAGCCTGTCACTTAAGTGAAAGAGATTGCTCCATTCAAAGACGACATCAAAAATTAACCGAAGAAACACCTAGCCCTTTTATGACGGCTAAGTTGAGAAATGCAATGGGTCTTGCCGCAGTTAAAGCTTCCGAATCTATTAATTATGAAGGCGCTGGAACTGTCGAATTTTTAGTGGATAAACACCGAAACTTCTTCTTTATGGAGATGAACACTCGAATTCAAGTGGAACATCCTATCACAGAGCAAGTAATCGATTTTGATTTAATTAGGGAACAAATACTGGTAGCAGCAGGAGTGCCAATTTCAGGAAAACATTATACTCCTAAGCTACATTCTATAGAGTGTCGTATCAATGCTGAAGACCCTTATCATGATTTTCGTCCATCACCTGGAAAGATAACGGTTTTACATTCTCCAGGAGGTCACGGAGTTCGTTTGGATACTCATGTTTATGCGGGTTATACAATTCCTCCTAATTATGATTCTATGATTGCAAAGCTCATTACTACAGCGCAAACTCGAGAAGAAGCAATAAGTAAAATGAAAAGAGCACTTGATGAATTCGTTATAGAAGGGATAAAAACAACTATCCCCTTTCATCGACAATTGATGGATCACCCAGATTATATTTCAGGAAAGTATACAACTGCTTTTATGGATACTTGGGTAATGGAAGCACCTGATGAGGAGGATTAAATTTTACAAATAATAAATTTCAAGCACCAAACTCCAAAATTATAAATTGGTGTTTGGTGCTTCTTTTTTGGAATTTATCCGGAAGGAATATCATATATTTAGAGATGAATTTATCTTATTGGGAACGTAAAACTTGGCTTGCAAATATTGATTTTGCAATTATTGGAAGCGGGATTGTTGGTTTGAACTGTGCCTTATCGCTTCGGAAAAAGTTTCCTAAGAGCAAAATTGTAATTTTTGAGAAGGGAATGCTACCCAGTGGCGCTAGTACTAAAAATGCCGGATTTGCCTGTTATGGAAGCCTTTCTGAAATATTAGATGACCTTGATTCACATTCTGAAGAAGACGTTATAAGTATTATTAAAAATAGGGTAAACGGACTTCAATTACTTAGGCAAACTCTTGGTGACAAAGCCCTAGATTATCAAGAAAATGGAGGATATGAGTTGTTTACATTAGATGATAAAGTGGTTTTTGATGAGTGTCATTCTAAAATGGTTTATGTGAATCAGCTAGTTCATTCTATTTTTAAATCAGATGTCTTTTCAATAAAGGACAATGAATTTGGATATAAGAATATCTGCCCTAAGCTAATTTTCAGCAAATTTGAGGGTCAAATTGATACTGGGAAGATGATGATTGGTTTAATAAAAAAAGCTTCAGAAGAGAATATTCTTATCCTTAACAATGCAGAAGTCACAGCAATATCTGGAATTAATGACTCTCCTTCAATACAAATAAATCATTCCGAAGAGCTTTCCGTAAGTAATGTTTTGATAGCCACTAATGGATTTGCAAAACAGTTTTTGAAAGAAGATGTTCTCCCAGCTAGAGCGCAAGTCATAATAACTAAACCAATAAAAAACCTCGAAATCAAAGGTACTTTTCACTTAGATAAGGGGTACTATTATTTTAGAAACGTGGACAACCGAATTCTCCTTGGTGGGGGTCGAAACTTGGACTTTATTACTGAAGAAACAACAAAAATGGGCCTTACGTCTATGGTTCAAAATAAATTAGAAAATTTACTCTCTACAACAATTTTACCAAAGACACCGTTTGAGGTAGATTCCCGATGGAGCGGAATAATGGGCGTGGGTAAGCAAAAGAAACCGATAGTTAAACGGATTTCACCTCGAGTATTTTGCGGCGTGAGACTAGGAGGTATGGGTGTAGCAGTAGGAAGTTCTATTGGGAATGAGCTTGCTAATCTAATAGATGAATGAAAAAAGTTTCTAAGTTTTTCATAAAGTTATTTTTGTGGTTTGGAGTAGTATCGGTTCTTTTGGTCCTATTCTACAAATTCGTGCCTGTTGCATTTACCCCACTTATGGCAATACGTTATTTTAACGGAAATTCCGATTATGAATACAAACACGATTGGGTACCTTTAGAAGAAATCTCACTAAATCTTCAATTAGCAGTAGTCTGTGCAGAAGATCAGAATTTCCTAAATCATAATGGGTTCGATTATAAGGCGATCAAAAAGGCGTATACTGAAAATAAAATAAAGAAGCGAACAAAAGGCGGCAGTACAATTTCTCAACAAACAGCGAAAAATGTATTTTTATGGCCACAACGAAGTTGGCTTCGTAAGGGCTTTGAAGTGTATTTGACTTTCTTAATCGAAAACATATGGGGTAAGGATCGTATTTTAGAGGTTTATCTAAATAGTATTGAAATGGGAGATGGTGTCTATGGTGCTGAGGCTGCATCTGATTATTGGTTTAATAAGAAAGCTAAAAATTTAACGAAGCAAGAAGCTGCATCGATCGCCGCTATCTTACCTAATCCTCGAAAATTTAAAGCGAATCCCAGGACAAAATATTTAGAAAGAAGAAAGACTTGGATAATGAAACAGATGCAGAATTATGGTTCCTTTATGCTTACTGAAGTAGTTGCAAAATGAGTACTAGAGAACTTAAAAATGTATTAAGGGGAAGGTGTTCTCAGGAAGTAGAAAATCGATTTCAGAAAATCAAGAAGGTTTTGGACGACATAAGGTTGTCATTACTGGAAGAATCTAAAAGTAGCGCAGGAGATAAACACGAAACAGGAAGGGCGATGCTACAAATTGAAC
>RCND010002340.1_pt1 | contig 10521 bp, 9 predicted proteins | sample 2041351 | NCBI WGS metagenome assembly RCND01 (sample SAMN09708230, study PRJNA481090) | Marine sediment metagenome, whole genome shotgun sequencing project. | biome: marine sediment; feature: ocean; material: sediment; isolation source: Sewage treatment plant 12B marine sediment (STP12B) ...
AGCCATTGAGGTCCGGAAGTGTAGGGCAGACCCTGTTCCAGAATTTTCTCGAATTGCGGGTTGCCGCGCGAGATCGCGTTGCCGACGACGTAAATATCGCAATCCATGGGCAGGGTATCTGCATCATAACCGTTGTCGAGCTCGATACCGATGCGCTCGAGTTGAGTGCTCATCGGCGGATAGACGTTGGCGTCCGAGCCCCCGACCTGGTGACCCGATTCGCGCCCTAGTTGGGCGAGCCCCGCCATGAATGTGCCGCAGATGCCGAGAATGTAAATCTTCAAGAGAAAAACCAGAAAACGATGACTTGATACATTATAAAGTAGCTAAACGATATCAGGGCTGAAAGATGGGTCGAGATTTCGAGCGAGCGTTTTAGAATTAGCGACAGGACTGCCAGATTCCAGATCATAATCACCAGGGTGACGTAAATCAGTACACTGCCGTCAACGTCCGCAGAGCCGACCACCATTCGATAGGCGGGAATGGTTGCCGCCGTGATAATCACGTTGGTGCCGAGTAGCGCGGAGAATGTCTGCTGAAAGCGGGGCAGAAATTTCTTCAAACGAAGTCCGGCATAACTGATCAGGCCCAGCATCCCGAGTTCAAGTAAAATCTGGGCACAGACCAACGCATAGCTGCGCTGCGCATCGACCAGCAACAGGCCGACGAGAAAATAAGCGAAGCCCGTGAGCAACATGGTGTAGGGGTTGCTGGGCAGTCGTTCCGGACTGGATAACAGAAAACACATGAGTAGATAGTGTTTGAGGCTGATCAGCCATTGCCCGAAGATACTTTGCATGGCCGACATCATAACCGGTTCGCAACTCAACACAATAACGCGGGAAAATGAATGAGTAAAAAACACCAGTTGGTTATAATCACGCCCTTTGGCTATCGAAATAAATGAGCGAGATACCCGCTACCGATTTGACCACCTTCCAGGGACTCATACAAACTCTGCAGAATTATTGGTCTGAGCAGGGCTGTGTGATCATGCAACCATTGGACATGGAGGTTGGTGCGGGCACTTTTCACCCCGCCACCTTCATTCGTGCAATTGGCCCGGAACCCTGGCGGGCTGCTTACGTGCAACCCAGTCGACGCCCGACGGATGGGCGCTATGGCGAGAATCCGAATCGTCTACAGCATTACTTTCAATTCCAGGTGCTGCTGAAACCCTCGCCTGATAACTTCCAGGAACTCTATCTTGGTTCACTCAAGGCGCTCGGCTTTGACATGCTGGTGCACGATATTCGTTTTGTCGAGGATGACTGGGAATCACCGACTCTCGGCGCCTGGGGATTGGGCTGGGAAGTCTGGCTGAATGGCATGGAAGTGACCCAGTTTACCTATTTCCAGCAAGTTGGCGGTCTTGAGTGTCACCCGGTTTCAGGTGAAATTACTTATGGTATCGAGCGCCTGGCGATGTATCTGCAGGGCGTCGATAATCTCTATGATCTGGTGTGGAGCCGCGGACCGCATGGGACTATTACTTACGGCGATATTTATCATCAGAACGAAGTTGAGCAATCGACTTACAATTTCGAACTGGCTGATACCGACGCGTTGTTTCACTGGTTTGATGTTTGCGAAGCGCAGTGTCAGATGCTGGTCGACAAGAAATTGCCGTTACCGGCTTATGAACAGGTCATGAAAGCATCGCACGCGTTTAACCTGCTGGATGCCCGGCATGCAATATCGGTTACCGAACGCCAGCGCTTTATTCTGCGAGTCCGCAGCCTGTCACGCGCGGTTGCCGAGGCATATTATGCATCACGAGAGTTGCTTGGCTTCCCGTTGATTCGAAAGGAGAGTGGTGATGAGTAATCATTGTCTGATCGAGATTGGTACAGAAGAATTACCACCACGTGCATTGCAATCTTTGGCGAGTGATTTTGCTGAACTGGTGCAAAAAGGCTTGAGTGCTGCGTCGCTAAGTCCGCACAGTGTAGAGGTGTTTGCCACACCACGGCGTCTGGCGATGCTGTTGAACGAGGTGCCGCTACAACAGCCAGATCAACAGAGCGAAAAACGCGGGCCGGCACTAGCTGCCGCGTTCGATGCGGATGGAAATCCATCAAAAGCGGCGAGTGGTTTTGCGCGTTCATGTGGCGTTAATGTGGATCAGCTGGAACAGCGTGAAACCGATAAAGGTTGCTGGCTTTATTTCAGCAAGATAGAGGTGGGCCGGAGTTTGCGTGAGTTGTTGCCGGACATCGTGGTCGCGGCCTTGACCGCTTTACCGATTCCCAAACGCATGCGTTGGGGTGATCGCGACGATAGTTTTGTGCGCCCTGTTAAGTGGTTGTTGATGATGCTGGATCATGAGGTAGTGGACGCCCGCATTTTCGGGTTGAGTTCCACTAATTTCAGTTACGGGCATCGTTTTCATGCACCGGGAAAACTGGAGATTAAAAGCGCTGTTGATTATGAACAATGCTTGCGCGAAGAGGGGGTGGTTATCGCCAGCTTCGACAAACGACGTGACAGTATCCGCAACATGGTCGAACAGGCAGCGCTGCGTCTTGGTGGTTCGGTGCATATAGAAGATGCGCTACTCAATGAGGTTACTGCCCTGGTTGAATACCCGGTCGTGGTTTGCGGCAGCTTTGACAGGACGTTTCTGGATTTGCCGGTAGAGGTGCTGGTAACAACGATGCAGGAAAATCAAAGGTACTTCGCATTGTTCGATGCGGATGGGCGGCTTTTGCCACATTTTATCTCTATCGCCAATATCGATAGCCGTAAACCCGAAGTGGTAGCTAGTGGTAACGAGCGCGTCATTCGCCCGCGCTTTGCCGATGCCGAATTCTTTTTCGCACAGGACCGTAAACAAGGTCTGGACAAGATGCGCGAGCGTCTTGACGCCGTTGTGTTTCAGAAGAAGCTGGGCAGTCTGGGCGATAAAACCAAACGAATTACCCGCCTTGCGACCACTATCGCGCCCTTGATCGGTGCTGATGCGGCGCTGGTCAGTCGAGCGGCCGATTTGTGCAAGGCTGATCTGATGAGTGACATGGTTGGCGAGTTCCCCAAATTGCAGGGCATTATCGGTCGCTACTACGCCGAGCAACTGGGTGAAGATGCAATCGTCTGCGATGCCATTGAGCAGCATTACTGGCCACGTTACGCGGGTGATCAGTTACCGGGATCTGCCGTTTCGCAGGCTATTGCCCTTGCCGATCGGCTCGACAGTCTAATCGGTATTTTCTCCATTGGCGAAAAGCCGAGTGGTGTTAAGGATCCCTTCGCCTTGCGCCGCGCCGCTCTCGCAGTGTTGCGTATCATTGTAGAAAATGGTCTGTCACTCAACATGACTGATCTGTGCCGGGCCGCGGCTGACGCTTATCCGAAAGCGTTAAACGCGGACAATGTTGTTGAGGCCGTGATCGAGTACGTTTCCGATCGACAAAAGTCTTATTATCAGGAGCAGGGAATACAATTCGATGTCGTCGATGCGGTTGCCGCAGGTCATACTGATTCGCTGTATGATTGTGATTTGCGCATTCGCGCGTTGCAGGAATTCCAGAGTCATGAAGCGGCCCTGGCGCTTGCTGCGGCCAACAAGCGCATTAACAATATACTCAAGAAACAGTCGAAGGCTATTGGCCCGGTTGATCCTGAATTGCTGCAGGAAGACGCTGAAAGTCAGTTGTTTCAACAAATCAGGTCTCTTGATTCCAAAGTGACCAGTTTGTTTGCCGAGGCGCATTACCTTGAAGGTCTCGAGCAGCTGGCGCAGTTGCGACCCGCGGTGGATCGCTTTTTCGATGAAGTGATGGTGATGAGTGATGACCCCGCACTGCAAAACAACCGGCTTGCACTCCTTGATGAACTGTTGCAAAGTTTCCGGCGTGTGGCTGACTTGTCACGCATTCAGTCCTGAGTGACCTGTTTCAAATACGGAGTTTGACTATTGGCCAAAATGGTAATCCTTGAAAGGGATGGCGTAATTAACCATCGGCAGAAGGAAGACGTCACCACAGTAGAGGGCTGGGATCCGATTTCGGGCAGTATCGAAGCTATTAATCGGCTGAAGAAGGCCGGCTATCTGGTTGTTATTGCCTCCAACCATTCGGGCGTTGCGCGCGGACATTACAGCGAGGATGATTTGCAGAAAATGCACGAAAAAATGCAGCGCATGCTATCGATCCGAGGTGCCAGCATAGATGGTATTTTTTACTGCCCGCACGGTCCTGAATCGAATTGTGGTTGCCGTAAACCAAAGGCTGGACTGCTTTATCAGATTGCCAGGGAATTCGATATCGACCTGTCTGAAACCTCGGTGGTGGGTGAAAGTGTCAGCGATATTCGTGCTGCGAAAATTGCCAACGCCAGACCGGTGTTAGTGCGTACCGGTGGCGGTGAGTACACCATGCAACACTTTCCGGAGGCACTCGACGTTCCGGTATACGATGACCTGGCGCACTTTGTCCGTGAAACGTTGCGGCGCAGGTAGACCGACGCCGTGGTAAATCCCTTATACAAATTCTGGTTGGTGATTCGATCAACCTTATTCTGGATACTTTTTCTTCCCGGCGTGCTGATCTGTGCGACGGTTTTATCATTGACATTTTATATACCGCTGTCATTCCGTGTGAGGATCGTCAAAACCTGGATTGCCTATTCGCTCACCAGTCTGTATCTCACCTGTGGACTCAAGTACAAGGTCGAAGGCATGGAGAATATTCCGCAGAATGGATTCATCGTTATGAGCAAGCATAGCTCGACCTGGGAGACCATAGCGATACAGAAGTTTTTCAGGCCAATGGTGTGGGTGGTGAAGCGCGAACTGACCTTGATTCCTTTCTTTGGTTGGGCGTTAAAGGCAATGAATGCCATTGCGCTGGATCGCGGTACCGGTCGCAAGGCGATCAGGCAGTTGATCAGCGAGAGTCAGCAGCGTATGGATCAGGGGCGTATCCTGATGTTGTTTCCCGAGGGTACGCGGGTATTACCAATGCAGCACAAACCGTTCAAACTTGGCGGCGCCATTGTGTCGCAGCGCACTGGTTATGCGGTGGTACCGATCGCTCATAATGCAGGTGAATTCTGGCCTCGCCACAGCTGGATCAAGTGGCCAGGTACGATTCGGATTGTCATTGGCCCGCCGATAGAGCCAGCGGATAGAAAAGCGGATGCCATTATTGCTGAGGTAGGTGAATGGATAACCCGGGAGTGTGAGCGAATCAGCGATAAGTCTCAGTTGCAACGCATCGGCGTTCTGCCGCCTTCCGAGCCGGATTAAAATCTTGGGTGCATCTCTCCAACTCGCCAGATCATTCATTATCGCTTCCTGTCGGTCATCCCACCGGGATTTTATAGGGAGATTATCGATAAGAGCGGGACTTTTACTGATGCTGCTGGTTTGCCCCGGTATCGCTTTCGCCGATGCTACAGGTGTCGAATTCGAGATCGGCGATATGGATTCAGACTGGGAGTTCAATGACGGTGTCAGTGTTGCCAAAACGACCTCCCTGCGGTTGCGGATCGAAGAGCGCACCGAAACCGGATTGAGCGTGGGTGTTGGTATTGCTTATCTGAGCATGCGTATTTCCGAAGAGGGTAGCTCGCAGTCGACGAAATTCGAAGCAGAGAATCTGCAAATTTATTTACGGCAGATATTTCCCGTAACCGCGTCATTTTCATTTGAGGGTTTGATGAGTTACGGCTATTACACCGGGCGGGAAAACGTCAGTGAAGATCGCGCCGAGATCGACTGGAGTCAGGTTGACCTGGAGTTTGGGGCAAGCATACGCACCAATAATCTGAGGATCACACCTTTCGCGAGTTATTCCAATGTCGACGGAGACATCAGTGGCACAGATGGTGGGGGCGCGTTTGAACTCGAAGACCCGTTCAGTTATGGCGTACGTTTCGATTATTTTGTCGAAACCACGGCATTCTTAAGCTTGCGACTCCAGACTGGCAGTCAGGCGGGTGGCTATTTCAGCTTTGTTCGTCGCTACTAGGAAGGGCTGGACTAGTGAGTGGATCAGGCAGTAGTGAGGTAACAGTTTTTGCGTGCACTGTAGGCGCCCACCAGGGTATCGATTTTATCCTGATCGTATTCGCGCAAGCCGCTCAGAACCATTTTCTTTTGACCTTTACCGATCGTTTCACCGTTACAGCAAAGATCGTAATTCAAGGCAACGTCGCCACGCTTGCCGTAGAGTCTGAAAGTGCTTTCTGCCAGTTTCAGTTCTACTGAGTCGATATCCAGCGTATCCAGCGAAATGCGCATGTGGTCATAAATCACCAGCGGCCTCTCGGGATTGATCATGAGGTTATTTTCTTGCATCAGTGGCACTAAAACGTGAGGGAAAGTGAGGCCCGAAAATTTGACATAGTTGCGTGTCAGGGATCCAATGAGGTCTGCGTTTTGACTATGATCTCCATCGCTGGATACATCGAGATACTTCTTGTCATTCTCGTCATAGATAGAAATTTCGCGCGCGTTGACGGCGGGCAGGATCAACGTTACGTCGTCACTGACCATGCCAGAAAATGAAAAGCCCATGGTCTGACGCAAGCCGTAGTGATGGATAATGGCGGAGAACAGCAAGTCGCCGGGAACACAGAATCGCTTTGAGTCTACGTCGTGAATTGGATTAAAGTCGCCCGCTACCGATTTGGCGAAATCGCTCGCTTGTTCACGCGTAAAAGAGAGTCTGGAACCGTCCAGGCTATAGAATTTTGTTAGATTCATTATTTTTCTCAGGGTAACTTCCCGGGGCCCAGAGTGGTATCTTACAGCATTTTTATGGAAGGTAAGTAATTGGTGCAGAACATGGCGCAGATAATCAGACAGAGAAGCGTTCCGGATGCTTAGCTTTAGCGGGCTGGCGCTGCGTCGTTCCACGACGCTGCTATTCGAAGCGGTTGACCTGAAAGTCTATCCCGGTCAAAAACTCGGCATCACTGGTGCAAACGGCTGCGGTAAATCTTCCCTGTTTTCTTTGATTCGTGGTGATCTGGCTGCTGATCAAGGTGAGTTTTCCATGCCGCAACAATGGGCTCTCGCCTGGGTAGCGCAGGAGACTCAGGAGAGCAAGCGCATCGCAGTTGAATACGTCATCGACGGCGATGAGGAGCTTCGAAAAGTGGAAGCTCGGCTTGAGCAGGCTGAAGTCAAACCGGATCCGATGCTGATTGCGAGTTGCCATGAGCGCTTGCAGGAAATTGATGGCTACCAGGCGATCAGCCGTGCCGCTCGGCTGCTGGCCGGACTCGGCTTCAGTGAGTCGGACATTCGCCGGCCGCTGAATGAGTTTTCCGGGGGCTGGGTTATGCGTCTCAATCTGGCCCGCGCATTGATGTGTCGCTCTGATCTTCTGTTGCTTGACGAACCGACAAATCACCTCGATCTGGATGCGGTCATCTGGTTGGAGCAGTGGTTACGACGTTATCAGGGAACATTGCTATTGATTTCGCATGATCGGGACTTCCTGGATGCCGTGGTGAATTGTGTGGCGCACATCGAAAATCAACACATCGATCTTTATCGAGGCAACTACTCGGCCTTTGAAGTTCAACGAGTGGAGCGACTCTCACAACAGCAGGCGGCGCATCAGAAACAGCAGCAAAGCATTGAGCATATGCAGCGTTACATCGATCGATTTCGGGCCCAGGCGACCAAGGCCCGTCAGGCGCAAAGTCGAATCAAAGCATTGGAAAGAATGCAGTTAATCGCTCCTGCGCATGTTGATTCGCCGTTTCATTTCGAATTTCGTGAGCCGAAGTCGATGCCCACATCTCTGCTTAAACTGGATGATGTTGCCACCGGTTATGGCGATCAGAAAATACTGGATAAGATTGATTTTTCATTGATACCCGGTGAGAGAATTGGTCTGTTGGGGCTGAACGGTGCCGGCAAAACCACCTTTATCAAGCTGCTGGCGGATGAGCTATCGGCCTTCTCCGGGCAGGTGACTCGCGCGCGTGAATTGCGCATTGGATATTTCGCACAGCATCAGGTCGAACAGCTGGATCTGGATGCCAGTGCCATACTCACCATGCAACGCCTCGACGAAAACCTTAGTGAACGCGAAATACGCACCTATCTCGGTGGGTTTAATTTCAGGGGTGAAAAAGTATTGCAGCAGATCAGCACCTTTTCCGGTGGGCAGAAGGCGCGCCTGGTGCTGGCATTGTTGATCTGGCAGCGACCGAATCTGTTGCTGCTGGATGAACCGACCAACCATCTTGACCTTGAGATGCGCCTGGCGTTGAATCAGGCGCTGCAAGGGTTTGAAGGCAGCGTCATTCTGGTCTCGCATGATCGGCATTTACTGCGCAGCGTATGTGACGATCTGTGGCTCGTCGACAGTGGGCGGCTACAGACTTTCGACGGCGATCTTGACGATTATCCAGCCTGGCTTGCGCGTCGAAAAGCAACAACCGGGGAACTTTTGACGGCTACAGCCAAGCCGCTTGGTCGGCGTGAATTAAAGGCGCAGCAGAATCGGCTCAAAAAGATTGAAACGGAAATGGCGACGCTGACCGCTGCCTGTGCGAGTCTTGAGCAGCAACTGGGTGAACAGTCCATTTATGAAGCGGCGAATCGCGCCATGCTGGATGAGAGACTTGTCGAGCAGGCGCAAAAGAGCAAGCGCCTGGCCCAGGTTGAGGAAGAGTGGTTGAGTCTAAGCGAAGCGATCGAACAACAATCGAGTTAGGCCTCGCGGCAATTACACACAATCTGACCGAGTGTTTCTATCGCCTTGATATTCGCATCATTCCAGGGAAAGCCGCAATTGATGCGCAGGTGGTTCCGAAAACGGCGCGTTGCTGAAAACAGAATGCCCGGTGTGATTCCGATGTTATGCTCGAGTGCTTTGTTGAATATGTCGATACAATCGCAACTTTCCGGCATCTCTACCCAGAGCACACTGCCACCATGGGGATGCGATATACGGGTGCCTTCAGGGAAGTTACGCGCAATCATGTAGCGTCCTTTTTCAACCTGTTCACGCATTGCTACACGCAGGCGCACCAGATGGCGTTCGTATTGCCCGCTGCTCAGAAACTCGGCCAACGCGAGTTGATTGATTGATGATGTTGCGGACGACCAGGCCTGTTTGTACTGCAGGAATTTTTTGCGATAGCGCCCGGCAATCACCCAGCCGACGCGGTGCCCGGGAGCCAGTGTCTTCGAAAAAGAGGAACAGCTTAGTACCAGGTTGTTGAGGTCGTAAGACTTGGCGGGACGGGGCGCCTTGTCGCCGAAGTAAACGCTGCCATAAACGTCGTCCTCGATCAGTGGAATGTCGCGTTCGGCCATCAGGTTGACGAGTTCGCGTTTCTTGTCTTCCGGCATCTGGCAACCCAGCGGATTACTGGTATTGGGGGAAGCCAGTACAGCCCTGATGTCCATGGTGTCAAAGGCCTCTTCCAGGGAATCAAGATTCATTCCGGTGACCGGATCAGTGTCGATCTCGACCGCCAGCATGCCCATTTGTTCGATCATGCGTAGCACCGCAAAATAGGTCGGTGATTCGACCGCAATGATGTCACCGCGCTTGGCTACTGTGCGCAGACTGATGGATAACGCTTCCGTAGCACCCGAGGTGATAATGATGTCGTTAGCGCTGATGCGTGTGTGGGTCTGGGCATACAGCAGTGCGATTTGCTCGCGCAGTTTGCGATCTCCGGGCGGAAACATGTAATCCATACTCTTTTGAGGGTATCGGCTTATGATGCTGCGCGTCGCACGCGTGAGTGATTTAACCGGCATGAAATCCATCGACGGATTTGATGTGCCGAAAGGAATAATGCGCGGGTTGTTGGCGTTACGGAATACTTCTTCGAATAAGTCACCAAAGCGTACACGCCGGGCCTGACCTGGGGTTGTCGCTGATTTATCAATGTCGTTGATTTGATTGAGCAGCGTATTGATGTAGAATCCCGACTGCGGTTTGGCGGTGAGTATGCCCTGGTCTTCGAGATTGACGTAGGACTGGGTTATCGTCGCGATACTGACGCCGAGTTGTTTGCTGAGCTTGCGCAACGAGGGTGCCTTGTCACCCGGTTTGAGATCGCCTTTCTCGATCAGTTCATTGATGTACCTCGACACTTGATCGTATTTAAAGGTTTCTGCGCGCGCAACTGTCATGGTGGTTGGCCAACTGTCATGTAAGGAATTTGAAAAAATTGTAACTGTTATTGTAACAGTCACGCCTCTATTATTACATCATTGCCGCCGCGGTAGTTCTACTACCCAGGCAACAAGTTGAAACCAATCCTCCTCCTCCGGTTTTAACTATTTTTAAGCCCTCCCTTTACGGGGAGGGCTTTTTTTTTGGCTTGTGGCCTGCTGCGCTTGATTATGCGCGAGATAATTCGTCGGCGAAATGCTCATTTAGACTGACTAAACTGCGCTTCTGCCGGTGAATTTGAAATCAATACTGGTTTAACAGTCTGGGTCTTGCTCGATTAGCGATGCGATAATTTTAGCGGGCATGGATTCAGGCGTCAGTGGAATGGCGGTAGCGATCGCAAGCCGTCGGTTCAGTTCTA
>RCND010002341.1_pt1 | contig 10519 bp, 8 predicted proteins | sample 2041351 | NCBI WGS metagenome assembly RCND01 (sample SAMN09708230, study PRJNA481090) | Marine sediment metagenome, whole genome shotgun sequencing project. | biome: marine sediment; feature: ocean; material: sediment; isolation source: Sewage treatment plant 12B marine sediment (STP12B) ...
CTGACATCGGATCCTTTACTTCAATCTGATTTCCCTTGTTGGTCCCGATGGTATGATTATATGCCCTTGTGTTGATATTGGCATGGATCCGGTCCGGATCATAACCCACATGTTCCATGATATCGATCTCCCCGCAGGCGGGCCAGCCCAGTTCGCTTAGGTTTGTTCCCAGCATCCAGATGGCAGGCCAGGTCCCCAGAGCCGAAGGAATCTGTGCTTTGACTTCCATGCGCCCGTAGAGGAAATCCTTTTTCCCAAAGGTATTGATTGAAGCAGAGGTGATGGAATCTTCACCTTCAAGGCGAGCAGTAATAATGCAAAGGCCATTCTCCAATCTGACATTCTGGGTCTGATCAGTGTAGTACTGTAATTCATGATTTCTGATATGCCCGATTTCGTAATCCCAGGATTCCGTCGCAGGAGATCCGGAATAATCAAACTCATCGGCCCATACAAGTTCCCATTCTGGTTTTTCGCTGCAAGACTGGAAAATCAGTATGAATAAGAACAGCAATGATAATCTGGATAGTTGTAGCATATTTCAGGTATTTGAAGTAGTTGGTTTTTGCTACCCGAAATGTAATAAAACTCCTTCAAATATGGAGTTCTAAGTACAGGATTGTATATTTATGGTCAACTACAATTGAAGATCCCTTTAACTCCATTTGAATGAAAAAATCTAACACTATCCTTGCTGCAATCTCTGTGGTTTTTATTGCAATCCTCTTCTCCTGCAGCACCTCCGAAAAAAATAGCGGGACATATACCTATAGCATTGAAATGCTTGAAAATGAAACCTGGTGGCCGGGAGTCATTGCTCATTCGCAGCAGTTCCCACTCACCGAATCCTCTACCTACTCTTTTGATTTTTATGGGGAGACAGCCGGTAATCAGGGACAACCCCTGCTGATATCGAACATGGGCCGTTATATCTGGAACGAAGAGCCATTCAGCTTTAGCGTGAAAGAGGGTTTCATCTTATGTAGCTGTGATCTGGACGTTTTCCAAACTGGGAAGGCAGGCAGCACCCTCAAAGAGGCCTACCTACACTGCAGCAAAAGTTTCTTCCCTCCTTCAGGAAGAATTCCTGCTGAAGAGCTTTTTACCCTTCCCCAGTTCAATACATGGATCGAATTTACCTATAATCAGAACCAGGAAGGAATTTTAGAATATGCACATAATATCGTCGATATGGGTTTTGAACCGGGTGTGCTAATGATTGATGAGGGCTGGTTCAAGTCATACGGAGACTGGGAATTTCACGAGGGACGTTTTCCTGATCCTCATGGCATGATGAAGGAGTTGAAGGAGATGGGATTCAGTGTGTTATTATGGATTTGCCCCTATTTCACACCCGATGGGACCTTCTGGAAAGAACAGTGGCTCAGCTATACCAATGAGGAAGATACTATCTGGATAGTGAATGCTGAAAATCCCCGCTTCCCGGCTGTGATGTGGTGGTGGGACGGTTTAAGCAATGTAGTAGACCTATCCAATCCCAAAGGAGAAGTCTGGTTCAAAAAGCAGCTTACTAAGCTGGTGGAGGAATATGGAGTGGATGGATTCAAACTGGATGGCGGGGATGCACCCCACTATTCCGATATCCGCTTCCTCACTGAAACCAGATCCTATAAAAAGGACATAACACCCAATGAACATTCTGAGCTCTTTGTAAAGATCGGATTGGACTACCCCTTTAATGAGTACCGTTCGGCATGGAAGATGGGCGGTCAGCCCATTGCCATGAGGCTCAGAGATAAACTTCATAGCTGGGAGGATCTTCGCACGCTGATCCCCGGGATCATCAACCAGGGGCTGATGGGTTATTCATTTACATGTCCAGATATGATTGGAGGAGGCGAATACCTTTCCTTCCTTCACCTGGAAAAGATCGACCAGGAGCTGGTGGTCCGCGCAGCCCAGTGTCATGCTCTGATGCCTATGATGCAGTTTTCGGTGGCTCCCTGGAGAATCCTTTCAGAGGCCGAGCTGGCCATCTGTGTGGAAATGGCTGATCTGCATGTTCAGATGGGTGATCAGATTCTTGAAATGGCTATGGAGGCCGGAAATAGCGGGGAACCCATTGTACGTTCCATGGAATATGCCTTTCCGGGCAAGGGATATGAAATCATCACCGACCAGTACCTACTGGGTGATCAAATTCTGGTGGCACCCGTGATGGAGAAGGGAGCCCGATCAAGGGAAATCGTATTTCCTGAGGGAATGTGGAAAGGAGACGATGGAAGCGAAGTGGAAGGTCCCCTCACCCTTGAGGTGGAGGTGCCCCTGAGAAGGCTACCCTGGTATATAAAACAGTAACTAACTGATAACTAATGAAAAAAGAAATGCGAGTCACTTATTTTTCGATGTTCCTGGCTTTGCCGATACTAGGTATGCTCAGCGGCTGTTCTTTCCAGGCAGAACAACCCAACATTGTATTTATCCTTGCCGATGACATGGGCCATTCTGACCCGGGATGCTACGGGGCTGAGATACTTGAAACCCCAAATATTGATGAACTGGCAGGCAATGGCCTCCGCTTTACCAATTTCTATAATACAGGAAGATGCTGGCCCACACGAACCAGTCTGATGTCTGGATTCTATCCGCATCAGGTCCTGTCTGATGAGATCGCCGGTGTGGATTATGAGACTTTATCCGTTCAGCCGGTTAATAGCAGATGGCTCCCATCCATTCTTAAGGACCATGGATATAACACCTACCACTCAGGTAAATGGCATATTTTCAGGAGATTTCCTGAGCATCACGAAATGTCTTTCTCTGATGTCGGATTTGACCACTCATACCGAACCGAGGACGGAAGGCACCTGCGTCCCCATCATCTCTGGGAAGATGGCAAAGAGATTCCGGTACCAGAACCAGGTAGCGGCTACGAAGCATCAACGGCTATTGTGGATCATGCCATTAAGTACCTGAAACAACATAAAGAGCTTAAAGGGGATGCCCCTTTTTTCGAATACATTGCTTTCATTGCTCCCCACTTTCCCTTGCAGGCCATGCAGGAAGATATTGATTTCTACAGGGGAAAATATATGATGGGCTGGGATGAAATCAGGAGACTGAGGACAGAAAACAGGGAGGAACTTGGTTTTGATGTCCACCCTGTGAACGCTCTGGAACCAGAAAGATTTGCACCCTGGAACCTAAGTCCGGAAGAGCTAATTAGCCAAATTGATTCTGCCGAGACGGGCCGGGCCATACCCTGGAATGATCTAAGTGAGAAACAAAAAGACTTCCAGGCCACAAAAATGGCCATTCATGCTGCCATGGTAAGTCGAATGGATCGTGAAATAGGTCGCTATATGGCTGCCTTGAAGGAAATGGGATATTTCGAAAATACAATTGTTTTTTTCTGTGCCGACAACGGAGCCAGTACTGAGATGATGAACCGGGCCGACAAGCATACACCTGGTTCTGTACCGGGATCTGCAGATTCTTACATTTGCCTTGGCCCCGGCTGGTCTACTGCTGCAAATACGCCATTCAGGTTACATAAGACCTGGGTGCATGAAGGGGGAATTGCCACTCCCATGGTGGTTCACTGGCCTGAAGGGATCAAGGACATAAATGCCTTCAGAAATATGCCAGCCCATATCATTGATATAGCCCCCACCATGCTGCAACTTGCCGGTGGCGACCCCATGGAATTAAAAGGAAATGCAGAAGCACCCGGAATCAGTCTGGTGCCCTTCCTTAAAAGGGATGTGAAGACCGAAAGGACGCCCATCTTCTTTCACCATGAAAAAAAGAATGCGCTCAGAGACGGTGACTGGAAAATCACGACCATCGAAGAAAATGGTGAGTGGGAGTTATATGACCTGTCAAAAGACCGCGGTGAATGTAACAACCTGGCTGATGAAAACCCCGAAAAACTGCAGGAGCTGATCTCCCTCTGGGAGGCACAGCGCAAAGAAATCATCAAGCAGATAGGTGGAAACGACCTAATAAAAAAATAATCTGATTGAAATGCGAAAAACCTTAGCTGCCCTGATCCTGATTGTTCTGCTCTCCTCATGCAAGGAAAAGAGGGAGAATTTCGTATTTATCCTTGTAGATGATCTGGGGTGGACAGATTTGGGATATGCAGGAAGCACCTTTTATGAAACACCTCATATCGATGACTTAAGTCAGGAGAGTATTCAATTCACCCATGCCTATGCTTCCGGCTCTGTGTGCTCTCCTTCCAGGGCGGCCATACTTACCGGGAAACATCCGGCCAGATTACACATCACAGATTGGATTCCAGGAAACCGACCCATGAACCAAAAGTTATTAGGTCCTTCTATCCTGAACGAACTTCCCTTGGATGAACTTACCCTGGCAGAGGCTTTACAGCAACATGATTACAGCACTTTTTTTGCAGGTAAATGGCACCTGGGAGATGTGGGGTTTTTTCCTGAAAACCAGGGATTTGATATCAATTTAGGCGGCCATCACAGAGGGAGTCCCCCGGGTGGTTATTACACCCCGTATCAGAACCCGAAATTGACCGACGGACCGGAGGGAGAGTATCTGACGGATCGCTTAACAGATGAATCCATCCATTTCCTGGAGAATATTGGGGAAACCCCTTTCTTCTTATATCTCGCCTACTATACGGTACATACGCCCATTCAGCCCAACAAACAATACATCGAAAAATTCAATAAGAAACTGGCAGGTCTGGAAAATGGGGAAATTTCCCATAGAGATGAGGGCAATGGAGTCACCACTCTGGAGCAGCGAAATCCGGCTTATGCCTCCATGTTGTATGCCCTGGATGTCAATGTTGGCCAGCTTATTGCCAAGTTAAAAGAGGAAGGATTGTATGAAAATACGACCATCATTTTCACCTCTGACAATGGCGGACTCTCCACGCTTACGAAAAACGGAGAACGTCTCGCTCCCACATCCGTTCTTCCCCTGCGGGGTGGCAAAGGCTGGTTGTATGAAGGAGGGATCCGCATCCCCTTGTTGATTAAACCTTCAGATTATTCCGGGGAAGCGAGGGTATGCGTTGAGCCAGTCATCGGTCATGACTTTTATCCAACCATCCTCTCCATGGCCGGAATAAGACCTGATTCCTCACTGCTGTTTGATGGCCTTGATCTAAGTCCCATATTGACTGATGTTAACGAAACACTTGACAGAGAAGAGTTGTTCTGGCACTATCCACATTACCATGGAAGTGCATGGACTCCGGGAGCTGCCATACTTCAGGGAGATTGGAAATTAATAGAGTTTAATGAATCCTCTACCATTGAATTGTATAATCTGTCGGACGATATATCCGAAACAAATAACCTGGCATCGCTCTATCCAGAAAAAACAGACGCATTGTTAAGCAGATTGCATGCGCTTCAACAATCCATGCATGCCAGCAAAGCAACTACTAATCCCGATTACTAATTAAAATAGATAATAGATGCAGAAAGCAGCAGTAATGAACTCCAAAGAACGATTTTTGACTGCCCTTCGGGGTGAGTGTCCCGACAGGCTACCTGTAAGCACCCACCATGTGATGCCCTCCTTCCTTGATGCCTATATGGAAGGAGCATCCGACCAGGAATTCTTCGATCAATTTGACCTGGACCCGATCCGTTGGGTCATTGCTTATTCGGCCGATGAAGCTTCAGGTGAATACCACGATCCAGGGCATACAGAACTTGGATTCCTGGAAGCCAGAAGGGTTAGCTCGGACAACTGGAGATTTAAGGTAGAAAAGCTTGACAACCAGCAATACGATACCTCCCGCTTCAGTATCATTACTCCAAAGAAGACCCTGTCCATGATACTTCAGTCAGATATGCATACCACCTGGGTGGCTGAACACCTGATTAAGGAGAAGAGCGATATCGATGTTATAGCCAGGTATATGACTTATCCCAGGTGCGATGTGAATGCTATTAACGAAGCTGCTGAACAATATGGAGACCGGGGACTGGTCCGTGGACATATCTCATGTTTTGACGGATTTGGTCAGCCCGGATGCTGGCAGGACTTCTCCTGCCTTTACGGCTCCGTCAATCTGATCATGGCATCCATGGAGGATCCCCAATGGGTCCATAGCTTTCTGGAGGTGTTGCGTGACCGGAAGCGTGTCTATATCGATTCCCTGAAAGGTGCCAGGTATGATCTTATAGAACTGGGTGGAGGAGATGCCTCCACCACGGTTATTTCACCGGATATTTTCAATGATTTTGTGGCTCCCTATGATGCTGAACTCATTGCCGCCGCACATAAGGCTGGTCAGCGGATAGTCTATCATACCTGCGGGGGGATGATGCCCATCCTGGAGGACATAGCAGCCATGAATCCCGATGCGATGGAAACCTTTACACCCTCAGACATGGGTGGTGATGCCATCCTTTCAGAAGCAAAAGCAAGGATCGGGGACAAAGTCTGTATGATCGGAGGATTCGACCAGTTCCATTTTTTCACAGGATGCACAGAGGAGGAAACCCGCAGGGAGGTCCGGCGCTGTTTCCAGGAAGCCGGAACAGGCGGTGGATACATCCTCTCCCCTTCTGATCACTTTTTCGAAGCCGATCTCAAACTGATTGAGGCCTTTGCCGATGAAGCCAGAAAATGCACCTACTAATTGATACACGGCATGAGTAAAACAAGCTTGTTTTTCATCTTTTCTTTCATGCTTATTAGCTGTTCGGAACCTAAGAACAGTTTCGAGTTTATTGAAGTGAATACACCGGGGACCAGTTCATTACGGGCCATTTATGCAGTAGATGAAAATATAATCTGGACCTCGGGGAGTCAGGGCAAGATATACCTAAGCCAGGATGGAGGAAAAAATTGGAATCAAAGGATTGTTCCGGAATGTGAAGAGACCGAATTCAGAAGTCTGCATGCCTGGGATGCCTTACGGGCCCTGGTTTTTGATGTCTCCCCGAAAGGAAGAGCCTTTATGACCATCGATGGTGGTCTGAATTGGGACCAGGTATATGCAAGTCCGGTTGAAGGGGCTTTCTTCAACTCCCTGAAATTTTCGAATGAGCTGCAGGGAATTGCCATAAGCGACCCCATTGATGATCAGGTTTTTGTGCTGAAAACAGAGGATGGAGGCTGGAACTGGAAACGATTGGAGAATCTTCCTTCATCGCATGAAGGCGAGATGAATTTTGCTGCGTCGAACACCTGTATCGCATATTTGCCTTCGGGAGAAATACATATCGTTACAGGCGGAAGCAAATCCCGGGTATTAAGCAGCCATGACCACGGAAACAGCTGGGAATTTTTGGACACACCGGTGATGACAGGGGAATCGGCAGGACTCTTTTCTGTAAATTTCTCAGGATCAAGCACCGGAGTAGCTGTGGGAGGAGATTTCAACAATCCGGATAGGGAAGGCATAAGAGCCATTTTTACCGATGATGGAGGAAGCCACTGGCAAAGAGCAGAAAAAATGCCTGCAGCATATCGTTCCAGTGTGGTATCTTTAAGTGATGAATTCTTTTTTGCCATTGGGAAAACAGGCTGCGACTATTCGGCAGACAGGGGCAAGAACTGGATATTTATAGATTCAACAGGATATTATGCAGCTGATGCAGTGGAAGGCAAGAACATGATTTTTCTTGCCGGAGCAACAGGCAGAGTGGCAAAAGTTATCCTTAAAAAAAATAGGAGGTATTTATTATGAAAATTGGAATAATAATTTGTGACAGGTACAAAAAATGTGCTGGCGGAAAATGCTTCAGAGCAATGCAAAACAGAGAAGGTGCTTTCGATATTTATTCTAAAGAGTCAGCCCTTGAAATAGCCGGATACACTAGTTGTGGAGGATGTCCGGGAGGCAATATTGAATATGCTCCTGAAGAAATGATAAAAAATGGTGCTGAAGCCATACATTTTGCAACAGGATTAATTGTAGGCTACCCACCCTGTCCTTATATATCACATTTCAAAAAATTTATTGGGGAGAAATATGATATTCCGGTTGTTATTGGAACCCATCCCATTCCTCAGAAATATTTCATTACCCACAGCCATCTGGGCACCTGGAAATCTGATGAATGGCATGAATTCTTAAGGCCTACACTGGGGAATGAAGAATCCAGAAAAGCATACGACTGATAAATGACTACGCGACCCAGACATTTTCCTGGTTTAGATGATACTATTCTCAGCTTTATTCAGGAGAGATTAGTAGATTCAAGGGTATATATTCATTTTACCAGTGAAAAATCACTTTCCGAAAAGATCGTCAGAGAAGGATTTAAATATTCGTATTCTTTCGATAAAACCACAGAAGAGGTGTCGCATTCGTTAGTTGACCTCAAATATAAATATCAGCTTCACAGAAGTTACGGAAACTTCCTGATTGTCATATGCATACCACTTCGCCTGTTTGAAAATTTCAAATCCAAGGGTACGACTACCGAACACGATGCGATATACAATTTGGGCCTTACTGATCATCATCCGGAAGAAGAGCTGGACTACACGCTTTCTCCAGAGTATGTATATGGTTTCATCGATCTAAAGCACAGTATAATTCATAGAAACGAGCGCTATTTATACAAGGGGCCATAGTTTTCACATGCCCGGTAATCGGCTCCCTCTTTATCCATTCCAAAGGCTGCCCATGCGCTGGGCCTGAATATCTGTTCCTCGGGCACATTGTGCATACAAACCGGGATCCGCAACATGGATGCCAGGGCCATTAGCTTTGAACCCAGATGACCGTAGGAGAAGGCTCCATGGTTGGCTCCCCAGTTGGCCATCACCGAATATACATCCTTGAAGTTCCCTTTTCCTGTCAACCTGGGTACAAACCAGGTAGTGGGCCAGGTGGGATTGGTGCGTTCGCAAAGTGTGAAATGCACTTCTTCAGGAAGATCAATGGTGTACCCTTCAGCAATCTGCAGGACCGGTCCCATTCCCTTGATGATATTGATCCGGCTCATGGTGATGGGCATTCCACCCTTTGTATTGAAGGTAGATGAAAATCCGCCTCCCCGGAAATAACCTGTGTCGGCAGGGCCCCAGGTCGTACTATCGAGACAAAGCTGAGCCTCCTCTTCCTTAATCTCATACCAGGGTTTCATGGCTGGTTTGCCACCGACAGACTGCTCGCCAGATCCATCCAGAGCCGAAGAGCCGGAATTGATCAGGTGAATAAATCCATCCTTTGCATCGCCGCTCAGTTCGAAACCTGTTACCCGCTTCACTGCATCCGGACTCCAGTAGGTGCGCACATCGCTAAACACCTGGGCCGCTCCTGTAAGCAGGTGACCAAACAACATGGCCACCCCGTTAAGACTGTCATTCTCCGTGGCCAGCATATAGGGCTGACGGATGCCGTTCCAGTCAAAGGAGGAACATAGCATCGCTTCCATAAAGTCGCCATTGGGAAAATGATCGGTCCACTGCCTCTGTCCCTGGAACCCTGCCGCGATGGCATTATGGCCCATTGCCTCTTCGCCGAAGCCAAGTTCCTTCAATCTCGGGTTCCCCTCCATCAGGTCGCGTCCGATAAGAGCCATTTTGGCCACAAAGTCCCACTCCTCTGCCTTTTTTTCGGGCGACTTCTGCAGCTCCTCAGGATTGTAATCTTTGCCCTCCTTGCAGTTCTTCCCAATCCACTCCGAAGCCAGGGTCAGCTCTTCCGGATCGAAAATTCCCTCCTCAACCCTGCGGGTAAATTCCGACATATCCACATACTCGCACCGCATGCCCAGGTATTCCTCGAAGAAACCTGCATCCACAATGGAACCTGCAATTCCCATGGATACACTGCCCATGGAAAGGTAAGACTTTCCCTTCATGGTAGCCACTGCCAGGCCTGCCTGTACAAAGGTGAGTATCTTCTCCTTCACATCTTCCGGAATGGAGCTATCGTCCGAATCCTGCACATCCTTTCCATAGATTCCAAAGGCAGGCAATCCTTTCTGATTGTGACCGGCCAGAGCAGCTGCCAGGTACACGGCTCCCGGGCGTTCGGTTCCGTTAAAACCCCAGATGGCTTTGGGGAGCAAGGGATCCATATCAATGGTTTCACTTCCGTAGCACCAGCAGGGGGTAACGGTCAGACTCACCCCTACACCTTCACGGGCAAATTTATCTGCGGTGGCTGCAGCCTCGGCCACTCCCCCGATACATGTGTCGGCTATGATGCACTCCACCTTTGTACCGTCGGTGTGTTTAAGATTCGATTCTATCAATGCAGCGGCACTGCGGGCCATCTTCATGGTTTGCTCTTCCAGAGATTCCCTTACCCCTTTCTGTCTTCCGTCGATAGTGGGTCTGATCCCAACTTTTGGGGCCTGTCCGATCAATCTTTTTTTGCTCATGCTATGTTATGTTTTAGTTTTAAATATAATCTGTATCGCTCTTCTGTAAGGGGAAGGGAGACTTCGGGTCGATATTTTTTAACCCCACATGACCGTTTCACCAGATCTCTGCCCTCCTGAAGGTTCTCTATCTTCTTCATGGCTATGCCCTGGATAAGGACATTCCCCATTGCTGCTCCTTCCACCGGACCAGAGATCACTTCCCGTTCACA
>RCND010002342.1_pt1 | contig 10518 bp, 4 predicted proteins | sample 2041351 | NCBI WGS metagenome assembly RCND01 (sample SAMN09708230, study PRJNA481090) | Marine sediment metagenome, whole genome shotgun sequencing project. | biome: marine sediment; feature: ocean; material: sediment; isolation source: Sewage treatment plant 12B marine sediment (STP12B) ...
AATTCTCAGCAGGAGGGAATCGTTCTCCGGCATAGCTTCGGATTTCTCCTGTTTCTCTATCAGGGAATTTGATTCTCTGGCAGCGGTTTCCGCTTCCGGAAGTCTTCCGAGGCGGAAAAGAGTTCGTGCTCTATCTGCCTGAAAGTAGTAGATATAGTGGACGTAATTCAGTTCCTGGAAAATCAGTAATGCCTGATCGAAAGTACTCAGGGCCTGTTCCAGCTTACCCTGTCTCATCAGAACAACCGCCATGTAACCAAGCGCTTCCGCCTCACCGTAGCGAATACCTATATCGCGGGAGGTCTCATAATATTCCTGAAGCATCTTCAGCGCCCCGGGGTAGTCTCCCTTATCGGTTTTAAGTATGGCAAGACCGCATGAGTGATAGGATATGTAGTACCTGTCACCGATTTCTCTGGCGATTGTCAGAGCCTTCCGGTAAGTCATTTCCGCTTCTTCAAATTGATTCCTGTTGTGGAATACATCTGCAAGATTTCCAAGACTGACAGAATGCAGCCGTTTATCCTTGTGCTTTTTCGCTACATCGATCGCTTTCTCGAGAATCTGCTGTTTCTCGGCAGGATCGACTGCTGTAGACGCCATATTATTGTACACTTTGGCGCTGCTTTCAGTATCGTCCTTCATCTCCTCAAATATTCTCAGCTGCTTCTCAAACAGTACTCTGGCTTCACTTACGTGGCCTGTCATGAATTTGATCGCGGCAAGATACCCGGTGGATTCGTATATCCCCTTCAGATATCCAAGCTCGTTATGGATTTCGAGTGCTTTCTCATTCACCTCCATGGCTGTTTTCAAATCTCCAAGGCGGGAAGTAAGCCAGGCGCGCATACCCATTGCTTCCGCGTATCTTTTTCTATCTCCTGATGCGAGGGCCAGTTCCTCTGTTCTTTCGGCCAGTTCCACAGCTTCCCTGCATCTGGCAAATATTCCAAGGATCTTGATTTCCTTGAGCATTATGCCGATCAGCTGGTCTTTCCTGTCCGGCTGAAGCTCGATAAGCTCCCGCAGTCTTACTATGCATTTGTATGCAAGTTTTACGTCACCACTCTCTGATGCGGTGTGAAGCACTTTCTCAAGGTAGAAACATGCTGTTTCGCTATCTTTTGCCCTGTCCCAATGATATGCAAGATCAGGAAAAAAAGTCTCATCACCGGGATAAATATTTTCAATCGCGCAGGCAGCAATATTGTGAAGTTTTACAAGCTCGCTTTCCAGCTGCATACTGTATACTGTCTCCCGCAGAAGACCATGATGAAAGATGTAAACGATCTCTGAAATGGATGACCAGAGTTTCTCATCCGCTCCGTTGCTGAGCAAGGGTGTGAGCTCTCTGCCTGTAAGCATGGCGGAAAGAACCCTTGCATTGAACTCAAACCCCAGGACCGAAGCTGTTCTCACAACTTTTTTCAGATCAGCTGACAATCGGTCGATCCGCGCCATCAGAAGATCAACGATACCTCTGGGAATCTTATCGGGAGATGCGGAGAGGGTAATAATGCCGTTCTTATTCCGTATTGAATCTGATTCGGCAAGATATACAGCGTACTGGCGAAGATAGAAGGGATTCATAAGGGAGTGCGCTGCAAGGAATATCTCCAGTTCGGGATCGGGTATTCCACCCAGAATGTCCTTTACGAGATCGGGAAGCGTCTGTTGCCCGAGAGGTTCGAGGTCGATGATAAGAGATTCTTCTTCAGAGAGGATTTCTATTCTTGAGCCATCGTCATGTGTTCTGGCTGCAAGAGCGAGAACAACTGGAAGATTATCCAGATTTCTGATCATGCTCCGCACAAGGGATTCGGAACTGTCATCAAGCCATTGAATATCGTCTATAACCATGAATAGAGGTTCAGGATGGGCAATACACAGAAAGAACTCCCGAAGGGCTGTAATAGTGTTTTCCCGCTTTCCTTCCGGTCCGACCTGATGGTATAGAGAACCGGGCATATCAATTCCGAGAAGCGCGGAGAGAAATGATTCTGTTCTTTCAAGCTCCTGAATTCTTTCCGGATAGTGGTCTCTTAAATTCATGCATGTCCGCTGAAATATCCTGCTGAACGCGGCAAGATTATCCTTTTCTGATGAATCCCTCCTTTGCTGGAAATATCCTCTCAGAAATGTAACAAACGGTCCGAAACTTCGTATGATGATATCTTCGCACCTGAGATGGATTCTTCGGAATTCATGAGTTTCCAGAATGCTGCCTGCCTCCCATAGAAGATGGGACTTACCGGTTCCCGCAGAAGCTGAAACCAGCAGGGAACTTCCCATGGTATCGTCTGCTGATTGCCGGGCAAGATCGGTAATTATCTGCAGCTCTTCATCTCTTCCAAGAAGCTTACCGTCGTAAGGATGTCCGCCCGGTTCAGCAGTGCTGTCATCAAGTCTGAAGATATTAACTTCATCGGTTATACCCTTGACCCTGACTGAGATTGCTGCTCTTGACCCCGGAATATCAGCGGCAACTCCGTCACTTATATAAATACCGGAGTTCTTCTCGAATCTCATTATCCGGGCTGCAATATTTACCTGGCTCCCAAGAACAGTGTAGGTTCCCATCTGTCGAAAACCCAGAAAACCGGCGTACACAGTACCCGAAGAGATAGCTATTCTGACGGGAAAGGGCGCAGAGTTATGCATCTGACGGGCGAAAGTCAAAGCACGTTCCTGATCTTTCTCATGAGCTTCCGGAGCTCCGAACAGGGTCAGAAAATAGAATCCATTCGAATCGTAGTGAACTCCGTTGAAAAATCCTCCCGTTTCCACTGAAGACTGTATTACTTCCGGAGCTAATGATCTGATCAACATCTGATCATCTTCTTCAGCATCCACTGGAGTCAGAAACACGGAGAAAACTCTTCTGAACTCACCATAGGGATCCGAATTCAGTAATTTCTCCGGGAAAAAGCTGGTTTCGAGAATTCTATCCGGAGCCCGACCGCCCATTCTGTCAACGGTATACGTTTCACCTGCAGATGCCTTTTCCCTGCATAAGGCAAACTCTCCCTGCTCCGGCCTTTGCAGAGCCTTGTAAGCTCTTCTGAATACATCTCCTGAGAAGAACCACCCTTTCTTTTCTCTTCCGAAGATTCCCCAATCTATTTTTCCATCACAACCGCCGGCTCTGAATCCGATTCCGGTTGTTGATGATGCTGATGCGAGTGCCAGTCTTTCAAGCATGTCTTCCGCAAAAGTCTCTGCCTTGAAAATCGCTGTTCCAGGAAAGATCACAGCGAATGAATCTCCGCTGAATCCGGATACAAAACCTCCGCTTCCCCTGATCATCGAGAGGATCCCTCTGGTATAAATGCTGTTCAGCGTATTTGACAGAGCTTCCGCTCCACTGTTTCCCTGTCTGGACAGGGTTTCAGCCATGGATGTGAAACCTGATGCATCGAATATCAGTACACTTCCGGAAATTGATCCTGAGAGGTTTCCATCGGACAGATTAAGCGATATCAGGCGGGGAACAAGATTGAGCACATTACTCCTCCCTGGATTTGAAATGAACGGCAGTTACTAACGAATATCGGATGCACTGCAGCAATGTTGATGTATCAGGTTAATTCTGCGAGGATGTACTCCGCTATCTGCCCGGGAAGAAGCCCTGCCATTCCGTACAGGTCTTCTGGATCACCCGATACTCCGTACTCAGTTACGCCCTTTCTTCTGAGATTTATTGTTTCTCCAGAACCTGCAATGGCAATCGCTATCTTTGCGCCCATGCCGGTATCACGGTCGTGATCTTCCAGTGTAACGACAAGTCCGTATTCCGACAGTTCTTCCAGCAGCTCTGAATTTGTGCACAGGGGGCAGCTGACGGCATAGACGGCAGCATCAATATCACTGCAGCGAAGTAATTCTCTGGTTTCAAGTGCTTTTGAAACCATGTTACCCATTGCTACGATTGCGACATCGGAGCCTTCCCTGATATGGTCATGGAGGCCGTATACGAACCTGTATTCTCCGCCGAAGAACGGTTCTCCGTTCTCTTTCGTGATAATCGGCAGTTTCGATCGTCCCATAGCGATAAAGAAATTACCCGGATTTGTTGCAGCGTACCTTATTACCCTGTCGGTCTGGTTTGGATCCGCAGGTACGACAGTGTTGTAATGGTAAAGTGTCGCCATAAGGCTTATGTAGTTGATGCAGTGGTGAGTTTTGCCATCCATCCCAACATCCAGACCGCAATGGGTTGCTACAACCTTGAGGTTGGTCATGTTGATGTCGTTCAGCCTGTGCTGATTGAATGTTTCATCGGCCGCGAAAACCCCGAAATCCGACCAGAAGACAACCTTGCCCGCTATCGAGGCAGCGCCTGCGGCTGTGGCTGTGTTGTGCTCCATGATACCGGACTGAAAGAAGTGATCCGGATATTCAATTCCGAACTGTTTCGTTTTAACCGAACCGGCAAGATCACAGTCGAAAACCAATGGAAGGCTATCCGGGTTCGTCTTTGCCAGATCCATAAGCGCTGCGCCGAAAGCGCCTCTATTATCCGCCTTCTGATCCGCATTGTAGATGATGGGAGTTCCCTCACTGTCCAGAGTTGTGACAGGAAAACTGAGATCGAAATCTCCCGCCCCCACCCAACCGTTCTTTCGTAGTTCGATGAGTTCATCGAGATTGTTTGTCAGCCCAAGTTCAGAAAGGGCGGATTCAAGCTGATCGGGAGACAGCGTCTTCCCATGATACTGTGCATCGTTCTCCATGAAGGAGACCCCTTTGCCCATGACAGTCATTGCCATGATAAGCCGGGGTGCACCGGGTGCTGGATCCGGTTTCAGTGCCCTGTAAAGGGCGGAAAGGTCATGGCCGTCGACTTCGGAGACATCCCAGCCGTCAGCTCTATATTCAGCGGTGATATCCGTATACATGACCCTGTCAGTGCGTCCGGATATCTGAAGGCCGTTGCAGTCTACAACAACCGTAATGTTATTGAGGGCGTATTTCCGTATGAATCTTCTTGCTTCAGCTATCTGGCCTTTCTGATGCTCGCCGTCACCGGTGATGATCCAAACATGGTTGTGTATACCATTTGCTCTATCAGCAAGAGCCATCCCCGCTCCGGCGGATACTCCCTGACCAAGATTTCCCGTTGTCAGCTCAACCCCGGGAACGGATCTTTCAATATGCCCTTCGAAGGGGCTGCCTGCCTTTCTGAATGTGGCAATTGCCCTCTGGAGGTCGAAGAAGTCCAGTCTTCCCAGTGTGGAATAAACAGCGGGGGAAGTATGCCCATGACTCACTACGATCCTGTCCCGCCCGATCATCAGGGGGTCCATCGGATCTACGTTGGCCTGGGACCAGAGCAGAGCGAAGATTTCTAGTGAAGACATCGAACCGCCCGGATGACCGCTACCCGCAAGCGTTGTCATTTTCAGAATATCACCCCTGGCGTTCCGGCAGAATTCCTTCAGTGGCTTCTGTGTACCGGCTGGAATACCGGGAGGTATAAACAGTGTTCGTTCTATATTACTCAAGAGTCCTGGCCTTCCATTTTTTTGATAAGTTTTTCCCGAACCCTGCTGAATAAACTGTCGGCACTATCAAGCGATGCTGCCAGGTATTCCTCAGCCTGCTTCAATGTATTGTCGGCATAATCGGAATCCTCGATTTCACCAAGATTTATCAGCACATTGTAGTATGCGCTTACCGCTGCCGCTCTGGCCGCCGCCGCAGCTACACCCGCATCGGAAACCGAAGCCTGCATGCCCTTCTCTTCAAGGGATGATGCCATTCTGATTATTGCAGGACACTGGCTGAGCACCCGCAGGGGGACTTCTATAGCTCTTTTCACTGCCGCCTCTACGTCTCCATCCTGCCTTGCAGCATCCATCCAGTCATTGAACGCGGCGGTATCATCATCGATAGCATTCAGAAGATCGTCCTTCACGGATTGGGCTTCGGGGGCGATCTCCCGCATAAGGTCCCAGTTATCTCTGCATTTTCTGTTCTTCATAGTCAGGTTGGCTACCATGGCGTCCAGGGAAGCCCCCAGAGCGCCGATGAGTGCTGCGGCTGAACCGCCCCCCGGCGCGGGGGAATCGGTCGAAAGCTCATCCGCGAAAGCGCTGCATGTTTTGCCGGAAAGGTTCACTTCCTTCTCGGTAACCATGTACTCTATGATCTTCTCATCCGGGTCGAATGGAGCTACATCTGTCAGACCCATTGATCTGATGGCTATCTCGATAAGTTCCTTCTGAGGGACACCGGTCGTCCTGCCCTGTCTTCCTGTTGCCGAAAGACCCGTATTCTGCTTCTCGATATAGAAGCGCCCGGCTTCCAGCATGGCGCTCAGCGGCAGAAGTCCGACCACTTCAGAACCCGTAACCCTGGCTCCAAGCTTTTCCGCTTCTTCCCTTGCCGTCTCGAATCCGATGTGAAGAGGAGTAACGGAGAGGTCGGTGAGATTCATAGTCACCTGGGCCGTATCGTACTCCTCTATGTACCAGCCCGTTGCCTTGCAGCACTGGAGTTTGCCCGGCTGCTTTGTTTTATTACCGTTCTCATCGCGTATGAATTTCCAGTTGCCGTCGCGAAGAAATCTGCCGTTGTCTCTTATTGTAAGGCCGATATCTCTTGCTACACCGGGATCCTTCGTGTTAAGGTTCACATTGTAGGCGATTAAAAAATTTCTGGCTCCAATTGTGCACACTCCGGTTTTCGCAACGCTCTCATTCCATTCGTTGGGGCCAAAATCCGGTTTCCATTCAGGTTTTCCAAGTTTGTCCGGAAGAGCTTCGTACTCCCCCTCACGGATGTTTGGTAGTTTCTCCCATTCCGGTTTTGAAGCAGCTTTTTCGTACAGGTATACAGGTATTTCAAGTTCCTCCCCTACTTTCTTACCGAGACTTCGGGCGAGGTCAGCGCATTCCTCCATTGTTATACCGGAGACCGGTACGAAAGGACAGACATCTGTGGCACCGTGCCGCGGATGCTCACCTGTCTGCGTGCGCATATCGATAAGTTCTCCGGCCTTCTTTATAAGCTCAAAACACGATTCTACTACTGCTTCGGGGTTGCCTGCGATGGTGATAACCGTTCTGTTTGTTGCAGCACCGGGGTCAACATCCAGAACCCTGCAGCCTGCAACCTTCGATGCAGCCTTAACAACTTCATCGATCAGTTCTTTATTCTGCCCTTCCGAGATATTCGGAACAGCTTCGACTATTTTCCTTGACATCTGATCCTCCGATGAGAATGAAGGTATTCCTGAGAACAAAATTTTACTGTAGATTCAAGTGTCAAAGCTAGGAAAAGGTGCCCTGAAAGTCAACGATTTGTGATGGGGGAGCTGATGTTGTGCGGAGTAGTTGAGGGGTTCTACGGCAAGCCCTACAGAGCGCGTCAGAGAGGGATTCTGATCCGCAATCTGTCACTTCTGGATGAAGCTGCTTTTGTATACGCTCCAAAGAATGACCCTTTCCATAGATTGAGGTGGAGAGAAGACTATCCAGCGGGGGAATGGTCTCAACTTGCAGATAATATCGTTGATGCTGCGGAATCCGGAGTGGAGTTCATATTCGGTATAAGTCCATGGCAATTCAACAACGGTGACTGCGAAAATCTGAGGAGAAAGGCTGAGAGAGCCGTTGATGCCGGTGCTTCCGGGATAGCGGTGCTCTTCGATGATATTCCGGAAACCGCTGATGGTTCACTTGCTGCTCGTCAGCTTGAGCTTGCCCGCAAAGCTCTCGATGGTTTTGACTGTGCGATATACCTCTGCCCCTCCATTTACTGCACGGAATTTCTGGACAGGTACAAAGGCGGTGAATACCTTTCCGCATGGAGGGACAATGTGCCCAGCAGCTGGCAACCCTTCTGGACAGGGAACGGTGTGATATCCCGTGAACTGGATGAGAAAACCATGACCCGAGCGCGGGAACTGCTTGGCGGTGAACCGGTAATATGGGATAATCTCCTGGCCGATGATTACTGCCTGCGAAGGATATACCTCGCCGGTCTGCAGGGCAGAATACCTGATGGGTACTCGTACTTTCTTAACCCTTCATCATGTTTTCCGGTGGCTCTTCATGCCGTCTATATGGTTCTGCAGGCTTCCGGTGTCAGCTGCGGATTTCCTTCCGAACTGGGGGATATGCCCCAGGCCTGGGATATTCTCAGCGGTTTTCATTACCTTCCATGGTATCCGGGAGAAGGAATCGAATCCCTGTTCCGTGAACTTGAAAATGCCGTTTCGGACGGCCCTTCAGAACGGCTGATGGAGGAATTGGGACATATGTCAGAGGTTCTGGGTGCGTTCATCGATTCAATCGGGGAGATAGAGGAAGGTTTTGAGTTGATGCCTTACATCGTGGACGTCAAAAAAATTATCTGCTGGTGGGAAGATGTTCTTAAACTGCCTTCCCGGTCCTCCAGATTGTCAAGGTTAAAATATCTCATGTTTGAAAGGCTTCCCTTCGATCATCCGCTTGCAATGATCACAGCGGAGCTTGTAACGAACAGCGGAAGAGGGGAATAATGAATATCCAGCTGGCTGGATACAACACCGATATACAGAACAGGGGTAATACCCCGGAAACGCTTTCAGCCGCATATGCGCGAATAAGCCGGGATCCCAGGCCGATTAACGTTCTCCGGAAGGAAGCCGCTGCGGAAGTGGAGAAAGCAAGGGCATCCAACAGATGTATCATCTTCGATTACGGCCACGGATCGGTTGCAGAGCATGCAGTTTTCAATTTTGACATTCTTGATGTTTCAAGGCTTGCCGCAGAGGAGCTTCAGAGTTTCCGTCTGGCCAGTTTTACAGAAAAATCACAGAGGTACATCCGCATAGGTGAAGATCTTGTTTTGCCCCCTGAGCTGAACATGGACGAGAATGAGAATTATCGCGAATGCGCCTCGAAACTATTTCAGATATACAACAGTATCTACGACGGCCTCCGCAGCAGCGGCCTAGCAAAGGACAGAGCGAAAGAGGATGCAAGGTACGTTCTTCCTCTTGCCACTGCCTGTCAGATGGGTATGACAGTCAACGCCAGAGAACTTGAGCTTATGGTGAGAAGGTTGTCATGTCATCCTTTTGCGGAAGTAAGAATGATTGCCGCCAGACTTCTTGAACTGGCGATGGAAGCCGCTCCTTCTCTGTTCCTGTTCCTCGAGCCCACAGCCATGGACTCGTTCGCTCATTCTTTGTCTCCTGTAGAGTCCCCTCCACACGAAAACGTAATGCTGCTTGATTGTGATGACGATGCAAAGGTAGGGTCCCTGCTTGTTCAATGGAGCACGGGAAGCTCCCTTGATTCCGCAGTGAAGATGTGGTCTGAACATGATGGACAGAGCAGGGAGGAGCTCTTCAAGGATGCACTCCGGGGGCTCGGGATACATGATTCCCTCCCCAGGATATGGGAATTCTTCAGAGCTGAATTCCAGCTGGTTCTTTCTGCAACAGCTTACGCCCAGCTGAAAAGACACCGCATGTGCAGCAGGCTTGTCTCGGTCTACGATCCGATTCTTGGAGTAACGGTTCCCACTTCCATTTCCGATGCCGGTCTTGAGGATGATTTCATGAAAGGCACGATTGAAGCGGAAAGAACAGCAGGCTCACTGGGGAAGCTGTATCCCTATATGCTGACAAACGCCCACAGGAGAAGGGTGGTTCTGGGCATGAATGGACGAGAGCTCTACCATTTTTCAAGGCTTCGGGAAGATGCACATGCCCAGTGGGATATCAGAGAGATTGCCCGCATAATGATGACTTTTCTGCGGGAGAAGGCGCCGCTTACTTTCATGCTTACCGGCGGGAAGTCCGAGGTGTCAGATCTGTTCAGCCACTAAATAGATGAGAAATCCAAACCTGTGTCCAAGGATAACATCCCCCTCGGTGGAGATATAGCTGCATAAGAAGCCCTCCGGCAGCCTGATACCGGGAATGAATGTAATAAAAACATCGCTGAACTTTGAAGCGATCACAATGCTGTCGCCCCGGCAGCAGATGTCCTTCGGTCCGCTCAGATATTCGTTTATCACATTGAATTCCCATTGGGCATTTATGCCGCCCGGATTTCTCCACCAGCCTGCCCCGCCACCGGCGCAGGCAATACCGGCCACGTCAATGCGGGAATCGCCATCCATGTCAACTGCCTGGCATCTCTTAACTCCGACCTGAATCGTGCCGATATAGTGAGTAACGGGAAGGGAGAAGCGATTCTCTATGAAGATCACACCGCTTCCGCAGCCTGAAGCGAATAAGTCCATATCCCCGTCTCCGTCTATATCACATGGAGAGAGAGATTTGACCCCTGGTATTTTCACAAGAGTCGAAACCGTACCGTCCTGCTCCACAAGGACAACGATTCCCTGATCAAACAGAGCAACAGCCAATTCCGGAGAGGGAGGAGTATTCCAGAGGACTTCGCATATCCCGCTCGGGCTGCCCGGAAGTGGTATCACCCGATCGATCATGACGATAGATTCACCTGCGAAGTCTGCAACAGCGAGTTCTCCGTTCCACAGGCAGAGATCACGGGGCTG
>RCND010002343.1_pt1 | contig 10515 bp, 7 predicted proteins | sample 2041351 | NCBI WGS metagenome assembly RCND01 (sample SAMN09708230, study PRJNA481090) | Marine sediment metagenome, whole genome shotgun sequencing project. | biome: marine sediment; feature: ocean; material: sediment; isolation source: Sewage treatment plant 12B marine sediment (STP12B) ...
TATGGTATTATTTTTCTCATAGTGAGACCCACCCCTTAATCCCCTCCCAAGAGGGGAATGGGTTGTGGTCGTTTTTATGTTTTGCAACTAGTTGGACGATTCATAAATACGAGGCAGATTTCGCCAATGGCGCATTTTAAGTACCTGCCTGCCGACAAGGCAGGTTTGCCTGTTTTCCCTATTTCCATGAGGTTTAACTGATTTCACGAAAGAACTTTATCATAGTAGAATATTTTTACATTCTATTTGTATCTGAACCAAATATCTACTAGATATTTGATTTTGTAAAGGCAAAATTATGTTCAGATAGTGTCGAAAGAATTTAATCAGAACATCATGCTTGAATTTCTTTCTGTACCTACATCTTAACGCTATGACTTTTATTTGGTCTTCAACTCCATATAATCAAACACCAAATTACTCAAGGCATTGACACCTGTCTTAAACCCACTATCGTCCATAAGGAATTGAGGCGTATGATGGTCCCCGACGGTTTTTGGATCTCTACCTTTGGTCATTGCACCAACGAAAAAATAAAGCCCTGGAACTTTTTGAGCAAAGTATGAAAAATCCTCTGCACCAGTAATCGCAGGAATCAAAATCACATTGTCCTTTCCTGCCGATTTTTCCAAAGTTGGCAGCATCAATCCCGTTAGCTTTTCATTATTGAAGGTTACTGGAAAACGCATGGAATAAGGTAATTCTACGGTAGCAGTTGTACCAGCAGCTTTTGCAGTATATTCTACAATCTCTCGGATTCTTCTAAGCACCAATACCTCATCTTCATCTGTCAATGTTCTAATAGTACCCAACATTTCTACTTGTTCTGATATAATGTTACTGCGATTTCCGCCATGGATGGCTCCTATTGTGACCACTGCTGCGTTATCGGTTAATGTAACATTTCGACTTACTATAGTTTGTAGACTATTAATGATTTGAGCAGAAACGACAATTGGATCAATACCAGACCAAGGAGCTGAACCATGTGATGGTACGCCCTTAACGGTTATTTTCATATCATTGACACTTGCCATAATACCTGCTGGTCGATATAAAATTTTACCAACTTCGTAGCCAGCATCCATATGCAGTCCAAAAATGACATCTACTTTCGGGTTCTCCAGAACACCTTCCTTAACCATTAGTTCCGCGCCACCTTCTTCTCCTTTTGGTGGGCCTTCTTCTGCGGGTTGAAAGATAAATTTCACTGTGCCTTTTAAATCGCTCTTCATTCCCGAAAGGAGTTCTGCGACTCCCATTAAAATAGCGACGTGCCCATCGTGACCGCAAGCGTGCATCACAGAAGTTTCAGTACCATTATAAATGGTTTTTACTTTCGACGCAAATGGTAAATCGTTCTTTTCTTCAACAGGTAAGGCATCCATGTCTGCTCGAAGTGCTACAACAGGGCCAGGCTTATCTCCTTTGAGAATCCCAACAACACCCGTCACACCTACTTTAGTCTGTACTTCTATGCCTAATGATTTTAAATGCTTAGTTATGAGTGCCGCTGTACGAAATTCACGATTCCCCAATTCTGGATTTTGGTGGATGTCGTGTCGCCAATCGATGACTTTCTGCTCGATCTGATCTGCTGCTTTACTGACGGCTGCACTGTGGTCTTTGGTTTGCGCAAAAGTTATCGTTGTAAAAAGGGTTAAGATGAACAGCAATATAGTTTTCAAAGTATCTATAAGGTGTAATCTGTTGGTTTTAGTTTTCATTTCTTTGATGTATTATGGATTAATTATTTTTATGTTGTTTAATGTTTTAAATATTAAAGTTGAGAGCTAAAAAGATTAGTTCCCATAAAGTGCCTTGCCTGCTGCTTCATAGGTATCTCCGGCCGTCCAAACAGGTGTTTTTGGATCATTAGCAATATGTCGCCCAGATAATATATAGGCCCTAAAAAACTTCAATAAATAATCGTAGTCTAAAGTATCCGCTTCATCCCCTGGTCTGTGATAGTATTTTGTAACATCGCCATTAAACGCTGTAAATCCCAAGGAAAATGTCGGTGCTGGAATCCCCTTTTTTGCAAAATGAACATTATCACTTCGATCAAACAAGCCTTGTTCTGGAGCGGGGTCATCAGTAGCCGTAAGACCAAATGCAGTTGCTGCATCTTTAATATGCTGTGCCGCTGTCGTTCTAGATAAGCCAACAATTGTGACTAATGACGTATCGTTATAACCCGCATTATCACTATTAAAACAATAGACCATTTGCTCTAAAGGCAGCACGGGATGTTCGACATAAAATTCACTACCTAAAAGCCCTTTTTCTTCTCCAGTAAACAGAATGAATAAAGCAGAACGCTTTGTTGGGTATTTCGCTAAATTTTCAGCCATACTCAACACCGTTGTTGTGCCTACAGCATTATCTCTTGCTCCATTGTAAATCGTATCTCCGGTTTCGTCTGGCGTACCAATACCAACATGATCATAATGCCCCGAGTAAATAATAAATTCTTCTTTTAGCTTTGAATCTGTACCTTCTACAACACCAATAACATTTTGAGATATTACCATCTCTTCTTGCTTTTCGCCAATAACAATCTTAGATGAGATCCTTTTTATCGTGCTGAGCTCAGTAGCCATGTCATGGTTTTTATCTAAAACCCAAAGGTGAGCCGTTTGCTTATCATCGTTTTTATCGGCTTCGTTAATTTCGTTATCAGCGACCATCAACTTTGACTCGTTGAAATTATGGTGAATAAATCCCCACATATTGTCATCCGTATCTATAAGTTCAATTATAGCAGCTACATCGTGCGCTTCCGCTAATTCTTGTTTCTTGCCTCTTAAACCATACGCAGCCCTAGCGTCTTTGGCATCTAAACTTCCTGATTTAATAATAATGACTTTTCCTTTTACATTTTTTCCTTTGTAATCATTTTCAAGACCATAGTTTAAATACACCGCATCAGCATTTGTCGTTATTGTAGATGGATCCACTAAAGCATAATCTTTAATTTGCTGACCATTAATCTCTATGGCAACTTCATTAGGAGGTGAAACGCGTTTCAATGTTACATCTTGATAGAATGTTCCTGTTTTAGGGTTCGGTTTTACTCCATAACTACGAAAGGCATTTGCTAAATAAGACGCTGCAATTTTATTTTCGGCTGTTCCTGTTTCTCTGCCTTTTAGCAAGTCGTCCGCCAAGAAATAGATGTGCCCCTCAATGGTTGCTTTACTCGTTGTTTCCATTACTTTTGCTTTTTCAGTTTGTGCCTGCACGGTTATCGTTAGGGCAAGAGTGAGCAATGCTAAGGTTGTTTTTTTTAGTTGCATTTTAATTGGTTTTTGATTTTGTTCTCTACGACTAAAATTCAGTTCTTTAATTATATGATAAGCGTAAATCTTCCATCAGGCATAATAGTGCTATCTGCACTATAATTTGCGTTATCTGAGCATAAGGATACGGTGATTTTTACGATTTTTATAGATTACCTTTATGTTGCCCTCCATCCACGGATAAACAAGTTCCTGTAACCCAGCTCGCACAAGGCGAAACCAAAAAGGCAGCTGCCTTGGCTATTTCATCTGGTCTTCCCATTCTTCCTGAGGGAATTGTATTGATGACATGATCATAAAAAGGTCTGTCATGTTTTTTCGCCATTTCCCAAAGTCCACCACTAAATTCAACAGAACCGGGTGCAATGGTATTTACTCGGATATTTTTGGGTGCTAATTGTATGGACAAGGTTTTGGAATAACTAATAAGTGCCGCCTTTGCTGCCGCATAAGCCGCTGGGGAACCCGCTTCCAATCCGGATACAGAAGAGATAAACAAAATGCTTCCAGTACCCGATTCAATCATCCACGGAACGACCTTTCTAGTCGCCTTGACACTGGCTAATAAATCAATGTTTATAGAGGCTTCCCAATCGCTATAGTCTTCACCTAAACTTAATGCTGAGGCATTATTAACCAAAATATCTACCGTACCAAAGGTGCTCTTTACCGTATCAAGAAAAGCCTCAAACTTTTCGGTATCGCCAATATCACAAGACTCAGCATACACTTTTACCCCTTTTTTAAGAAGTTCCTCTTTTGCTGCTTGAAGTGCTTCCTCTCCACGTGCACAAATAGCGACATTCACACCTTCTTCTGCAAGTGCTAATGCAATACTTCTTCCGATCCCTTTACTCGCTCCTGTAATTATTGCATTTTTTCCTGTTAGTTCTAAATTCATAGTGCCTTATTTAAAGTGATTTAAAAAAAGTTTTTGATGGCTTTTATCTGTATTCGAATTACATAACATCATTTAAAATGAGCCAGCATCTACATCTTTTATAAATTGTATCAATCCTGAGAAATAAGATTCAGGATCATCATATTGTGATACATGTGCGCCGTTTGTGGTGACACTTCGTCCGTTTTGAACCTCAGTGCTCATCCATTCCATATATTTTGGATCCATGGTATCGTATTTTCCGCCAATCATTAAGGTTGGAATTTTCAATTCATTTAACCTACCAGACACATCCCAACCTTTTAAAGTGGCATCGCCAGTGACTCCAAATTCACTATAGCCTTGCATATGAATATAGATGTTTGGATTGAGGTGTGAGAACATACGATTGACAAATTCTGGCCATTCATCCAAAGGCAAATGCAAGACGTGTTTGGTATAATAATGTTGCATCACGAGTTCGGTATAACGTGGGTTGCCGAAATCTTCTGCAGCTTCCATGGCTTTGATTTCTTTATAAACTTCCGGTGGTAGTTGAGGGCCTAAAACTTCCGCTGCATATTTTTCGTATTCAGGAATGCTTGCCATCATATTTGAAATGACCAAACCTTTTAAATTATCCTGATATTTCAAGGCATATTCCATCGCTAAAATGCCACCCCAAGATTGCCCGAGTAGATAAAAATTATCTTTGTTAAGGTTTAAGGCTATTCGAACCTGCTCCACTTCCTCCACAAAATGTTCAATCGTCCAAAGAGTTGAATCATTCGGTTTGTCGCTATAATACGAATCCAATTGATCATAATAGATGTATTCAATTTCTTCGTTTGGCAGATAACCATCAAAATTTTCAAAAACTTCGTGGGTACCGCCTGGACCGCCATGAAGCAATAGAACTTTCATTTTTGGATTGTTACCCATTCGTTTTGTCCAAACATTGAATGTGCCTTTAGGCGTTTCAATAGGAATCATTTTAACACCCCCTGTTTTTTGATCATCACTGTTGGAATAATCGAAATAGGAAGATTTAGTTTCCGTTTCAGACGTTGGTGTGTTGGTTTTTTCATTGCAGGCGAAAAGAGCGCAAATGAAAGGGATGAATAGTAAGATTTTTATTTTCATATGTTTAAATTTATTATTCTTTTATTGTTATCCCGATAGCTATCGGGACTGTTCGCTATTCATCATTCCCTTGTATATCAAAATCTAGATATGTATGTTTCATGTATTTATATCTAATGCTTTTCAATGGTCACATGGTACACCCATTTAATCATTTCATTGGATATCAAAATCTAGATATGAATGTTTCGTGTTCTATGGTTTTTCAGAGTGAAGTACAACACTTAATATATTGCCTTTTTGTGCACACCATACTAAGTGTGATTATCTATTCCTTACGATTAAAAACAACATTTAATGTTCTACCAGAACTTATACTCAAATTCGAAATATCACCCTTTATTTTTCGATTAAATTTTACATAAAAACCCCAGTCCGTTTTAAAAAAATCATTTACAATCGGTTCTAAGGCGACCTCACCTAACCAACGATGTTGAATGGTTAGATCTCCATCTTTTACGATTAAATGGTAAACCGTTTCCAATTCATCACTCCAATAATTACCTTCAAATTCTAATAGCTCTTCTTCACTAGGAATCCATGGTTCAGCTTTAATGTAAATTTCATTTTTAGTACTTGTTAATTTTATTCCTCCTTTAGGCAGGTTGGTAATTTGAATTTGCTCGTTACCTCCCTCAACCTTAAAAGTGTTCTCTGATAAAGGAATAAGTTGTGTTCTCCCATTAATGGTGAGTGTATCTTGAGCAATTTTTAAATTAAGCGTACTATTGAAAGCTGATGCTAGATAAAGTCCTTCAAGTTGTTTTAATTCCTTTTTTTTAATGTCGAAACGTGGAGTTTCTTTTTCTGCCACAGTATTTATGAATTCTTCAAGTATAATGTCCGCAATTTTAGTTGTTGAAAACACTCCTTTACGGCCAAAATTTGATATCGCTATGATTCCAAGATCCTGCTCGGGGTAATAACTTAGTTGTGTAACAAAGGCTTCATGACCACCTGTATGTCTGTATCTCTTTAGACCACGGTAAGAACTGTTTCCTATTCCAAGGGCATATTCAGAATTTGAACCATTATTTAAAATAAATGGGTCTAAAAATAATTCGTTTACCACTTTTCCACCAACCGCTGCGGTACGGTAATTATTAATCCATTTCACTAAATCACCTATACTTGAATAGACCTCGGCAGCGCCAAAAATAGCACGATTACTTTTTTCATTTGTATACCCTTTATCTTTCTCATAAGAATAAGATTCTGCACTATTATGGATTACTTCTCCAACATAACTCTCAATCTGTGTATCATTCATGTCGAGTGGACGTAAAATATTTTTTTCTACCCATTCATCAGCTGGCAGATCCGTTACTTTTTCTAAAACCTCCGCTAAAATAACCCAGGCCGTACTATTATAGGTCCAATGAGAACCTGGAATAAATTCTAATTGAGGTTGTTTTCTAACGACATCAAGGCATTCTTTCCTCGATAGGCGATCAATGCCAATTCTTCTACCCGCTAAATTAGACATTGTATATGCTTCCCTGTAACCGCTAGTATGAGAAAGAAGATGTCTTAAGGTTACCTTTTGCTCAAACTCAGGCCAATTTTCAAGGTACTTATTAACAGGATCATCAATGTTTAAAAGACCTTCTACATGCAACATAGCAAAAGCATAACCTAGAAACTGCTTACTAACAGAACCTATATTATAAACCATTTTTGAATCGTTTGAAATGCCATACGAGATATTAGCAAGACCATACCCTTTGCTATATATAAGTTTTCCCTTTTGAACAATTCCAATTACAAGTCCAGGAGTCGTATCATTTATTGCTGTCGGAATTAAAGCGTCAATTTTAGCTTCAAGATTATCATTACTTACAGCTTGTCCGTTGGCAACTGGAAAGTAAATTAATCCGATACTAAATAAAAAGAGACACATTATTTTTTTCATGAGTGTTGGTTTTTAATTCGTTGTAATACATAAATAGCGTTCACTTGTTTTGTTAGCTCAAGAATACGCTGTGCTATACCTTTTAGGTTTTAATATTATTGCTGTTCGTGTTATTGCATAAAATAGACCTTTTTGATTTTGCCGTTTTCAATATGAAAGATGGCAATGGCTTCTAAAACACGATCACCAAATCGCACCCGTTCCTGATCAATAACCGTGTTGCCTTGAACGATGCGGCTCACCAATTCGCAATGCAGATTTGGTGTGTTTTCAAACATTTGGGTATATATTTTTCTCATAGCTTCCTTTCCAGTATACTGCAACTGATTCGGGAAATTATAAACCTCAACATCCTCTGCATAAGGCTCTAAGAAGGCATCGATGTTTCTAAAATTGTAGGCATTTAATTGACGTTGTACTAAATCTTCTGGAGTATCTTTTAATAAATCTTCAGGATTAAACACCATACCATTGTTGATGACTTTATTGATTTTGGTTAGATTTTCAAGGTCATCGATTGGGCTGGCATCTAATAAAATAAGGTTTGCTTTTTTACCCACCTTAACACTTCCAAACTCTTTTTCTTTATCTAAAATTTTTGCGCCATTTATCGTAGAAGCCACAAGAATTTGCCAATTACTCATACCGCTTGCTTTCATGGCTTTTAGTTCGGCTAAATAAGAAGAGACATGCAAGGTGCCTATGTTTCCAGCATCTGTTCCTGTTGCAATCGTCACACCTGCATCTGACAAGATTTTTAAATTAGCCATACTAATGGAATCCGCTATTTTTAAACCGGCTAACATTTGTTTAGAATTACCTTGCGCTTTGTAGCCATTCACTAATAACGTGTCTGATAAATGCCTTACATCCAATAGTGTTCCCAATTGATCTGGTTCTGCTGTATTTAGTTCATACGATGAGAAATTAAGATTCTGCCCAAAGGTGTTCACATACCCACCATGAACAATTAAAGTCGGACAGAGCACCACCTTATTCTTTTTCATTAATTGCACAAAATCTGGTTTTAGGATTTCGTCATCAACACTATGAACTAAAAAATCAGCTCCATTTTCTACAGCTAACTGGGCTGTGATGCGCTGAGTTGCATGAACCGCTACTTTTAAATTGTTTTTATGCGCTTCATCAATAATAGCTTTGACAATGGGTAAGTTTTTTCGAGCGCTCTCTTCTATTGCTAAGCCATCAGCACCAACGATATACCAGATTTTTATAAAATCGGGTTTGTATGGCAATTGATCTTGTACCGATTTTATGCCGTCTTCAATCGATTGGGTTAATGCAAATGGCGTGTCCTCAGGAAAGTTTTCATAAACTTTAGGTCTATACGTAGTGGCTAAGGGTCCTGTTATATATATCGCTGGTGCAAAATCTTTGTCTTTAAACGCTTTACTTCTCTCTAGAAAGTACAGTGTAGACCCAACATCAAAAACGGTGGTGATTCCGTTTTTTAAATAGCGACGTAATTTGGCTTCCATGGTGGTTTTTGAAACCGTAATTTCATCATCATAAGGCACAAATTTTTGTAAATCAATGGCGTCTGGTCGTGTATATAAGCCACCATTTTGAGAAAAGTGAATGTGTGCATCGGTCAATCCTGGTGACAAATATTTTCCTGTACCATCAATAACGAAGGCATTTTCCGGAATTTTTATCTTTTTACTTGGTTTGATATTGCTAATCAAACCATTCATAATGACCACGGTTTGATTCGGAATCATTTTCTGGTTTTCAACATCAGTAATTGTGACGTTCGTAATATAGGTCTGTGAGCACATCGCTATAGAAAAAAGGAATGTAATACTTGTAAGAAGAATTGTTTTCATCTGTATATATTTATTTTTTATTAACCTCAGTGGTGAGTCGCTTTTTCTTTGGGCATTTTGCCTTCTAAAAATAAGGTTTAAAATTTAGCATAAGTGTCTTCAGAAGTAATGACACCTGCAAAGTATAAGAGTATTTACCTGGCGTCAAGGCCAAAATCTTGTTCTACGGATTTGTACCAATCGTCGTCGCTCGCGGCATTCCAATCCACCCACTGTTCATCCGTCATAGAGGCGCGCCATGCTATAAATGGTTCTGCATCTGGACCAACAGGATGTCTTAATTTCCAATTGTTATTTTCAGTAACTTCTAAAATCTTATCAGCCACTAAGGTTGGTGGTGTTGGATTTTTTAGCGACGCCGCAAAAAGACCGGCTTGACGTTTTGAGTGCGGATAGATGGATGTATCATCTACAGAAATATCAGCTGCCATTTCGGTGTTGATGATGCCAGGCTCGATAATGGCTACCTTAATATTAAAAGGTTTTACTTCTTGTGCCAAAGCTTCACTAATAGCTTCTAGGGCAAATTTGCTAGCGGCATAAGCTCCCAAAGGACTATTAGCAATATGACCAGCAACAGAGGCGACATTAATAATACAACCTTTTTTGTTTTGTCGCATTTGAGGCAATAAGGCTTTGGTACAACGCAATACTCCCAAATAATTGGTGTTCATAACCGCCTCAAAATCTTCTATAGGCATCTCTTCCACAGAACCATGCCGTTCAATCCCAGCATTATTAACAAGAACGTCTATGGACCCTTGTTTTTTAATGATGATATCCATACACTGTTTTACCGAGGCATCAGAATCGACATCCATTTTTGAAATGGTAATATCTAACGATTCGGCGGCAATTTTTTGTTTAAAGTCTGCAGCTGCATCTGGATTGCGCATGGTCGCAAATACTTTATAACCAGATCGCCCAAATGTTAATGCGGTTTCAAGGCCAATACCTTTGCTTGTTCCTGTGATAAGTACTGTTTTCATGTTATTCTGTTTTATTAATTTCAGTCGTGGGTGACTTTTTATTCAAATCCGTTTTATTTGTTCATCTATTTAACTAAGTTTTCCTTCGGCAAAAAGTCTTCTAATTTCCTTTTTGTCAAATTTACCAACGCTTGTTTTTGGGACTTCATTTAGATAAACATAGTTTTTAGGAATCTGATATTTCACAAAGTCTCTCGATAAAAATTCAATTAATTCGGCATCTAAAATTTTATCATTTGTATTCATTAAGACTATTGAGGCCAACGGTTTTTCTATCCACTTTGCGTCTGGTATCGCAATTACAGCAGCTTCTTTAATTTTAGGATGCGCCATTAATGCGGATTCCAAAGCAACACTTGAAATCCATTCTCCTCCACTTTTTATAAGGTCCTTGGTTCTATCCTTAATCTCCATATAACCATCTGCATCAATGGTACTCACA
>RCND010002344.1_pt1 | contig 10515 bp, 12 predicted proteins | sample 2041351 | NCBI WGS metagenome assembly RCND01 (sample SAMN09708230, study PRJNA481090) | Marine sediment metagenome, whole genome shotgun sequencing project. | biome: marine sediment; feature: ocean; material: sediment; isolation source: Sewage treatment plant 12B marine sediment (STP12B) ...
GAGAGAAAAGGGGATGCGGCAATTCGATTACCTAAGCATAAGGTAAATGCTTCATTGGGTTATGCATTTTCAAAAAAAACCTATGCATCAATAGATTACAGATATACAGGTGAAAGAATTGATACGGACTTCAATACATTTTCAGATACAGCACTAGAACCTTTTTCGATATTGGATATTTATGCGGAACATGAACTATTAACCAATAAGTTGAAATTATTCATAGGAATTTCAAATGTTTTCAATGCAGAGTATACTGAAATTATAGGTTTTACGACAAGAGGAAGAAATATACGAGCAGGTTTTAATATGACTTTGTAGTATTATAAATAGACTTTATAAAAAACGCCCGAACTAATCAGTTAGGGCGTTTTTTTATATTTTCAAATTCTATTACTCCATTTTAAGGTCCAAAGGCTTATCCAATATCATATTATCTTTTAGGATGGTGAACATTTTTGAGTTCGTCATAACATCTGCAGGCATTTGAACCTCAAAACTACGTTTGCCGGAAGCTCCTGTTATTTCTTGTATGGCTCTTGCCAACAATGGTTCGTTTTGATCACCCCAAATGCCCAAATTGGCCAAATCTTCTTGAAGTTCAATGGTAGGGGTTAAACCCGATGTGTAATCTGAAAAGCCATCCGCGTTCTCATTTCTACCCACCAAAGGCTGAATAGCCCACTGGTTATCAGGGTTTATATTAGATTCCCTTTCTGGATTATAAATGTAACTTCCGTCAAAATCATCAACCATAGTAATTGAAAACTCATTCTTGCCTCTTGTGGTCTCCCCAATATGAACAACATCAACATAAGGTGCCAACCCGTTCATGACCAATTCACTAGCAGATGCTGAACCATTTGTGGCAATTATATATACTTTAGTAAGATTAAGTGTATTTATTGGGGTGCCTTGGGAAGTTTCGTCTGCAAAGTAATCTGTTAATTGGGAGTCACTAAGTTCAGCTTGTATTTTAGCATTCCATCGCTGTCTTAAGAATAATTCATCTGTTTTTGTGCCGTAGATCATACTAGACAGCAAACGGGCCGAGTTTACTGACCCACCAGGGTTATAGCGTAAATCTAACACTAAACTGGTAACACCCTCCGCTTTAAAATCTCCAAAGGCATTATTCAAATCCTCGTCAAATTCATTGGTGAATCCGTTGTACACCAAATAGCCTATTTTCTCACCCCCTATATCGAAGGCTTTAGAAAGAAATACCGGATTTTCAACCAAACCTTCAAGTTTGGTCAGCTCTACTTCTTTATCGTTTGGTGTGATTGTATTATTAGCAATATCGGCCATATTCAGAGTATATGTATCATTATCCCCAAAAAGCAAATCGATATAATTGTCAATTGTAAGTGTTTGGCCATTTGCCCCTGTAAATAGTTCCCCTCTGCTTATATCCTTTGTAGCTGCATCAGAATTTGGAACAATGTAACGTACATAACCAAAAAGGTCATCGTTATCTGAAAATCGTACCAACCCAAATTCTAGTCCATTACTTTTAGAAATACCAGAAAAAGCCTGTGTTAACTCTTTGTAGTCCTCAGAATAAAAACTAAATCGGTCTTCACTGAACAATAACATTTCATCAAAAAAGACTCCTGGATCTGATTCAGAAGCTAAAAATTCAGTGTAGGCTTCAATGCCCTCAACTGTATTTACGAATTTGTCATCTGCCAAATTGGGTACATCTGCTTGCCAGAAATACCAGAAGTTCATTGCCTTCCACATAAAATCCTGTACATCAACATTGGCTATGGGATCTGGATCAATACCATCCGGTGGGGTAAGGCCGTCATCACTCTTTTTACAAGAAGTGATCAACAAACCTATAGTAAGGAATAGTAATAAATACTTTTTCATAATTTTCTTTTTTTTAATCAACAAACCCCTCAATTATCATTCCAAGTCAAAAAAGAAATAAAGAATAAGGGAACTTTTTTAAATTTATTCTATTGATATCTACGCAATTTTTTAGACAATAGATGTCAAAGTTACTTACATATCTACAAAAATAAGATTATTTGTAACAAAATTCGTTATACTTCGTCTTGCTTATGTAGACCAGTAAGAATGGTTGCTGACAACTAAACCAATAAATGAAACAGTCGGAATTTTTAAATGTGGTAATGCCCTTTAAAGATAAACTCTTTAGGCTCGCAAAACGCTTGCTTGTTTCAAGAGAAGAGGCTGAGGACGCAACGCAGGAGATTTTAATGAAGTTGTGGTCTAAAAATGAGAGTATTGGCAAATACAATAACGTCGAGGCTTTTGCCATGACAATGACCAAGAATTTTTGTTTGGATCGACTTAAGTCAAAGCAGGCGAGTAATTTAAAACTGGTTCATAGTAATTATAGCGATGATAGCACATCATTGCAAAAACAGGTCGAAGCAAAGGATAGTTTAAGTTGGGTAGAGAAGATTATGGAGGATTTGCCTGAACAACAAAAAATGGTATTGCAGTTGAGAGATGTTGAAGAGTATGATTTTGATGAAATAGGTGAATTATTGAATATGAAACCAACCGCAATACGAGTTACTTTATCAAGGGCACGTAAAACAGTAAGAGAAAAATTAATGCAAAAACATAGTTATGGAATTGGATAGAATAGAAAAACTATTGGAAAAATATCTTGAAGCCTCTACTTCAGTAGCTGAAGAAAAAGAGCTAAGAACATATTTCTCACAAGAAAGTGTACCAACACATCTAGAGCAGTATGCCCCCATGTTTCAATATTTTTCCTTAGCCAAGGAAGAACGGTTTACCAAGCAGGTACCACTAAAAACCAGAGGATTTAATTTCAAGTGGGCTTCCGTTGCAGCAGTAGCAGTTCTTATGTTTGGCATATACTTTGGTAACGAATACCAAAAACAGAAGGAGGCTGAATTTGCTTATAATGAAACAAAAAAAGCATTGAGTCTTTTGGCCAGTAATTTTAATCGAGGTACTGAAAAAGTGGCCTACCTCAATGAATTTGAAAACACGAAACAAAAAATTTACAACAACAATTAATATTAAAATCATGAAGAAAATTATAATAGTAATGGCAATGGCAGTATTACCTGCACTGGGTTTTTCACAGTCCCCCTTTGATAAATTCGAAGATCTGGACAATGTAAGTGCTGTAGTAGTCAATCAAAGTATGTTTAGGCTGCTTTCTAATATAGATGTAGAGGTAGATGATCCAGAAGCAAAAGATTTCATGGACATTGCCAAGAGTCTTAAGAACCTTAAAGTCTTCATCACTGAAGATAAAAGCATATCGGCAGATATGATGAAAACCATGAATCAGTATCTTAAAAGTAACAAGCTTGAGGAATTAATGCGGGTAAAAGACAAAGATACAAATGCGAAGTTCTACATAAAAAATGGTAAGGACGAAGATCATGTAAGCGAATTGTTAATGTTCGTTACAGGAGTAAGCAATGTTGATCTTGAGGTGAATGGCAGAAAGTTCGAAACCGTATTACTTTCCTTGACAGGGGATATCGACTTGAGAAAAATAGGATCATTAACCAAAAAGATGAACCTTCCGGAAGAGTTGAACGAAGCAGGTAAAAAGAATTAGTAAAACAAAAAAAAAGGCAGTTTACAGTTGAAGTAAATTGTAAACTGCCACTTTATTTAAATCAATCACAATCAATCAAAAAACGAAAATCATGAAAAAAATCACTTTAATTTTAGCAATTGCCCTTTTGCCATTAACAGGTTTCTCACAGTCTATCTTCGATAAATTTGAAGATATGGACAATGTAGGTGCTGTAATTGTAAATAAGGGAATGATAGATTTGGTCTCATCAATCGGTAGCCTGGATGATGACAAAGACGCAAGGGAGTTTGTTGAAATGGCGAAAGGAATAAATGGTATTAAAGTATTTATTACGGAAGATAAAGGTGTTGCAGCAGACATGTCTGCCACCGTGAAAAAGTATCTTAAAAAATCTTCTTTGGAAGAATTGATGCGAGTTAAGGACAAAGACGTGAATGTAAAGTTCTATATCAAAAACGGGAAGCATAAAGATCATGTAACCGAACTGTTGATGTTCGTGTCAGGAATGAAGAATATGGATGTTGATGTAAACGGAAGAAAATTCGAAACCGTTTTAGTCTCAATGACCGGGGATATTGATTTGAACAAAATCGGTGCCCTTACCAAAAAAATGAACCTTCCTGAGGAGTTGAACGATGCAGGAAAGAATAATTAATAAGAAATCAAAATCGGTCGCTATACTGTTGGTGACCGATTTTTAGTAATTTACGGTACAATCGTAATAAACGAACACATGAAAAAAGTAATAAGTAGTTTAATCGTAGTATTTATGTTGGTTTTAGCCAGTTGTTCTTCAACACAAAGCCTACAAGAATATTATATAGATAATTCTGATAACCCTAATTTTCTTTCTGTGGACCTTCCTGTTAGCCTTTTGAATATGGAAAAGGCCGATTTGAATGAAGATCAGCGAGAGGCCCTGAATTCACTTAAAAAGATGAACGTCTTGGCATTTAAAAAGACTGATGCGAACACCGCTGATTTTGAAGCGGAAAAATTAAATGTTAAGGCGATTTTAAAAAATGAAAAATTCATTGACCTCATGAAACTCAATACCAGTTATGGTAAGGGCGTTATAAAATATATGGGGAATGATGAAATGATAGATGAGGTAATCATATATGGAGATAATGATGAAAAGGGCTTTATGTTGATCCGTGTTCTTGGTAATAATATGAAACCTGCTAATTTAGTTAAGTTTATACAGGCCATCCAAAAATCTGACTACAAGGGAGAAGGATTAGGGGAAATAGGAGATTTTCTTAAAGGCTAATCAATTCATAGATAGTATTTGAACCCATCAAAAATCTTTTTGATGGGTTTTTTATTGCAAAAATTGTTGGTATTCTTTGTTCATGTTTTAGCTGTATTTTTTATCTCAATTCATATATTCGCACATCGATTAACATTAACTAAAATAAAAAATGGAAAAAGCAGAAGAATGGTTTAATTACGGAATTGAATTAGCCAAAGAATTTGGACCAAAACTTATTGCAGCAATTATATTATATATTGTTGGCTCTTGGGTAATTAAAAAAATAGTAAGGACGGCCCGAAAAATGATGGCAAAAAGCGAGTATGATGAATCTCTTCAAAGATTCTTATTGAATTTAATCTCATGGTCGCTAAAGATATTTTTAATTCTCGTTGTCATTTCGCAATTGGGGGTTAATGTCACAACTTTTGCCGCTCTTATTGCTGCTGCTGGTTTGGCAGTAGGTTTAGCATTGCAGGGATCACTTTCCAATTTCGCGGGTGGTGTTTTGATAATGATATTCAAGCCTTATAGAATAGGGGACTTGATAGAGGCACAAGGTGAATTAGGAGTTGTAAAGGAAATTGAGATTTTCACCACCAAAATGATAACTCCTGGGAATAAATTAGCGATAATACCCAATGGTGCTATGGCCAATGGAAACATCATCAATTTTACTGCCGAAGGAAAGATTCGTGTAGATACCACCATTGGTGTAGGTTATTCCGAGGACATTAAAAAAACCAAAGAGGTATTGATGGAAGTTTTAACTGCAAACCCTCTGGTATTACAAGATCCTGCACCATCAGTAAATGTATCTGAATTGGCAGATAGTTCTGTGAACTTCGCGGTACGTCCTTTCTGCAAGCCAGAGCATTATTGGGATGTATACTTTGCGACTATGGAAAATTGCAAACTTGCGCTTGATAAAGCTGGTATTGAAATACCCTACCCCCATAGAGTGGAAATCCAGAAAAAAGTATAAAGTAATTTTGTAAAACAAAAAAGCCACCTTGAAAGCATTGTCAAGGTGGCTTTTTTTTCGATTGCATTTTAGATGCCCGTATAATTACTAGGGGTAATTACTTTTAGCTCGGCCTTTATATTATCGGAAACCTCCAAGGTATCAATAAAATTGGCGATAGTATGCTGATTTATTTTTTCGTTGGTACGGGTTAATCCTTTTAACGCTTCATATGGGTTAGGGTAGCCCTCACGCCTTAAAATAGTTTGTATGGCTTCTGCGACAACAGCCCAGTTATTATCCAAATCCTGTTCAATTTTATTTTGATTCAATAAAAGTTTGTCCAATCCTTTTAATGTAGATTGAAAGGCAACTAAAGTATGTCCAAAAGGTACGCCTACATTTCTTAAGACTGTACTGTCTGTTAAATCACGCTGTAATCTAGACACTGGTAATTTTGCTGATAAATGCTCAAAAATGGCATTGGCTATACCAATATTTCCTTCAGAATTCTCAAAATCTATAGGGTTTACTTTGTGGGGCATAGCTGATGAACCAACTTCACCTTTCTTGATTTTTTGTTTAAAATAGTCCATAGATACATAGGTCCAAAAGTCCCTATTCAAATCAAGGATTATCGTATTGATGCGTTTCAAGGTATCGAACAAGGCAGCCATATGGTCATAATGCTCAATTTGGGTTGTTGGGAATGAATGGTACAGCCCTAATTCTTGAACGAACTTTTGTCCAAATTCCTTCCAGTCAATTTTAGGGTATGCTACTTTATGGGCATTGTAATTACCTGTTGCACCACCAAATTTAGCGGCACTGGGAATATCATTCAATAGATTGAATTGTTCCTTTAAACGTTCAACATAAACAGCTATTTCCTTACCTAAACGGGTAGGGGAGGCTGGTTGTCCATGGGTCCTCGCCAAAAGGGGCACATTAGCCCATTCCTTCACCAATTCTTTCAGCTTTTCCAATACTTCAAGGTATTGGGGAACATAAACATCGTTCATCGCATCTTTTATCGATAAGGGAATAGCCGTATTGTTAATGTCCTGCGAAGTCAATCCAAAGTGAATGAACTCCTTATGCTCGCTTAATCCCAATTTATCGAACGCACCTTTAATAAAATATTCAACAGCTTTAACGTCGTGGTTAGTAGTTTTTTCAATCTCTTTGATCTGTTGTGCATCTTTGGCATCAAAATTCTTATAGATATCCCGTAAAACATTGAATTTTGAATTGTCAAATGACACAAGTTGAGGTAAGGGAAGCTCGCAAAGTGCGATAAAATATTCTATTTCTACCTGCACTCGATATTTTATCAATCCTTCTTCAGAAAAATATGGGGATAATGCAACCGTTTTGTTTCTATATCGACCGTCAATAGGTGAAATGGCATTCAATTGGGATAATGACATGAGCGTTGAAATTGGTTTTTATTTGGAGTTTCAAAGATACTTATTCACAAGTGAGATTAAAAAGTTTAAGAAGTATAGTTTGTTCTTTCTTTTCAACATTATTTAAGGGAATTAAGCTTGGATAGCGTCATTCTTGCCCTAGCTTTATAGGCAGCACTGCCCAACGCATAATTTTGCTCTATTACCATTTTCAATTCCGGGTGGATCCAATCAATTTTTCTACCTAAAAGTAATAGTGTGGTCATAGCATAGACCTTTGCCGCTACTTTATGGTCACCAATGAGCCAATCAAAACAAGATGTGGCTATTTGTTCTAGGTGTTTGGGAGTCAATGTTTTTTGAGTTTTATTCTTGTTTTTCGAGAAGTAGGCTTTAATTAAATACTCACAGATTTTAGCCATTGGTCTTACCGAAGAATCTAATTTAACGCTATTGATATGAGCCAAGAAGAAATTTATATGCGGCAAAATGTAGGACAGATCTTCCTTAGCGACATACTCTAAAATCCAACATGCTTTACTCGAAATGGGATCATCGGCATCAAATGCGATTTCCAGTAGAGGTTCTACCAAATCCGAATTTTCCATGACCATATTGGCCATTTCCATTCGTTTCTTTCTTGTGGCATTTATGTAATTTAAAGAAAGATGTAATTCTTCTTTCGTCACAATAATTTGTATTTTTAAGTAAACATTTCCCCAAATGAAAATAATAAAAAAAATAGCAATAGTACTATTATTGGTATTGATTGCTATCCAATTTTACCGTCCAGCAAAAAATACAGCCCAAGGAGATCATACTGCTATCTTTATCACTGAAACCAATCCGCCTGAAGATGTTAAACTTATTTTAAAAAACACCTGTTACGATTGTCATAGTAACAATACAAGGTACCCCTGGTACAATAATATAGCACCTGTTTCTTATTGGCTTGCTGATCATGTAAAACATGCTAAGGAAGAATTGAACTTTTCGGCATGGGAGAATTATTCATCCAAAAAGAAAAGCCATAAGTTAGAAGAGGTTGTGGAGGTCATTGAAGATAATGCTATGCCACTTAAAGAGTATACCTGGACGCATGGGGAAGCTAAACTTACAGATGCACAGAAGCAAGCCATTATCAAATGGGCGAAACAATCTAGAGCGTTATACCAGTTAAATCAGCAATCGCGATAGGTACTCCTATCGTTGCTTTTTCAGGAATTACCCTCAAGTTTTTAAGTGGATTGCTATTCAATGATGGCTTAGGGTCAATAAAATATATTGGTGTTCCTGATGCTACAAAATTGATTAGGCTAGCTGCTGGATATACTTGCATAGATGTGCCGACAATCATTAAAATATCAGCCTGTGAAGTTATTTCCATCGCATTGCCCATCATAGGCACATCTTCCCCAAACCAAACAATATGGGGTCTAAGTTGATGTCCATTTTCACAGTTATCCCCTAATATTAAATCTTCTGACCACGGGATTGGGTTACCTCTGCCTGTACTGCGTACTTTTAGAAGTTCACCATGTAAATGTAATACATGGGTACTGCCAGCCCTTTCATGAAGGTCATCAACATTTTGGGTGATAACGGTTACATTAAAATCTTCTTCCAATATAGCGAGTGCTCTATGGGCTTCATTTGGGGCAACCTCCAATAACTGTCTTCTTCGTTGGTTATAAAAGTCTAGTACTAACTCAGAATTATTTGCAAAGCCTTGGGGTGAGGCGACCTCCATAACATCATGCCCCTCCCATAATCCATGGGCATCGCGAAAGGTTTTAATGCCGCTTTCAGCACTGATTCCAGCTCCCGTTAGAATAACTATATTCTTCTTCATTTCATAAAAATAGACTTTTTATTATATTCGGTTTATGGTAGACCAACAACTTTTAACATATCTGGAAGAATTCATATCAATCGAAAGAAAAGAGCGGTTTCTTAAGGTTTTGGAAGAACGCACTAAATTTATTACCGTGGTATAGTGTTGTGTCATCTTTTCCATTTTCTTTGATTTTATAAAACACCTTTGATACCCTTATTCATATATTCATTTTACGTTAAAATTAGGGTCTAGCTTAGACAAACCTTAGTACAACCATCCACAGAAGTACATTTATCAATGGTAATTGTTGTAGTCTCCCCATTACTGAAATTTAATTCTATACTTTTCGACCAGCTACGGCCACCACAACTATAAATTACTGATGTATTTATATTAGTATATCCTCCCGACATACCTTCACCAAGAGTGAATGTTTGGGAATCACCAATACCGATGCTAAGATTAACAAACTCATAACCAACAAGTCTTACAGAAGTAATTACTTTATTATCAGCGCTTTGATTTACAACTTTCAAAGACGGAACGTCATCATCGTCACCACTACCACAAGCAGTAAAAGCTAGGACAATGACGAAAATGGCATATTTAAGGTATTTACCTGATTTGTTTTGTTTCATAAGGTTGTAGCGTATTATACGAAAGAAGTTAATCATGGGAAGTAGTGGTTGGTGTTATGCTTTCCCAAGTTACTGAATTATTCAGTAGGCAGTTAATTAGTTGGAAAACTATGTTTTAGGAGACCACCCCATTATACAATATAACAGATGTAGTATTAGTCGGAGACAGGGCCTACCCGCAACCCGGTGAGAAATATCACTAAGTTATATAAAGGGTATCTTAAATATTTATAAAAAAAGTAAAACTTAGTTTTATTCATAAACTTCACGGAAACCTCTTTTTACTTCCATCAATTTAATTCATAGAATATTTTACTGCACTTCCCGCGGATGCAGATAATACTAAACCTATGTTTAACTTGTTTGTTTTGTGGAGATTAAGTATCTTTAAAATTGACACAAGGCAATATCAATTATTTCTCCCTTGCCATTCCCTCGATAGAATATTTTAATCGGTTCAATAGGATTCCGTAGAATCCATTTAAATTGAACTTTATCTTTAATTACTTTTTTAACTACTTAGTTTAGAGTTTTTAACTTCGATTATGAGCTTATGATTCTTTTGTGAGAAGGATTATATACCTGAGACTATTAACGTTTCATGACCTCCCCTGATTTTTTAACAATCTTAATATAATTATTATGAAAACAATTATTAAATTTTTATGTACGCTTTTAATTTTAGTCGCATTTTCCTGTAGCCAGGAAATAACGCTTGATCCACTGCCTACTGATTCGGCTTCTAGTGAACAGCTGATTTCGTGGAATAAGCAATTAAATCAATTAGATCTGAAATCGGAGATTGCATTTGTACAAAATGGTGAATCCATACAGAATGCTATTG
>RCND010004217.1_pt1 | contig 10511 bp, 12 predicted proteins | sample 2041351 | NCBI WGS metagenome assembly RCND01 (sample SAMN09708230, study PRJNA481090) | Marine sediment metagenome, whole genome shotgun sequencing project. | biome: marine sediment; feature: ocean; material: sediment; isolation source: Sewage treatment plant 12B marine sediment (STP12B) ...
TATTTAATTATTCCTATTATTTGGATATTATGGGATAAAAAAAATCAAAATTTATATGACAAGCTAACAAAAACCCTTGTCGTTGAGAGAAACGTAATTAAGTAAGAACGTGTTGCAACAATACCTCCTATGAAAAGCCCTAGTCCAGTTCTCTAAAGTTCAAATAAAAGATTATTAACTTAGACACATAAGTAGGATATAATCAATTATGATATCCAATTGTTAGCGGTAATTAATGACGCAGTAATTATGAAGGATTTGATGGTTCTTGAATGGAGCTATACTCCTAAGGATTATTTCGAAGATGAAATTCATATTGATCATGGAGAATACGAAATGATCATTAATGATGGGGCAGTAAAGGCTTGTATTAATCCTGAAGCCTATGACGAAGAACATAAAATGCGCGGCACTCTACACCAAAGTCTAAATAACAGGTTTTTAGGTGTCCAGTTGGTAACTCACAAACACTATGAGCTTTCAAAAGCGTCAATGTGTCGTTTACATCCAGATGAAAGGAAAGATGTAACAATATTTGCCGAGTCGAGTGGTTTGACTCAAATCTCGGGTAACATAGATATTATAGTAAAGGATGAAGATGGTAACATAGTTAGTGATTCTCGTAAAGACCGAGTTGAGAAGAAGAAGTATCTTGCTGAACTAGCTGAAAAATATTCATCAGATGTAATGGCTTCATCCCTGTTAGCAAGTTATAATACATCCGTAATTGACCCTGATAACGAATTGGTTCACCTCTATGAAGTTCGAGAAGCTTTATCAAAATTGTTCAAGGGTGAAAAAGAGACACGAAAAACACTATGTTTGAGTACATCTGATTGGTCACGCCTTGGGCAGCTAGCTAACAATGAACCATTATGTCAGGGGCGGCATCGAGGTAAAAGATTTGGAGAATTGAGAGATGCCACTAAAATTGAGCTTAAAGAGGCAAGAACAATTGCGAGTAACTTCATTGAAGCCTACTTGTCTTATTTAGATAGAGGAAGTAAATAACCGCTAACTAAGAACTGAGTTAAAAAAACAAATCAAAATTAAAAGTTCAAAAAAAGGATTGATAGTTTGCGTCGCTAAATAACAATGTAATATAATTTGTATAACATATTGTTATTTCGTAAATTTGGCCAATAAATTACATATTAAAACACCTAAGGTACAAACAGCATTTCGTTTCGATGAAGAACTAATTGAATTGGTCAAACAGAAGGCTAAAGCACAACATAGGAGTCTTAATAATTATATAGAGTTTCTATTGTTCAAGGACGTGGGCAATATTCCCAATGAAGAAACCAAAAAAGCAATTTCAGATGCTCGCGAAGGAAAGGATCTTGAGGAAATTGAAGACTTAGATTCTTTTTTAGAATCCATTTAATTGAGATAAAATGTATCAATTAAAGGCAACCACAAAATTCAAGAAGGATTTAAAAAAAGTTAAAAGTAATCGCAAGAATTTTGAGCTAACATCTTCTGTTCTAAAAATTTTAAGGGAAAAAGGCATATCGGGGATTTCCAAAAGTATGAAACCCCACAAATTAACAGGAAATTATAAGGACAACTGGGAATGCCATATCAAGCCGGACTTATTGATTATTTGGATTCAAATTGAATCTCCTAAGGTTATAACCTTGGTTAGAATCGGTTCGCACTCAGATTTATTCAAATAGTAAAGTTCAATTAAACGATGATTTGGTTTCGTACAAAATGAGGTAAAAGTGTCTTTATCCGTATAATCATGATTGACAAAAACTAAATTTGCAATCAAATAGCAAGTTACCAACAATAAAAAAGGACATGAGTATATTTAAAAAAATCGACAAAGTATTAGGTGCATTTGGAAATATAAGAGCGCTAGAACGAACCCATGTGGATACATACACGGAAAATCTAATACAGAATATCGCTGGACAGAAAATTGCCGAATCGGTTGATGGTCAATTATGGATTGATTTTCAAGAATTAGCTGGATTTGATTTTCTTGAATCTACTATTCTGGGTAGAACAAACATTAAAACTTTTGACGGAGGTAAATTAATCTTGAGAGGAGAAAACGAAAGTTTGACATTAAACACCGATATCACGGAAATCGTATCTGACTATTCCAATGTATCTAATTGCTGGCTGACTAAAATAAGCTATGTTGTTTCAAAGGATAATATTAAGTTCATAGAAGAAAAGAAACCCGACGTAATAAGGTTTGAATACAAGAAAAAGTCAATCGCCTTTAAAGTAATAAAATAAAAACTGACTAAAGTTTTAATAAAGGAAAGTTATATGAAATATATAAATCAATTTGGAAATACTATCTTTTTATGTCTTTTATTCCTCTCTTTAACGTCTAGTATTTCATATGTTGATAAAAACATTGAAGGGTCTGTACTTGAGTTGGTAAAATTGGAAAATGAAATTTACAAAGTGGTCGTAGATAAAGGTTTTTCTGACGGGATTGACAAATCAACGTTTTATTATAGATATGTCTTGGAAAAAGATGGCCCTGTGATGTTCATTCGTAGAACAGTGGAGGGGTATTTAAAAGATAATGTGGGAGAAAATATGATAGAAGTACAAGAAAATAAAACTATTTTATATTTTAAAGACCCAGGGCTTGTTAGTCCAAAAATAGGCGATAAGATATTATTTTATATAATAAAATAATTCGCAATAAAGTTCAATTAAAGGATACACATTTACGTGTTGTACAACATTTTGACGGACTTGAAAATTTATAAGTAAAATGAAAACCAGTTTTGGTCATAGGAATGTTTTTTTTTTCACTTCGCCATCTTTATCGTTGGGCTCCATATTGTGCTTTCTCTGGTTCATCTTATGGTAGAAGCCCTTGCGGGATATCGGTTCTACCTATTTAGCCCGTATTTCGAGCCGTGGTTTATTTTGACCAGTATAATCTCCATTGCGCTTCACTTGATATTGATTTGGTATTTCAGTGTTAAAAAATACAAGATCACATTAATAGCCTTTGTAGCAACTTTTATAGCCACATTAGCATATACCGGGTTAGCCTACAAGGCCCTAGCTGATAGGGAATTGTGGAATTTGGTCCCAGGGGCTTTTGTAACGCTCATATCTGTTGGAATGATTTATTCCATTAGCCTTTTTACTTCTAAGACAAGACATAAACGTTGGCTATTTTGGGCGGGAATTGTAGGGTTCTCGTTGGACTTTATCTTGATCGGACTACAGCTTTGGGGCATGAATGCCGGAAACGAAACTGTTACCCTTACCCTTCTAAAAGTGTTTCCATGGGTTTTTGTTGCGTTAAACCTGGCGCTGGCCTTTTATATACTGAATTTCAAAGAGGAGTTAGCCTTGTTCAAAAACAAAGACGAGGCGAGTCCTTCTAAACTAGTAATGGGTTTACGTACTGCGCTCGGGGTAATTTCCATGTTTGCAATTTTTTTGGTCTTGAGTAGTGGTTTTTCTGAATACGCTGGGGAAAAGGGAAAAGTTGCGAGAGCCAAACTATTGGTAGGTGATTTTGAAGCTAGAACATATGTGAACAATCAAAATGACACACTCAGGTACCGGTTGTTATTGCCCAAAGATTATGATGGCAGCAAAAAGTATCCTTTGGTAGTCAACTTACATGACGGGGGTGGCGTTGGTAAGGACAATTTGATTCACATGGGTTCAACCAGCACCGCCCAACTTTTGTCCACTGACGAGAATCGTGAAAAATATCCTTCTGTTATATTCTTGCCCCAAAGTCCTTCAAACGCTGGTTTTGGAGGAATTTTAGATGAACCTGATATTTCAAACCTTGTTTTCGAAGCCATGGATTATCTCGAACAAGAATACAACATTGATGACAAAAGACGCTATGTTATAGGAATGTCACTTGGCGGTTACGGTAGTTGGCATTTCATTGGAGTCAAACCAGAAAAGTTTGCCGCCGCCGTACCTATTTGTGGAGGAGGAAATCCGGATATGGCATCAAAAATGACCAATATTCCCATCTGGGCATTTCATGGTACAGATGACAAAGCAGTACCAGTGGATTTGACACGCGATATGATCAAATCTGTTAGGGAAGCCGGAGGAAGTCCGAAGTACACGGAATTTTCCGCAGGGCATCTTATCTGGGACAAAGTTCAAAACACCCCCGGATTCTTGGACTGGATATTTGCTCAGAAAAAGGATTGATCAATAAAGAAAGTTCAAATAAAGGATGGAAAGTAAAATATAAAAGTTAATGACATCATATTAGAAAAATACCATGATTAAATCCTATAATTTTTTAGTGTTAATAGTAATGTTTGCCAATAGTATTGAGCTATGTGGACAGTCCAATATTAACAATAATTCTGATATCAAGACCTATTTGGACAACATGATCAAGAAAGACTTCTCAGGTTCAATTTTGGTCGCAAAGGATGATAGTATTATTGAAAGAAGGGCTTACGGACTAGCGAGTATCGAGTTTAATGTGGAAAACAATATTGATACTAAATTTAATATAGCTTCTATTACCAAAATGTTCACTTCTGTTGCGACACTTCAACTATATGAAAAGGGGAAAGTTCAATTAAATCAACCAATAGGGAAATATCTTCCTAATTACCCAAATAAGGTAGTTAGAGATTCTGTCACCGTTCATCAGCTTCTGACACATACCGCCGGCACCAATAATTTTTTGGTAGGAGATTTTTTGAGTTCAGGCAAATTACAATATAAAAATGTTAAAGATTTCCTTCCACTTTTTGTTGATGAACCCCTGTTATTTTCACCTGGAAGTGACTATAATTATAGTGCTGCAGGATTTGTAATTCTAGGTTTAATTATAGAAAAGGTGAGTGGGGACAATTATTATGAATTTGTAAAAGACAACATTTTTATTCCTGCTTCAATGAACCATACCACTGAATTGGAAATTGATTCAATCGTAAAGAACAAGGCAGTTGGTTACACTTCGCTTTTCGGAGAAAACGAAATATTGAAACGAAATGATTACTATTTGTCGAAAGCTGATCCGGCGGGTTTCCATTATTCAACTGTTGATGATTTGTTTAATTTCTCAAAAGCTTTGAGAAATTATCAATTACTAGGAAAAGTAACCACTGAATTAATGTTTGCGCCAAAAGTAAAAGGTTTTAATACACATTTGGGCTATGGTATTGATGTAGACCAGCGTTATAACCAAACTATTCTTGGTCATAGTGGGGGATGGTACGGCGTTAGGTGTGAGCTAATGGATTTCATGGATTCCAATTATACCATTATTGTCTTATCAAATATTGATGATGATGGAAAAACAGGTGCTTCAAAGGTCATAGATTCCTTAAAGGAATTAATAGCTGGATTGAAAAAAGAACAATAAGCAAAGTAGGATTACAAAAAAATCTTTAAATGAAAGTTCAAATAAAGGATGTGATTAAGTACTCCATGCAACTATGGAAACAATCCTCTTTTGTGATTAACGGCTGTTTTGAAGAAAGTTTTCTTAAATTAGGATCAATCAATCCGAATAATTATGCGTTCATGGGTAGTTTTGGTTTTTACCACTCTCTTATATGCCTGTAATTCAACTCCTCCGAATGAAATCATAGATGGAATTCTAGAAGTCCCTGAAAACAGACAAAATCCCAATGCACGAACTCTCAATTTAGTATATAAGGTGTTAAAGGCCAAAAAGGCCGATTCCACAAAAGCACCCTTAGTTTATTTGCAGGGCGGCCCGGGAGGGGCAACCTTGTTCATGGAAGAATTCTGGAAAAATCATCCGCTTAGAAACGATAGGGATATTGTGCTAATGGATCAACGTGGAACCGGTGCATCCGAAGCAAACTGCATCGATATGGGAAGCGCCATCTTTGCTATTGTAAGACAAGACTTAGATTCTAAAAAAGAATCAAGGGCCTTGGACTCCATTTTTAACCAATGTAAGGAGACAATAAATCAAAAAGGAGTTGATCTGGCTGGGTATACAAGTAAAGAAAATGCAGCGGATTTTGAGGACTTACGCAAAGATTTGGGATATGAACAATGGAACCTTTTTGGAGTTTCCTATGGTTCAAGGTTAGGATTAACCATCATGCGCGATTTTCCAAATAGTGTTCGTAGTTCCATATTTGTAGGGGTTTATGCTCCAGATTCTCAATTGTTTGGAGAACTGGTTGTCAATTTTGAAAAGTCCCTTTTTGAAGTTCTCAGGCGTTGCGAACAAAGTGAGAAATGTAATAGCCGCTATCCCCATCTTAAACATCGTTTACTAAAAACCCTAAAAAAACTAAAGTCGGAACCTTTGCATTTAGACTACGATTCAAAACCTTTTGTTCTCAACCGTCGAGATGCTTTACTATTATTACACCAGTCCCTTTACAGCCGCCATTCAATAGCATATATCCCCGAAATTATTGAAGCTTTAGAGAAAGGTAAATTGGAACCCATCATCAACGCCTTGAAACGTATTGAATTCATTTACAAACTTGTTAATTGGCCCATGAACAATTCGGTCATGGCCTATGAAGAACTACCCTTTCTCGATAGTCTTGAAATTAATAATGTTCTGGGAAAATCAGAGTTAGAGTTTGACATTTCAACCTTCGAAGGGTTTACCTCACTATCCGATTGGCATCCATATAGGGCTCCAGCCATTGAAAACCATCCAGTGATTTCGACAATCCCTACTCTTTTGGTATCTGGAGCCTTAGATCCAGTTACCCCACCAAGGTACGCTGGAAAAGCATTAAAACATTTAAAAAAAAGTTATGGAGTTATTTTTTCGGATGAAAGTCATGAGCTTTTTACCCCCTGTTTTTTTGAAATCACCGAAGATTTTCTTAATCACCATGCCCAGAGACCTGATACAGCATGTAGCTCTGAAAGGAAGCCAATCAAATGGAGCTACGCTAAATCCGGTCTATAGAAAAATCAAGATGTTTATCGATTCTATTTTGAAAGTACGTTTAAATGACAAATTCTATTCTTTGAAAACAGTCTCATAAAATGACGGTTTTTTTGGGCTGAAAGATAAATTCCTATCTTCATCATCGGATCTTGAAAGTTCAAATAAAGGATAGTTAACTTACAGACATAAGCGGGATATCATCAATAAGGCTATCCAATTGTTGGCAGTAATTAAACTAAATGCAGAAAAATATATTTATAACAGGAATAAACAGAGGGCTTGGAAAAGAGTTATTTAACCTTTTTGCAACAAAAAATTATTTCGTTTATGGGATTCTCAGAAATAAATCTGACTTAGAAGAATTACAAAAGAAATTTCCTGAAAATTCAAAGATTATTCTTGCTGACCTATCATCTGACGAATCAATTAAACAAATACAAAAATCTGTTCAAAACAATCCTATAGATTTATTGATTAACAATGCTGGAATTGCTGGAAATTCGCATTTAATTCAGAATATTGATTCGACAGAAATAATTGAATTGATTAATATTCATTGTCTCGGAGTTTTTAGAACAACAAAAGCATTGACCAATAATTTAATTCAAGCGGATAAACCAATTATTTTGAACTTGAATAGTAGATTTGGTTCAATAACCCGACAATCCAATGGAAGCTATGAAAACCTGACTGTTAGTTATTCTTATAGAATCGCAAAAGCATCTCAAAATATGCTAACAAATTGCTTGCGTTTAGAATTTAAAAACAAAATTGAGGTTATAAGCATTCATCCAGGAAAAATGAAAACGGAGATAGCACAATCTGATGCGGATATAGAACCAAATGAAGTTGCCACTAGAATATTGAGTTATTACGAAAATGGAAAATTAAAAGAAGAAAACGGAATAATTGAATTAGAAAAGGAAATAATTGAGTGGTAAAAACTACTGCCAACAATGGTAACCGTTGTACAAGCCATTAATTCATCATAAAATTTATCATTATGAGCAGATTATACCTTTGTAACTTGAAAGTCTAAATAAAGGATTATTAACTTAGACCCAACAATGAGCAAATCAACACAAATAAATTTAATACCTATGAGACAAACGAAAAAACTAATTGCAATTGGATTTATAGCATTAATGATGTCAAGTTGTGCCACAGTCTTTGGCGGAAGAGTAAATGCTTATCAAAAAACAAAACCAGGCCCTGGAGAACAACAAAGGGAAGTGAGAGTTGTTGCCTTAATTGCTGACATAATACTTTTTGCACCTGGATTAATAGTTGATTTTGCTACAGGAGCAATTTACAAGCCTCAAAAATAACTATCTACAACTACTTAGTTAACCCTAAAGTCTAATTAAACGATTGAATAATCAACTAAATTTAAGGCACTAACAAAATAGAAACATGCACAATTATACGTTTTTAACTACATGAGACTCTTATCCATATTCGACAAGAAGAAAAAAAGGTAATCGTTTAAGGTTAAAGTTGCCTATATTTCTTAGCATGATTTCAGTTTTATTCAACTTTGATATCTAAAATATATTTCTAAATGAAATTCGTCCGCCCAATAATGGTAATTTTCTTATTGGTCATCCTAGTTGCTGGAGGATTCGCTTTTTGGTTGCATAATGCCTTGCATAGACCCGTAACGCATAGTAGTGCTACGAGATACATTACGATTGAGCAAGGTTCTTCTTCGAATAGCATTCTCGAAGTATTGGGAGAATATAATATACTAAAAGCACCTCTGGCAACCAAGATATATTTGCGGTTCTTTAATATGGATGCTAAGATGGAAGCAGGTGATTACAAATTTCCATCGCCGATCAGCCCCATAGAGGTGATAAACCAGCTTAAGCACGGGAAAAAACGCACCAAAACACTTACTATTCCTGAGGGCTGGACCCGTTTTGAGATGGCTAAACGTATTGTAAAAGAGTTTCCGATAGAATCGCTGGTGATTGAAAAAGAGGTTCTGGCAATGATGGATGATACCAGCCTGATCCAAGAGATAGATTCCAAAGCAAAAAATCTTGAAGGCTATCTTTACCCTACAACTTACCAGATTGAATTGGGTACTCACCCCAAGGAGATAATTGCTAAAATGGTACAACAATTTAAATCAGTTTGGCAACCAGAATGGAATGGGTTGGCACTAGAAATTGGAAAAACTAAGCGAGAAATTGTCATCATTGCTAGTCTCATTGAAAACGAGTCAAAAATAGATGCTGAACGCGATTTGGTGGCTTCCGTAATTTACAATCGCCTTGAGCAGGGAATCCCCTTGGGAATCGATGCAACTAATGTATACATTGCCAAACTACTCGGCCGTTGGGATGGCATAATTCACAAAAGTGATGTTGAGGTAGTTCATCCCTATAATACTCGAAGGGTACTTGGCTTACCGCCTGGTCCAATCAGCTCACCAAGCAGGTCTGCTATTGAAGCGGCGCTACATCCAGCACAGACCGATAATCTTTATTACGTTCTAAATGTAGAGGCCAATGACGGCTCACACTACTTTTACTCTAGCGCCACTGAGTTTGCCAAAGGTAAAGCGGCCTATCAAAGATGGTTGGCGGACCAACGAGGGAACTGATTTTATGAAAAAGCAATTATTAATCAAACAGAAAACACCTTCTCAACATAAATAAAAAATATCATAATTACATTCCATACACACATTTCTCATTAATGTTATTCATTTACATCGGAAATCTTGAAGCTAAAACAAGTTTGGCTATGCTTAACCTAATCTCAAAACTCAATGGCATCAATAGTGTAGAAGAAGTTTTTAGATTACCATTATCTTTGTAATTCTTAATAAAAGTAATAATCATGACCACTACAAAAACGACTTTGAATGTTTTAGGAGACCCTTTAGAAAACTGCTCTTGCGATCCTATGACGGGTTATTTGCGTGACGGTTTTTGTAATACAACTCCAGACGATTTTGGAACTCACGTGGTTTGTGCTATTGTTACTGAAGATTTCTTAGCATATTCACTCTCTCGAGGGAATAATTTGATAGTGCCAATTCCACAATGGAATTTCCCTGGATTAAAACCTGGTGATAAATGGTGTTTATGCGTCTCACGTTGGAAGCAAGCTGAAAAAGCTAATTGTGCGCCAATGCTAGATTTAAAAGCGACTCACGAGCTGGCTTTAAAACACGTTTCATTAGAACTTTTAAAACAATATGCAATTTCATCTTAATTTAGTTTATCTACATCACTTTTAACGATGGATTATCTAATGGATGATTCATAATTAAACACTTCTGAAAGTAATCAATCTGGCCTGTGAACATATATAGTGAAGAACAATCTTCTCCAGAGTTGTTATATCAAACTAAAATCATACACAGAATCATTCAATTTATATAGCTAAAATATACACGCTCTCTTTTAGTATTAATTCCTTATCTTAGTTCAATGTCCTTTTTGAAGTCTATAAAACTCAACCTCCTTTTAAGATTGATTCGATTAATTTAGTATTAGCTAAAATCAACCATGAGAACAGCAACCAATCTCAAAATTCTTATCCCCACAACAATACAACACTCCACTTCCAACAAACCCAAATCACTCACGGCAGTAATATCAGCAGTAATAACAGTAGT
>RCND010002541.1_pt1 | contig 10510 bp, 9 predicted proteins | sample 2041351 | NCBI WGS metagenome assembly RCND01 (sample SAMN09708230, study PRJNA481090) | Marine sediment metagenome, whole genome shotgun sequencing project. | biome: marine sediment; feature: ocean; material: sediment; isolation source: Sewage treatment plant 12B marine sediment (STP12B) ...
GGTATCGCGATGGGTCACGATGGAATGTTGTATTCGCTACCCAGCAGTGACCTGGTTGCCGACAGCGTGGAATACATGGCCAATGCCCATTGTGCGGATGCCCTGGTTTGCATATCCAATTGCGACAAAATCACACCCGGAATGTTGATGGCGGCCCTACGACTCAATATCCCTGCGGTATTTGTCTCCGGTGGACCCATGGAAGCCGGGCGTGTACAAAAAGAGGGTGAAACCGTCAAACGGATTGACCTGGTGGATGCGTTTACCAGCGCCGCCAACCCTGATGTATTTCCGGGTATCAGTCTTGAAGAAGTCGAAGAGGCCGCCTGCCCGACCTGTGGCAGCTGTTCTGGCATGTTTACGGCCAATTCAATGAACTGCCTGACAGAAGCCCTGGGTTTATCGCTACCGGGTAACGGCTCCCTGCTGGCCACACATCGTGACCGTGCATCTTTGTTCCTCACGGCGGGCCGCCTGATAGTTGAACTGGCGAACAGATATTACCGTGACGATGATGATTCAGTTTTGCCACGATCCATCGCCAATTTTGACGCATTCAGCAATGCAATGGCCGTGGATATTGCAATGGGGGGTTCAACCAACACCATTTTGCACCTGCTGGCCGCAGCCCAGGAAGCGGAAGTCGATTTCGATCTGTCTGATATCGATGCCATGTCCAGACGCATACCTCATCTGTGCAAGGTTTCGCCCGCCACTGGCAACTACTTCATGGAAGATGTTCATCGTGCCGGTGGCATGTTGTCGATCATGGGTGAACTGGATAAAGCCGGGCTCATCAATCGTGATGTCCCTACGGTACACAGCGCCAGTCTTGGTGAAGCACTGGAAACCTGGGACATCGGACAGACTGATACTGATGATGCCAAGAGACTGTACAGCGCCGCACCCGGTGGTGTTCGCACGACCAAACCATTCAGCCAGGACAACCGCTGGGACCTGGATCTGGACCGCAGTGGCGGTTGTATCCGGGACATGGAAAATGCCTATAGCAGCGAGGGCGGGCTTGCCGTTCTGTATGGGAATATCGCCGAAAAAGGCTGTATCGTCAAAACGGCTGCAGTGGCTGAAAGCATGTACCAGTTCAACGGTCGTGCGCGGGTATTTGATGAAATGGAAGTCGCCCAGGAAACCATCCTGGCGGGTGGTATCGTGTCGGGCGATGTGGTCGTGATTCGTTACGAAGGCCCACGTGGCGGCCCGGGTATGCAGGAGATGCTGACACCGACCACCGCTATCAAGTCCCAGGGCCTGGGAGAATCCTGTGCACTGATCACCGATGGTCGTTTCTCCGGCGCAACCGGGGGCCTTTCGGTTGGCCACATTTCCCCTGAAGCTGCCAGTGGTGGTTTGATAGCGCTGGTGGAAGAAGGTGACACCATCGCCTTTGATATACCCGCGCGCAGTATCGAACTCCAGGTTGATGAAGATACGCTGGCCAAACGGCGAAAGACCATGGAAAGCCGTGAGCCGGGTAAGATCTACCAGCCTTCAGCACCAAGACGTCGACGGGTTAGCACGGCATTGCGAGCCTATGCAGTATTTGCCAGCAGTGCCGACAAGGGCGGTGTGCGTGACCTGGGCAGGGTAGAAGGAGCCTGATCACAGAGCACAGAAGCAGCACTCAACAGGAAAGAGACACATGTCCCGCCTCGATAAAGTTTTCAACATAGAGGACCTGCGTAAAATTGCCCGCAGGCGGTTACCGGCACCTTTATTCAATTATATTGATGGAGGTGCCGATGATGAAACCAACGTACGTGGCAATATACATGCTTTTGACAGTGCCAGGCTGGTGCCGGAATACCTGATCGATGTTGCTGATATTGATCTCTCTACGCGCGTGCTTGGTCGTGATGTATCGATGCCCCTGTTGCTGGCGCCTACCGGTATGACACGTCTGTTTCACCACGATGGCGAAACCGCGGTATCGAAAGCCGCAGCAGCTGCTGGTACCTATTATTCCCTTTCCACCGTCGGTGCAACCAGCATTGAAGACGTGGCTGCAGCATGTGACGGGCCAAAGAGTTTTCAGATATACGTGATGAAGGATCGTAGCCTGACACGCGAATTCATCCAGCGCTGCAAAGACGCAAATTACGACTCCCTCATCCTCACCGTGGATATACCGGTGGCCAGCAACCGGGAACGTGAACTGCGCTATGGTTTCAGCATGCCACCCAAACTCAATCTCGCCAGTATCGCGGGCTTTGCTGCCAGGCCAGGCTGGGTATACCGTGCCCTAACCCACCCGAAAGCCATACTTGCCAATGTGTCCCACAAAATTCCCGAGGGTAGTTCGCAAAGCACCTCCCTGATGGAGTATATCGCCAACCAGTTTGACCCTTCGGTCACCTGGAAAGATCTCGAATGGATGATCTCCGAATGGGATGGCCCCTTTGCAGTAAAAGGTATCCTTTCGCCCTCCGATGCCCGCAAGGCGGTCGATCATGGTGCCTCGGCAGTCATGGTTTCGAACCATGGCGGTCGTCAGTTGGATGGTGCCCTGTCAGCCTTTGAAGCACTGGGCCCGATTGTCGATGAAGTCGGTGGCGAGTGTGAAATTATCTGCGACGGCGGCATCCGTCGCGGCACCCACGTGTTGAAAGCCCTGGCCCGTGGTGCCACGGCCTGTTCAATCGGCCGTCCTTATTTGTATGGTCTAGCCGCTGCCGGTCAGGCCGGTGTGACAAAAGTGCTGGAATTGCTACGCGCCGAAATCGAAAGAGACATGGGTTTAATCGGCTGCCGGAATATCGCCGAAATCAGTAAAAAACATTTATCCATGTAATCGTGGGCTGTGTGCGCCGCGATCGTAGGGTGGGTAACTTGTTACCCACGTTTTCACGCAACGAACCCAATCACAAAACCCATCAATTAAATTTTATATCCCGCAACGAGGGTTGGACACGGTATTACGTACCCGTGGGTAACAAGTTACCCACCCTACAATTCCAACCTTAATTCCACCAGCTTCTCTTTAACAATGGCAGCATTGGCACTGCCCATCCGGATCAGGATCTTCTGCCCTGCAGACATGGCCTCCAGCGCCGGTTCTTCAAACAGGTACACTGCCTCCGGCTTGGTCAGATAGACAGGTCCCGGCACATCCGGGGTTTCCAGTAAATGATCAATCACGTCTACCAATCGCTCATCAAATGACCCTTCACCACCATTTTCTTCCCAGGCCTCCTGAAATAATGGGGAATAACGTTGATAGGTCACCATCAGCGTCCTTGCATCCACACCTTTCACCAATGCGATGTAACCATCATAACGGGCAAAATTCTGTGGACTTAAAACCACGCGTTCACCTTCCGCCTCAACGACAAACTTGTCGCCAGCCGGTTTTATCGGATTGATTTCAGCCGGAACCTGGCGGGAAGTCAGGCTGTCGAATGTAGCGACCAGCCTGCTGACGACATGATCTTTGACCAAATACACTGCCAGCGGATTGGCACCTACCATTTCTACCAGGTCTTGTCTGACCTCGGGGTCACTTTCATTCAGTAACGGTAATGGCTCCGGAATAAATTCAGGTTCGGGTTCGGATTCGGGCATCGGATATTCGATGACTTCTGCAATCTGTGGTTCTACCTGCTTCGCTTCAGCAGACATGACCGGTGGTAACTGTGGCGGTGGTACTTCATGCACCACATCCGGTTCTTTTGTGAAGAAATACCAGCCTGCTGCGGCAAACAGTAAAACGAGGATCAGGTAAGGGGCTGCTTTTTTCATGGATAATGCACCTTTTTGAAGCCTGGCAGATTCGATCTGAAGGCTGCACAGTAGTTATGTATTGGTTGTGACCACAATGCGCAGCCAGCAGTTCAACGATTCAGGATAACATTTCATTGCTTGCACCATTGAGTTGTTCTGGTATATTGCCTCCCCCCTGTGACCTTAACACTGCAATCCAGGAAAATTCCTTATGTTTAGAATCTCGCTGAACAGCTCCACCATAGCATCCAAATTTCTTGTCGCCGTACTTGTTTCGACAGCGCTGCTGGTACTTCCGACCATGGCCATGGCAAAAACCGCAATCATAGAAACCCCACTTGGTAACATCGAAATTGAGTTGCTGGAAGAGGACGCCCCCAAGTCGGTTGCCAATTTTCTCAACTATGTTCAAAACGATCGTTATAACAAGACCTTTATTCACCGTAGTGTGCCTGGGTTTATCATTCAGGGTGGTGGATTTGCCTTTATAGACGATAAAGTCCAGTCAGTTGACACTTTTGCAGCGGTTGAAAACGAATACAATATTTCCAATACACGTGGCACCGTTGCCATGGCCAAAATTGGGGGCGACCCGGACAGTGCCACCAGTCAGTGGTTTATCAACCTGGCCGACAATTCATCGAATCTCAATAATCAGAACGGCGGCTTCACCGTTTTCGCCAAAGTCATCGGTGATGGAATGGCGATAGCGGATGCTATTAGTCAACTTCCGATCGTTTATGTCAACTCAACCTTTAGTGACTTGCCTGTAATCGACTATAGCGATGGCAACATTCTTGAGCCAAACCTGGTTATGACAGCAGTCACCGAACAGTCAGATTTCGTTATGAATGCCGGTTTGAATGATGCCTGGTTCGACCCCGATACCAACGGCCAGGGATTTTTCATCACGGTATTTCCTGATCTTGGTGCTGTCAGCCTGGCCTGGTTTACCTACGACACAGAACTGCCCCCGGAAAATGCAAACGCTAACCTGGGCGATGCCGGTCACCGCTGGATGACCTCTGTGGGCGCGATTGACGGCAATACGGCTGTCATGGATATCGAATTTACGACTGGTGGCTTGTTTGATGCGGCATCGGAGGTCCAGGTCACTGACCCCGTTGGCTCTGACGGTACGATTACGCTTAGCTTTACAGATTGTGCTTCCGGTCTTGTTGAGTACGATATCAAGTCAATCAACCGGCAGGGCAGTGTCCCGATCCAACGTGTTGCCAATGACAATATCGTCCTGTGTGAGGCTTTAACGGGAGAATAAAAAACTGTGCAGGCATCTGCGCGAAATACCAGGCGGGCAGCGAGATATATCATCGTGCTAGCTGCCAGCATTGCTCTGAACGGTTGGTTTCAGCCAGTCGCAGCGCAAGACAGCAATATCTACGACAAGATATGGGCGGCACCCGTCCTCTACGAAAATGCCGACAATCCCAACATACAGTCTTTCTCCCTGGTTGGCCGTTACCATGGCCAGTACTGGAGCGTAGATGCCGATCAGGGTAACGACTCGGACTGGGAAAACCGCCGCGAAATTGTTGGCTTTAATTCCAAGTGGTTCCAACACTTCACCCTGCAGGCACAAATGTTTATAAAGTCCGGTGGCGGGTCGCTCTATGGCGGTCTATACGTAGGCTTTATCAAGTGGTCACCACCGGGAACTGATATCTCACTTAGCGTGGGCCGCCTGGATTATCTGTTTACCGGTTACGAGCGCAGTGAATCCTCCAAAAGAATTAATGCCATCGAACGTGGCCTGTTGGTCAATCAGATCATGCCAGCCGAGGTAGTGGGTGCTCACCTGAAGGGTAAAAAGGGCCGTTTTTCCTACCATGCCGGTTTGTTCAGTCAAAGCGTCGAACAGGAGTTCGACGACTTTAACAGCGGTTCGGCAGGGGTGATAGGCACCAGCTTCGATACGGAACTACTCTACGAAAAGGGCAGTCTGCATCTGGACTATCTGTACAACTCGGGCGACTCAGAGGGCAACGCGTTCCGGCCCTATCGTCATGTTACTTCCCTTTGGCACAAGGGTGAGCACGGCCGATTTGGGATGGGCGTCGATCTAACCTACGCCGTACCACTTGAAACCAAGGGCCATGTAATTGGATTAACAGTTGAACCCACCTGGACATTGCTCAACGAGGTCTTTGGCAACAACGATCCATTACAACTTGCCGTGCGTTATCAATATGCCAACAGCAACGAATACAACGGCTTGAGTCTACAGCGTCGCTACGAACAGAAAGTTACCGAGGGGCAAGGTGACCGCTATCAGGCCTTGTACACAGGGCTGAATTACTACCTGTATGGTGACAAGCTGAAACTCATGGCTGGTGGTGAGTATGCCCGCATGAAGGATAAAGCTGATGACGGTGGTGAATATAGCGGGTGGACGTGGTTTGGGGCGATCAGGTTGTATTTCTGACAATCGGGTCGGAATTCATGTCTGCCCTTACTGGTGGCTTTGTTGAAAATCGTGCCAACCATTCGCCGCGCTGCAGGTACCTCTCCCTGAGACACGCCATAAACCCATCCGTGGGGGCTCGGGCGCGACATCCCTGTCGCTCACGGTCTCAGGGAGAGGTACCTACATCCCGGCTTGAGTTTGGCGATTCCGCGAGAATCCAATTCACTCAGCGGGGATATGGGTGGTATCAGCTGAGACCGTGAGCGACAGGGAAGTCGCGCCCGAGCGTACATGGATGTATTTACAGCGAGTCTCAGAAGATACCACCCGTAGCGCCGCGACGGATTGGCACGATTCTCAACAAAGCCACCAGTAAGGGCAGACAGAAGCGTCCACCCTCACATTGAGATTAATCAGTTAACTATCAGGGTTTAACGAATTTAAGCGTCCAGCGATCAGTATTACCCGTCACAGTTTTACGCCCAACTTCAAACCGCAATTCGTCATCAGCCCTGTAATGCAGGTCTGAGTAATCCACAAATTCAAACCCGGCGGCTTCAATTTCATGTATTGCCTGTACCGGATCCATCCTGCGACGATTTTCAGGTGTGTCACCTTCCATATGGCGACGTGTGTGATCAACAACCGCATATACCCCACCCGATTTCAATGCATCGAATGATGCGTTGTTCATCGCAGCACGACCTTCTGCGTCAAAATTATGGTAATTACGAAAGGTCAGCACCATGTCAGCATCGGTCACACCAAGACTGGTGGTTTCCAGAGAATAGGTGCGTGCACCTTCTTTCCTGTACATCTTTGAGTCTTCGGCAACGATTTGCACGTCTTCAAAACCCGGTTTTCCATCAAGTGACTTGGCAATCCGTCCCGTACCGAAAGCTGCGTAATACTCGCCATTGTCCTTTACGACCGGCGCCAGCAGCTTGGTGTACCAACCGCCACCTGGAATCAGCTCAACAATCTTCATGTTGTCACGAAGACCAAAGAATTCCAGTGTTTGAACCGGACGACGGTTACGGTCACGTTCCTTTTCTGCATCCGTTCTGATTTCTGCTGCCATGGCAGTTTTCAGCTTGGCCTCAACAGCATCAAAATCATCGGCAAACGCCATTCCGGCGGAAATCATTAATAAAGCACTAAGAAAAAATTTCATCAGTAATCCCTGTTATTTCATTGCAAAAATGCGGGGTGTTAAATCCGACAGGCTCCTAGCATAAAGGAATTATCCGTTGCTGGAAACCGCCTCTTACCTGCGCTTCAATTCGGCAATTTGATCCAACAATTCCAGCGCCAGTGCTGCACCTGCGAGGTTGACACCGAGATCACGTTGAAGATGAACGACTGTCCTGACTCTCCGTATGCTGCTAATACTAAACTGCCAATGCTCGACATCCCCTCCGACAGGATCGAGAATTCCCTCTGATACCAGCAGGGTGACCGTTTCAGTTTTTACTGTGCAACTGCGGCATAAATCAACCAATGTAATCACATCATTTTCTTCAAATACCTGGCCAACGAGGATTTTTTCGCCTTTTCTTTGACTATTCATGATCAGGACACCTCCATCGTCACACGTGGGCTGAAGTCGACTTCATCACGCATACGCTCATATATATTTCGCGCTTTTTCATCATCAGAAGAAGGTAAAACAATCTGCAGCACCACGTAAAGGTCTCCCGGTGTCTTTGCCGGAATGCCACGACCCTTCAACCTCAGTTTTTTACCTGCCTGTGAATTTGCCGGAACTTTCAGATCGATTGCACCGGATGGTGTCGGCACCTTGACGCTGGCACCCAGGGCCGCTTCCCACGGTGCGAGTGGCACATCCAGATACACATCGGCACCCTCAACGTGATAAAAACGGTGCGGATTAAATTCCACCTCCAGGTACAGATCACCCGCGCTACCGCCGCCTTGTCCTTTTGCACCTTGACCACCCAGGCGAATCTGCTGGCCCTGTCGGACACCTTTTGGAATGCTGACTTTCAAAGTCCGCTTGCGGTTGACGACATGCCCATCAGGGGTCACCTCCGGCATCTGTAAGGAAATTGAGCGGGAAGCGCCGTGAAAGCTGTCTTCAAGGTCAATCAGTATTTTGGCGTGATGGTCTTCACCCTGCATATGGAACCCCCGACCCCCACTAGCAGGGCCTCTGGCCTGGCCGAACAGGGATTCAAAAAAATCACTGAAACCATCGGCTGCGCCGCCACCTTGAGGCGCGCCACGAAATTCAGCACCTGTTCCCCAATCCGGTGGTGGCCGGAAATCCTGCTGGGCATTCCAGTTTGAGCCCAACTGGTCATAGGCTGCCCGTTTTTCGGGGTCTTTCAGGACCTCATTGGCCTCACCCAGTTCTTTGAATTTCTGTTCAGCATCAGTCTCTTTGCTGACATCGGGATGATACTTACGGGCCAATTTTCGATAAGCACGTTTGATCTCATCCTGGGTGGCATCACGTTCGACACCCATGACCTTATAATAATCTTTATATTCCATACACTTGCGACCCGCCCTGACCCTGCAAATACAATCAGTCCATACGTACTTTCTGCTTCTCTTTCACAGTATACGTTTCGGCTTCAGCTCGGGTAAGTTGCTCTACCCGCAATGTCCAGCTCGCCAGGCTGGCACTGACCTGGAACCGGTATCGACCACCTTCATTGAATAACCTCACACCATTGTCGACGTATTTAGTCACCACAATTTTGCCCACGTATTCACCAACAGGTGCGGTAACCAGGTTAATTTCAACCGCCATTTGCCCTGGATAGTCGCCTTGCGTGCGCCAATCCACGATCCATGGTGCTTTTACTTCGAATTCTACGGTCGCCTTGTCGCCGGTACCTTTGAACTCCCTGACAAGCTCCTTACTGTTTGCCGTAAAAGAGAAGAAACACAAAACTGTTATAACCGTAAAACCAAATAGGAACCTTTTCATCTGATTCTCCTGCTTCAGGTAACACCTATATAGAACCACATTGCAGCAAATTGCAAAGCGTATCCTATATTAATAGCATAATATAAAACTGTCCAAAGCACGGAAAGCCATCAATGAACGATTTATTTCAGCCTTTAGGTTTCACATGCGGTTCTGTCATGAAAAACCGCTTCATGCTGGCTCCACTGACAAATTTACAAAGCCATGCGGATGGCCGTTTGTCAGACGATGAATATAGCTGGCTCACAATGCGCGCCAAGGGAGGATTTGCGATCACCATGACCTGCGCTTCCCATGTGCAGGCAATTGGCCAGGGGTTTCCGGGTCAACTGGGTTGTTTTTCTGATGATCACCTGGAAGGTTTAAACCGCCTTGCCAAGGGCATCAAGGCAGAAAAGAGCCTTGCCATGGTGCAATTACATCACGCAGGAATGCGCTCACCCCATGAAGTCATTGGTCAACAACCGGTTTGTCCTTCTGACAACGAAAAGTGCAATGCACGTGCCTTGACTGCCAAAGAAGTTGAGCAGCTAAAGGAAGACTTTGTGTGCGCTGCTGCGCGTGCAGAACAAGCCGGCTTTGATGGCGTGGAGATTCATGGGGCCCATGGTTATATTCTGTGCCAGTTCCTGAGCCCGACTATCAACCAGCGCACTGATCAATACGGTGGCTCACTGCAAAACAGGGCGCGTATCATCTTCGATATCATTGATGGCATCCGTAAGCGTTGCCGTCCCGGCTTCTTATTGGGTATACGGCTTTCACCGGAACGTTTCGATTTGAAGCTCGGTGAAGTTATCGAGATCACCCAACGATTGATGAATGACGCTCAAATCGATTTTCTCGACATGTCCCTGTGGGACTCTTTCAAGGAACCGGTTGAAGAGGCGTACCGGGGGCAAACATTGCTGAGTTAGCCTGGACCGCGGGGAAGTACGTCTTGGCGTTGCCGGAAAAATTCATACGCCACAGGCTGCAGTGCAATGTCTTGAAGAGGGTGCCGACTTTGTCATACTGGGACGTGCCGCCATTCTGCAACACGATTTTCCAATCCAGGTGCACGCCAATCCCGACTTTATACCCGTATCAATCCCAGTTACGATGGATTACTTGCATTCACAGGGTCTTGGCGAAGCCTTTATAAAGTACCTGGCAAGCTGGGACGGTTTTGTGGAGCCGCAACTCTAGGAATATACAAAGATCAACAATATCTTGTCCGCTTCAAAATACAGGAAAAAGTTTATGCGTGTTCGCAGTCAATCACTGGTTTTTCTGCTAACCAGCCTGGTTCTGATTAGTTGTAGAAAGAGCTAAATGTCTTGATTAAATTTTAAGAGTTATTTAACGTCTGCCACTTGGCAGTAATTAAATATTATTGAAAGATAAAT
>RCND010002347.1_pt1 | contig 10504 bp, 8 predicted proteins | sample 2041351 | NCBI WGS metagenome assembly RCND01 (sample SAMN09708230, study PRJNA481090) | Marine sediment metagenome, whole genome shotgun sequencing project. | biome: marine sediment; feature: ocean; material: sediment; isolation source: Sewage treatment plant 12B marine sediment (STP12B) ...
AAACAAGAACGCGCTTTCAGCAGGTAAAAACATTGGCTTTTATCATGTTTTAAATGAAAAGGGTAATCGCTTGAATGTTACACAACAGCAAAGGGATATTCGGGATATGGCAGGTGTGAACAAAATGCCCTTAAGCTTGTTATTTTTAACGAGTATAAATAAAGAACATGTTTTAACATTAAACCCCAGATAAAATGTCATTTACACAAGAAGAATTAAAATACGACTACAACGCACTTGAGCCCTACGTCGATGCCAGAACCATGGAGATCCATTATTCGAAGCATCATGCGGCTTATACCGCCAACCTGAATAAAGCAGTGGAAGGAACGTCCCTGGAAGGTGTATCGATCGAAGAGATCTTTGCCGGGATATCTAAGCATCCTGTTGCTGTTAGGAATAACGGTGGTGGTTTTTTCAACCACAATGTCTTCTGGTCGGTTATGGGATCAAACGCTGGCGGAGAACCAACAGGTGAACTGCTGGAAGCGATCAACAGCGCTTTTGGATCTTTCGCTGATTTCAAATCAAAGTTCAGTGCCGCTGCAGCCACCCGTTTTGGTTCAGGCTGGGCATGGCTGGTGAAGAAGGCCGACGGTTCCCTGGTGGTTAGTTCTACTCCAAACCAGGACAATCCGCTTATGGACCTGGCAGAAGTTAAAGGAACGCCGCTGCTGACCCTCGATGTATGGGAGCACGCCTATTACCTGAATTACCAGAACCGCAGGCCCGATTATATTGAGGCCTTCTGGAACGTAGTGAATTGGGAAGAGGTTGCAAGGCGCTTCAAATAAAAGATAGTTTTAATAGTTAGGTGTTTGGTTGGAGACGCTCCTGAGGGGGGAGCGTCTCTTTTTTTGACCTTTCGTGCATTGTTTGATATTCGATCTTTATTATGTTTGTTTTTCAATCTTTATTTTATAACTTTGAAGAAAATACAGCTGCATGAACAGACAACTGACACCTCAGCAATTGGGAAAGAGACTAAAAGTTATTCGGATGGAAAGTGGCTTTTCACAAGAGAATATTGCCAGGATGCTGCACATCTCCAGGTCATCGGTGGTGCAGATTGAGAAAGGAAACCGACAGATCTCAGCAATTGAGTTAAGCATGCTTTCAGAGGCCCTCGGTTTCTCTGCGGATAGTTTTCTTTCAGCGAAGTATGAGGCTTCAACTGCGACAAATATCGTCGAAGATCCCGATGTTGAGACTGATTTTGAGGTGATGAGAGATTCAGTGCCAAAGTTAAAAAGGGCAAAGCTGGAAACGGTGATTCTCTACATCACAGGTAAATGTGGTGCCTTACCGAGGATGGATGTCAACCTGCTCATAAATTTGGTTTATTTCTGTGATTTCAACCATTATGAGCTCCATGAAGAGCAGCTTACGGGTCTGCTCTACACCAAGCAGGCATATGGTCCCTCCCCTGAAAATATCACCGGAATCCTGAAAGAGATGGAAAAGGATGGCAAATTACAGAGGTATAAAGGCAACTACAAAGGCAGACCGCTTATCAAGTACCTGCCCGGTGTTCACCCCAACCTGATGAAGCTAAGTGCAGCTGAAAAGGAAGTGATAGACCGGGTGCTTGAGCAGTTCTCTCACTGGCCGGCCAGTGCGCTTAACGCATATACCCGGGATGAAATGCCTCTTAGGGCAACGAAACAGGGAGAGGCGATTAGCTATGAACTCGCCTTTTACCGGGAACTGGGCCACTCTGTAAGAATCTATGATGATGACTGGGACAAAGATGAACTTTGACGAAATCATTGAATTCAGGAAGGACCAGAAGAAACTGGCCAAAAAATACCGAAGTCTACCTGATGACCTTGAGGAGGTGAGAAAAATTCTGACAACCAGGCCCGATGCTAAACCTCCTTATAGTTATAGAATAGAGGGGCTCAAAATCAAGTCTTGCATGATTAAGGTTCGGAAAATAAGTTGCAAGAGCTTGAAAAACCGGGGAGTTCAGTCAGGCCTCCGGCTAATTTATGCCTACTTCAAAGAGGAATCCAGGATTGTGTTTGTTGAACTCTATCATAAAAGCGACAAGCCAGGGGAGGACAGAGCAAGAATTCTTAAGTACTTCAAATGACTACGCCTTTAATCATTTCTTAGCTCCCCTCTTTCAAAAAAAACAAAATTCGTCAGCTTCATATACTCCTTCACTACCTCCTGGATATCCTCCTTGCTCCTCCACCACTTTTCGGCATGAAAATTTGTGTATTTGCTCAGACTGCAATATACCACAGGGGCCTCTTCCAGATTTTTGAATGCTGCCGTGAAGATTTTATATGCCCGGCGGGTATGCTCGGCCGAGGTGACAATGAGCAGGGTATCCATGCCGGTTTGGCTATGCAGGTAAGACCTTACTATTTCGGCTTCCATCCGTGTGGAAGCGGCATCGCCGGGCAGAATTCTTATGTTGTCAGCCGGGATTCCCAGGGTAATCATGGCATTTTTTACCTGTGTGCTGTTGCTGATTAATTTCACACCGCGCGCTTCTAAAGCTCTGCTGGCTCCCATTGCTTCCTCAACAATCCACACCTTGCTTGCCACGCCTTCACTATAAAGATCGGAGGTCTGTAAAACTCTGTCGGAGATACTGCCAGTAAGCATTACCATCACATCGGCATGCGGAGGATTGTCTGCTTTCACTAACCAGGTCCCGGCCTTCCTGCAGCTTCCCACTGCCAGAACCAGGATCACAGTTACCACAGCCAGAATGTAAATCCGTTTTCTCATGTCCGTATCAAAGATATGGCAATATCAAATACTGGCACCATCAGTTATTTTAGATTGCAGCTGCTTCCACCGTCTTAAAGACGCGGGTGAGGTTTCCGCCCCAGATCTTCTTGATCTCCGAGGCGCTATAGCCCCTGCGTACCAGCTCCAGTGTGATATTGCCCATCTCGCTTACATCAAAGCAGTCTGCCAGTCCGCCGCCACCATCGAAGTCGGTTCCGATGCCCACATAGTCGATACCAATAAGATCTACGATGTGGTCGATATGATCCACTGCATCACTTACCGTGGCCATCTCCCTGGGGAAATCCCGGTCCACCCCATACCAGTCCACAATAAAGGCCTCTCTTGCTGCTTCGTCCAGGTCATAATAGTTCCCGTGCTTTTCTCGAACCGCAGCCCGTGCTGAGTCACGCTCCGGGTTGGGTACGGGCGTTTTCACATAAGCACTTAAAATACACATCTGGATCACACCACCATTCTCCTTCAGCTTCAGCAGCATCTCGTCGCTCAGGTTCCGGGGATTGTCGCACATGGCCCTGGCACAGGAGTGTGAAGCAATAATGGGAGCCCGGCTCGTCTGGATCACATCATAAAAACTCTTGTCGGAAGCGTGCGATACATCGATGAGCATGCCCAGGTCGTTCATGCGTGTAACCACCTCTTCGCCCAGGGGCGATAGTCCGTCATGTTCCAGACTGTCGGTGGAGGAATCACAAATATCATTGTTCCGGGTATGCACCAGGGTTACGTATCGGATCCCCTTTTCGTAATAGGTGTCGAGCAAAGTCGGATCGGTACCGATGGGGTAACCATTCTCCATGCCTATGTAGATGGCGTGCTTTCCCTTCTTTGCAATCCGGGCCAGATCGTCCGCCTTTGTTGCTACCTCCAGATCATCGGAGTACTTATCCACGGTAGTGTAGATTTCCTGTGTGATCTCCAGCGCCTCTTCCATGGCCTTCTGGTTTCCTTCCGGAGTACGTTCTCCCTGGCCGATAAAAACTGCGAACCAGATGCCATCCATGCCTCCCTCTTTCATACGTGGCAGATCGATTTTGCTCCGGGATTCCTGCGGATCGTTCCGCACTCCGAAATCAAAGCCCTGCCTGTTCAGGCGCATGGGGGTGTCGGTATGGCTGTCTACGGTATAGGCTGCCGCATGAATACGGGCGGCTTTCTTTTCAAGTTGTGTTTCAGAATCGGCACAGCCTGAAAGAACCAGGACTGCTGCCAGCAGGGTTATAATTGTGCGCATCAAAATATCGGGATTAAATGAAGCGGCAAATAAGCCAAAAAAGCGGAAAAATCAAATATAAATTAGCTGTTCTTCCCGGCTAAAAAGCGCTCCAGGATGGAATCGTCGTTGATCTCTTTGGAGAGGGAAGCGATGGTTTCCATGGGCACATCGTAAAGATCCAGCACCAGCATCCCGTCCAGGGCATCGTTAAACTTGGGGTCAAGGTTGAAGCCAATGATGCGACCGTTGAGCTTCAGGTAGCGTTTGAGCAGGATGGGCATGGTGTAGTCGTTGGGCTCCACTTCCTTGATAAAGCGGTCGAATTTGGTCAGATCGTCGGCATTCTCCAGGATCACCTCCTCGTCCACATTAAAGCCGGGCACATTGTAACGGATGCGGGGCCTTACAAAGCGGGCCAGCTTTTTATCGAAGTGATGTTCCTTGATGTACTTCATGATGAGTCCGCGCGAAAACTGAGAGTAATTATTGCTAATGCTGACCGGACCGATAAGGTATCTGTATTCGTTGTGTTTGAGGAGGAAGTACAGGATTCCTTTCCAGAGCAGGAAGAGCGGCATGGGCCTTTTCTGGTACTCTTTAATGATGAAGGAGCGTCCCAGCTCAAGCGACTGTCGCAGGGTGGGCTGAAAACGGCGGTTCATCCGGAAGAGGCTTTGCAGGTAAAAGCCCTTCACACCGTAGCGCCGGAAAATCTCCTCGCCCTTGCCCACACGGTAGGCCCCCACAATCTGTTTCTCCTTGTTGTCCCAGACAAAGAGCTGGTTGTAGTAGAGGTCGTACTCGTCCAGGTCCATGGAGTGGTTGGTCCCCTCCCCCACATCGCGGAAGGTGATCTCCCTGAGCCTTCCCAGCTCCAGCATGATTTGCGGTATCTCTATACTTGGTGTGCAAAACACATCAAACTGATCGCTGGAGAAAAGGCTATACTCCTCACGGATGTTTTCAATCTCATCCAAAATTAGTCCGGGTGCCACCGGATCGGCTATGGCTTCTGGCTTTTTGTTCCGGTTAAAGCGTGGCCTGAAAAACTTCTTCACCTCCAGCACCGACCCAAGGGCATAGGTCTTGGCCCGCAGGTAACGTCCATAGGTGCTGATATCTTTAAAGGTATCCTGCTCCTTCACACTTACCGGATTTCCAATGCGGATCCTTATGGTCTTGTGCTTCTTGTTGAACACTTCGGCCGGAAGGCGCACGGTACGCAGGGAGGGGTGAATAAGTCCAAGTATATGAAAGAGGGTGGAGTTGGATCCCTGGAAATAAACCGGTACCACAGGCACTTCTGCCTTCTTGATCATCCGCATGGCCGGGTACTGCCATTCGCGGTCGCTGATGCCATAGTTGTCCTCGTTGTAGCTGCTTACCTCCCCGGCCGGGAACATTCCCAGAACACCCCCCTGCTGCAGCTGCTCCAGGGCCAGCTTCACACCTCCCAGGCTGGATTTGGCATCCTTCCTTCGCTCAAAAGGATTTACCGGCAGCATATATTCGGATACGGGCTCAATCTTATTGAGCACAAAGTTGGACATGACTTTTATATCGGGCCTGACTTCCGAGAGGATTTTTATCAGTAGCATCCCGTCGATGCCTCCGAAGGGGTGATTGCTTACAGTAATAAATGCGCCTTTTTTGGGGACCTTGGCCAGCTCCTCTTCGCTTATTTCGAAATCCAGCTTCAGCTTTTCGATGAGTGCATCGATAAAGTCCATTCCGCGGTTGTGACTGATCTCATCGTAGAGCTTATTCAACTTGTTGATACGGAGCACGGTCATCAGCACTTTGGCTGCACTTCCGCCACCCCTGCCCCTCTTAAGTCGGGCAGCCTTGATGAATTCGTCGGGTTCAACCAGTTTCAAAGTTCAGGTTTTGGTAGGCTGTAAATATAAGTAAAGTTTGAAGTTGGTGGTTTTAGACAGTGCAATGAATGAAGGAATGCGATCAGAGTTCGCGAATATTTCGCGGTAAAAAGCCCTTTCCTTCAGCCGGGCTCAAAGGCTTTCTACCTCATTATCATCATATTATAACATAAGGCATGCATATTGCAATTTATTTAGCAAAGGATGAAAGAGTAGAATATGGGCATGTAGCTCAGTGGTTAGAGCAGCTCTCTGATGAGGAGGAGGTCGGTAGTTCGAATCTACCCTTGCCCACAAAAGGAATAATAAAAGGAGGTAAATTATTTATTTCCTCATTTAGGGGCATTTTTATACCTTTAGTTGACTCCATTTAACATTTAATGACGGTGACAAGCAAGAATACGAATCATCGGAAACAATTCTACTGGATCACCTTAATCGGACTGTTTGTTTTTAGTTTGACAGCTGGATTTTTAGGATTTGAGAGCTATTTTATTCAACGCGGTGAAGAACATGGCTGGGTCAGGTCTTTTTACCGCACCCTTCAGCTTTTTACTTTTGAAGGAGGCGATCTCCTGAAGCCCATTCCCTGGGAATTGCAATTAACAAGGTTCACAGCGCCATTAACTACAATGCTGGCGTTTATCCTGGCACTTCTGGAAATCTTTAAAGAGCAATGGAACCGGATGAAAATCGCGAGATTGAAAGATCATGTGGTGATTATTGGTTTGGGAACCAAAGGGAAAAATGTAATGGAAGAGGGTCTTCGCAATCGCGAAAAAGTTCTGATTATTGAAATTGATCCTCTCAATCCCCACCTTGCTTCCATCAGGCAACCAAGGTGCCGCCTCATTCTTGGAAATGCAAACAACCTGAATATTCTTAAAAAAGCGAAAATAACGAAGGCGAAAACTGTCTATTTACTTATGGGTGAGGATTCACAGCAGGTTGAGGCCTGCTTATTGATATATCAACTTATAAAGGAAAGCAGGAGAAATAAAAAGAATCGCCTGCATTGCATTATGCATTTGCTAAAGCAGGACTATCTGAATATCCTGAGGAATCATAAGCTGGTGCAAAATATCAACGATGGACTTGAACTAAGTATTTTTAATGTATATGAGAACAGTGCTCGTGAATTATTCCAGGAAAATCCTCCCGACCGATCAGGCCTATCGAAACAAAGCAATCAGTTTGTACAAATCATTATTTTTGGTTTTGGGCATGCGGGTGAAGCCCTGGCTTTGCAAACAGGTATTACAGGTCATTATCTTAATTGGGAAACAGCCTTACCACGCGTGATAATCTTCGACCGCCAGGCAGAAGAGAAGGTTCGTGATTTTGAAAAACGATATCCTTCTTATCACAACTATTGTGATATTAAATCTCATCCAATAGAGGCCAACAGTCCACAATTGATTCCAGAGCTGGTAAAATACCTTGAGAATCCTGATGCCCTAAATACGATAGTCCTATGTTTCGATAATAAGACAAATAACATGTTAATGGGTCTCCAGATTGATAGTATAAAGCTAAATGATACTCCCAAAACGTTTCAAACCTTTATCAGAACTGGCGATAACGAATCATTTTCATCATTATCCGATAGCATTAAGCCTTATGGATTGCCATCGAAAGTATGTTCACATCAAGTAATCACCGGAGGTGACATGGACAATATGGCTAAAGCCGTACACTCCTTTTATTATAATATTAGAAGGTCTAAACCTAATTTCGGTAAAAAACTTGCAGATTTTCCTTGGGAAGAGTTATCTCAAGAGTACAAGGATTCCAACAGGAAAGCTGCAGATCACATTGGTGTAAAAATGAGGGGGATAGGCTTGAAAATCATTCCCAAGGATGAACCGGGTGAACCAGTCCCCTTATCTGATAAACATCTAGAACTTTTGGAACAACTTGAGCACCGCAGGTGGTGTGCCGAACGTTCTCTGGCTGGTTGGACTCTTGGCAAGGAAGGAAACAGTAAAACCCGGAAGACCCCGCATTTGGTTGACTGGGGATCACTTTCACGAGAAATGAAAGACTATGACCGTTCGGCAGTGATGTCAATACCTGCTGTTTTGAATTCGGTAGATTTAAAAATTGTCAAATAGTACGGGCTGACTTCTTTAAACAAGCTTACTTAAAAAGAAAATTCAAATGACAACCCCAGGGAGTAACATTGACACAGCTTGGATTGACAAACAGATCAATGCTTTCACGGACATACATCCAAGCTATGTTAAATATGCCAAAACGCTTCAGGTTTTGCTTCAAGAAATGGCGGAAAAATTCGATTCCACAGCCATCGTTCAAACCCGCCCTAAATCCATAACCAGTTTTGCAGAAAAGATTGTTCGCAAATGGCCCAAATACCACGATCCATTGAACCAGCTTACTGACCTTTGTGGTGGACGAATCATAACGCACACACAAAGGCAGGTGCGAGATATCTGTAAACTTATTGAAGAGCATTTTCTGATCGATTGGGATAATTCTGTTGATGTAAAACAACGATTAAAACCCTCTGAGTTCGGATATCTCTCCGTTCATTATATTATTCAGTTTAAACCAGAAGATACGCTTCATAAGGAATATGACGTAGTGATTCCTGAGGAAGTTAAGGGGCTTAAGGCTGAAATACAGGTGCGGACAATCTTAGAGCATGCCTGGGCAAACCTTTATCATGAATGGGTATATAAAAACGAGTTTGAGGTTCCCAAAAAAATGCAGCGTGAAATGGCTGGCATTGCAGCAAGGTTGGAAGCCGCAGATAATTCATTTTCAGGAGTTCAGGAAGAACTCAAGAACTATTATACCAGCTATGGCCCATATATGGATTCTGAGCTATTGGCTAAAGAGATTGAAAAGCTGGAAATCACACTGAAATATGATCCTGAAAATCTAACATTGCTTAGACAGCTTGGACGGATGACTATGGCACTAGAAGATTGGGATAAAGCCATTACGCTCCTATCACCTTTCGAGACAAGGCATGATCCAGTACTCCTGAGAATCCTGGGAACCGCCTTGTGCAAAAAGTATAAAAGTAATCCCAAAAGCAAGGAGTTTAAGAAAGGGCAGGAACATTTATTAGAAGCTGGTTCTCCACCTCACAACAACCCGGATGCACTTGCCTCATTGGCCGGATCATGGAAAGGAATTGATAATTCAAAATCAAATGAATATTATCAAAAAGCCTACGAAATTGATCCGACAGATGCCTACCCTCTTGGCAACTATCTGGAGGGTGAGATAATAAAAGATAAGAACCTGTCCATCATTGGCTTTACAAAACCTGTGCTTAAAGAGGCAATTCAGAGAAGCAAGGCATGTATTGACGTTGATGTAAATATTCCCTGGGCCTATTATGACGTTGGGAAACTGGAACTTTTATTGAAGGAACCTTTTACAAGCTTTTCAGCTTATGCAAAGGCCATCGATTTAAGCACAGCTGCATTTATGGTAGAAACTTCATTTGATTCCCTGAAGAATCTAAGGATAGTCAAAGAGCATATCCCAGGTTATCAATGGATTGAAAATCTATTCTGCTTAGGTTTGGCCACAAGATTTGATAATGAAAGTGCGAAAGCTGAGGTACAAGAAAAAGCATCCTCCGGCAGTGACAAGATCGATCCTTCATGTATCATTCTGGTGGGTGGGTCCAGCGATGAAGTTCAGGAAGATACGGAAGGCTATGGACCAATGCTTGAGGAGGCATTTAATGGATTTAGGGGTACCATCATATCGGGAGGGACCAATGTAGGAATCAGTAAAATAGCCGGAGATCTGAAGATGGCATATCCGAATAATATTCAATCAATTGGCTATGCACCAGTCGCTAAGAAAGCCCATTTTGACACGGATAAGCAAAGATACAATACCATTCGTACAACAGACGGAGATGATTTCAGCCCCCTGGAAGCCACACAATACTGGATGGATATCATGGCATCCGGAATTAAACCTGAAAGCGTGAAGTTATTGGTTGTCAATGGAGGAAAGATTTCAGTTGCCGAGTGTATACTGGCTCTGATATTGGGTGCGCAAGTGGGTATTGTTGAAGGAAGTGGTGGAGAACCCTCAAAACTATTTGCCGATTCTACCTGGAATCAATCAAAATCGTTGATCCATTTGCCAAAGGACGCAGCGATTATTAACTCTTTCCTTTCTTACGGTCATTATAAAATGGAAGATGAGTTTCGTGAAATTCTGGCCCAGGAGATACATATGCAATACTTGAAAACCAGGAAGAAACAGCCAGAAACCAAAGATCCAACCCTAAAAAACTGGAAGGACCTCGATACTAGTCTTAAACATTCTAATCTCAGTCAGGCTGATCAGATTTTCGAAAAACTGAATCTGCTGGGCTATGCTGTAAGAGAAGTAACTGGCAGAAAAGTTGAAATTCATAAGTTCGATAAAAAAGAGATAGGCAGGATGGCTGAACTGGAGCATGCACGATGGGTGGTGGAACGCTTATCCGAGGGATGGAAACCTGCTCCTGAAAAAGATGTGACAAAAAAGCTTACTCCCTATCTCGTAAGCTGGGAATTACTATCGCCTGCCATTAGAAAATATGATGTAGAAACAGTGAAGAATATTCCAGCCTATCTGGCCAAAGTGGGATTGGAGGTTTATC
>RCND010002349.1_pt1 | contig 10502 bp, 9 predicted proteins | sample 2041351 | NCBI WGS metagenome assembly RCND01 (sample SAMN09708230, study PRJNA481090) | Marine sediment metagenome, whole genome shotgun sequencing project. | biome: marine sediment; feature: ocean; material: sediment; isolation source: Sewage treatment plant 12B marine sediment (STP12B) ...
TACGAAACCTCATACGCAGTATCATTAATCGAAATTAATAATTTAATTGCAACATCTGGCAAAATGTTTTGGAGAGTTTGATATTATCATTTGCAGGATATAAGAAAGGCCGTCTCCTGACAGATACAGCCTTTATTATGTAGTCCTTTTCAATCCTCTTACCTCCTTTTAACAGCGGTTCTACTTCTGGCACCTGAAGCTGCCGATCGCGAAGCGCCTCCTGAACGATTGTTATAAGTACTTGTTCTTGTTGTTCCACGATTGCGGTTTTGGCTGGCTTTGTTCATTGAGCTTCGGTCAAAGCTTGAAGGATTGGTCCCTGCTCCTGTTGATGGCCTGGTTGTCGGACGTGTGTTTGTACCGGTTGAGGGACGGGTTGCAGGACCCGTGGAAGGTTTTTTATCGACTTTTTTCCAGTCATTATCCTGACGACTTTCCCATCCTTTGTTGGTTTTCTGATAAACATTCCCGTTTTTGTCGCTATACACATTATTCTTCACTCGTGGATTAGTTGTAGGACGTGCCCTGTTTTCAGTTCCGGGTCTTGTTGATGGTCGTGTTGATGGACGTGTAGACGGACTAACACCTTTCCTGTTATTGGCATATATATTCCTGTTAACATTGTTGTAATGAGCCGGTCTTCTTTTTCCATAATGACTCTGTGGCGGGTATCGATGATAAGGAGGACGGAATGCCCGGGGACCCCAGTAGCCACCGTGGTAACCCCTTCCATAACTCATATGGAACCACCCTCCATAAGATATACCAACACTCATTCCCCATCCAGTCCATGGATTATAAGACATCCTGAATCCATAGGTAACAGGCCTTGGGTAATAATATGCTCCATACCATGGGCGGTAATAGTACCCCGTTCCGTATATTACAGTAGGACCATATACGTAAGATCCGTAGTATCCAGGTGTATATCCTGTATAGACAACTGTTGGAGTAACATCATATATATATACATATTTCACATTATAGACCGGACTACTGGGTTCGATATTTTCTACATCACCCGGTCTTTCAATAGCTACCTGCCATGGCCCCTTTGGATTGGGAGCTTCAAACCATACCCCATTATCAACGCAGTAGTATTTATTGGAAAGCTTAAGGACAGTCTGAGGTGAATTAATTGCATAAACCATGGATGTGCCATCCACCTTCTCAAATTTAGGTTCACCGTCATATTCTACCTCAATTGTAGCTGTCTCCCTATCAATCTCTGCAGTCTGGGGTATCTGGCTGTCAAGGATAGCTTCGTGCGATGCATTTGTACCAGGAACACTTGCAAGTACCACATCTTTATCTGAACCCTCAGGTATTTTTGAGAAATCTTCAGGTAAATCATCAACATCGATATAGCCCCATGGACCATCCATACTCTTTGATGCATACCATCTTCCTGAAATAAGGATCATATAAGATTGTGTATTTATATCCATAAATACATTATCATCCGAATTTTTAACATAGAGAAGACTTGTTCCCTGTATTGGAGAAAAATCGGCTTCGCCTTTAATCTCAATAAGCTCGGCAGGTGTTGTTCTGACAAATACAGCCGGAATAATTGGAGTAGCCCCTTTTTCTTCCTTTACAGAATCCTGGTTTTGCTCTTCTCGGGATTTATCGATATCAGCCTGTAGTTTTTTGAGGCTTGAAGATGGTTTGTTAACAAGGTTCCAGCTCCCTTTAATATCAGTTGCTGAGTACCACACCTTATCTCCGTACAGATAGTATGTATTTGCCTTGGGATCGGACATAATAAAGAAGGCTGAATTTTCAATCCGCTTATAATCATAGCCTTCGAGGTCTTTCAATATTGGTTCTCCATCAATAAGCACCAGGATTGAACTTTCATTGGCTATAATAATCTCAGGAGGATCATTTTTAAACTGATCATTCTCATAACCTGATGATGACTCAAGTGTTGCAATTATATTATCCATAGAAACCTCAATGTCCCATTCGGACATTTCAGCTTCAATAAAACTCTTAAGTTTTTCTAATGATTCAGAATCAACCTCGTCAGAAAATCTGATAGTTGGAATAGTAATATTGGTCAATGTCGCCATCCTTGAGTCACGATCTACAACAAGAGTTGATTTGATCCATATAGCGCCAAAAACAGGTCTTTTTTCACCATCCATTTTAACTGAGATAGCAGCCCTGCCTGAAAGTGATATGCCATCAAGAGATTCAGGCTGGGGTTGATAAATGGTAAGTTCACCCTTGGGATTTTTGATAACCTTTGGCCAGGCATTATCATCTTTACCTACAGCAATATGTGCAGTCCCAAAGAGGAACAATAAACATATTATTAAAATATTAAGTCTTACTATTATTCGATCTTTTTTAATCATTTAAGATATTTTTGAAATTTCTTTATAAACGGAATTTATGATTGCTTTGCAATCAATAAGCAAATTTATGCTATATGATTATACTTTACAATAGGACCTTAGTGCTAGCTTAAAGGATATTTGCAGTCCAGTATTCTGTTCCGGCAGATTCTGCAAGAAATTTAACATTCGCAACTGTGCCAATTGTGAACTATAACCGTTCATTCAAATTTATTGCTGGTGCTATGGGGTCAATGTATTACAAAGTGAATAAAGAAGATACTGTATCTCCTTCTTCATCAACAATGATGATGGGCATGTATTCAACCAGTAAAACTTATTTTGCATTAGCATCACAGCAGTTATATTTAAATGAAGATAAGTGGCGCATTAAGCTTGTGACTGGTTTTGGAGAGTAACCTTTCAAATGCTGCAACCACATTCGATGTAATAAATCCAATTACAGGCGAGAATATTACAAGTGAGGCAAAAATGAATATAGGAATGGATGTGGGAATGGGAAAAGACGATTGGAGTCTTACCTTCAGAATTGGAGAAACCTTCGGCAGATAGATCTTATTCTATTAAATTTTATTTTAATTAAGCATTTGTAATACCACACATAACATGCATATAAATAAATGATTATAGCAGGAAAATTAGATTTGTTATTGATATTTTATTCAATATGTATTACTTTTACATAAGTAAGCACAATTGTTAATAGCCTAAAATTCAGAAATATGCAAACAAAAATCACTCTGATGGTTGTCCTTTTTTCTCTAATATCTTTAGTTTGTCTTTCGCAGGAAAAAAGTAAAAAAGAGTTAAGAGAGGAGAAAAAAATTGAAAAACAGAATCAAACAGAAGCTATGGTCAATGCCAGAGAGTTTGTATTTGTTGGCAGAACTGCAAATTCTAGTGGAATGAAGTCAATTAGTCTGGCATCCAATCGAAACTATGTCAAGTTTCAGCCCGATATGATTGAGAGTGAAATGCCTTTTTTTGGTAAGGCTTACGGCGCGGTAGGTTACGGAGGAGATTCAGGCTTGAAATTTAAAGGCAAACCTGAAGAATTTACGGCTAAAAAGGGAAAAAAGAACTATCAGGTAGATGCTGTAGTAAAAGGGACCAACGATAATTACCGGCTGTCTCTCAATGTCGGTTTTGAAGGTAGTGCGACTCTTACTATAACAAGTAATAATCGAAGCCCCATCTCTTATTCTGGTCAGATATCTGCATCTAAATAAGCAGATTTATTAATTATTTTTTGAATGAGTTTTTACTTTATATATATGAAACGTACTTCCCTTTCAATAATTTTAGTGATAGTTTTTGCACTAAAAGTCATTAGTCAGAATACATATGTGACCTCTGGAGCAGAGATGATATTCTCTTTTGCAAATATTGAAGACAATGGCAGAGTAGAAACCTCATCACTCAGATGGGCCCCTGTATTCAACCTGCAAACGATGCTGAATGCTGATTTTTCGAATAATATGGGCATTTTTACAGGAGTAGCGGTCAGGAATGTCGGGTATATCTATGATGGTTATAAAGATCCGGCGACTGATGCTATATATAAGAAAAAATTCAGGTCTTATAACTTTGCTGTTCCATTTGGAATAAAAATCGGCGACCTGGACAGGATGTTCCTGTATGGAGGATATGAGGTGGAACTTCCTTTCCTTTATAAGGAGAAAACTTTTTACAGAGGAGATAAGATAAGTAAAATAACCGGTTTTTTCAGTCATCGACAACAACTTTTCCAGCATGGTTTTATTGTAGGCGTTCAGTTTCCATATGGTTTTAACCTGAAATTCAAATATTATCTCAGTGAGTTCCATAACCGTAATTATATTGATGGAGCTGGTAATAAGCCATATGCAGGACTTAAGTCAAATATTTTTTCTTTTTCTTTTAACTCTTATCTGTTTAGGAATTTTAACTTTTATAAACAACCTCCTTCGCATAGAAGTAATGTAAGTATATTATGAAATATTTAGTATTGAAAACATCTTTAATATTAGTTTTATTCTCAATAACACTGCCATTATTTTCACAATGTGATATTCTTAACCGGGTTCATCCCGACGGAACAATGCTCTATTTTATGGAACCAGTAACCTTTTACTGGACATCCGCAAAAGAGCTCAAAGGATCAATTGTTACCGATAAGGAGAATTATTTTCTTGGTTTGCGTCCTAGACCATTTCCAGAGAAACCACTGGGAAATAAACTGAAGGAGGATCTTGAATTAAAACTGGCCAATGGGAAAGCGTACAAATTGTCTCATTATGATACCCGGTACATGGAAAATGATACAATTATGGAAATTTTTTACCTGATTGGTAAAGATGATCTGGATGATATCCTTAATAATGAAGCAACTGAAGTTAAGATAGATATGAAAGGGGATGAAGGTGTACGGAGCTATGTTTTTGAATTATACAAGAAAGCGCTTATGGAGGAGTTAGCTTGCTTCTTAAATGAAGATGAAGACAAAAACAAAGACGAAGACAAAAAGAATAAATAAAAACAGATTATTGAGATTCTCCGGGCTTATTAGAATTTCTATTTTTTATATTCCCCAGAAAATTATTTGTGGTAACAATTATTGAGATTCCATTATATATTATATTTCCATTGTCTCTGGGCAGAAATTGATTTTGATAGGCCAGCTCGAACTGCAGATTAGCAGTTATTAGATAACCCCCTCCAATCTTAAACCGGTTCCTATCAAAATGATCTAATCCGATGATCATGCTAGATGATTTAAACGTAATCTCCTCCGATACAAGCATATAGAATACTCCCTGTCTGAGCATCTGACTGTTAATAGGTTTCTGGAATTTCAACTGCTGACGATAGCGGTATATATTTTCATTTTCACCCTCCATGTTCCAAATATGACGAATTTCTGTTCTGATTCTGGTGCTCAGGGTATATCCAAGTTTGTTAAAGTAATATACTCCCTGAAGACCAAAGCGCCACTCAGTAAATTTATATAGTCCCAGGTCTGGAACGTCTTTATTACGGTGATATGAGGTATATGAAGATAATTTCCAGCGTGGAGAGAGCTGGTAGTGGCCCAGTATTCTGGCCATCCTCTGGGTATTTGTTTTTAATACCCTTTCCTCATTGGGAGTACTACTGAAAGCGCCTGCAAAGTCTATTTCTGTCGACCATTTTTGATCTATTGAATGTGAAAATCTTAATTCATTATTTAGCCTTGTGTAACTTGAGGACTGTGAGCTAACTTCCAGTGAAAGTGCTGATAGAAATAGCATTGAGAGAAGAAGAAGACTTCTCCTGAGTAATAATGCCTTGTTAATAGGCTGAAACAGCATACTTAGACTATTTATTTTAGAGAGTCCACATTTTTCATCAGTTATCTTATTGTGAAGCCGCCTCTAATAACTGCTTTCCAATAGGATTATCAGGAAATAATTCTACTAATGTCCGTGCATATACAATGGCTTTCGGGTTTTGCCTGTGTTCAAGATAGAATGTGCATAAAGCATAGATAAAATCAAAATTATCAGGCTCTGCATTGAGGGCTTTAATCAGGTATTTTTCGGCCAGATCAGGATTGCCCTGTGAATTTTCAAGCAGAGCAAGGTTATATATTATTCTGGGCCGTTCAGGCATTAGTTCTATTGCCTCAAGAAAATACTTCCTGCTTTCAGGGATATTGCCATTTTGAGCATGCTGCAAAGCCAGTGAATAAAAGACTTCTACTATTTCAGGATTTTCTTCCACCACTTCACTTAAGAGCCTCTCAGCTTCAGCATTTTTGTTCTGCCGGTTATATATTGTGGCAAGATTTACTTTAGCCAGATAAAAAAGGTTGTCAATTTTCAGCGCAGCCCTATATGATTCTGCAGCCTTCTCCAAATCACCTGCATAGGTATACATTATCCCAAGGTTATACATGCCTCCAGGAAAGTCTGAAACATAAAGGTTAACATTCTTATACTCTTCAAGTGCATCTTTCCTGGCTTTCTTTGCCGCATCGCTAAGCATGCTTTCCGGTATTTCAGAGAGCCGGATGGCAGCTTCAATTCGTATACCTCTGACAGGATCATTCAGCAGAGCTACCATGAGTTTTTCAAATGATGCTACATCTACAGGACTATAACTGTTAATCGCCGAATGACGAACAAGAGAGGCCGGATCGCTAAGCGCCAACTCTATTGTTTGTTTACTTAAACTATCATCATAATTGGAGAGAAGAGAAACAGCAGTAGCCCTTACCATTAGAGGGAATAATTCATTTTGAGAGTAAAGGATAAGGTCAGGTATTGCCGTTGTATCTCTGTTAAGTGCAGAAGCAAATGCTTCACCGTAATGAGGTCTCTTCTCTTCTCCATACCACTTTTCTATATACTCCTGCGACCACTCTACCGTCTGATCAGTATGACAGTCGTTACATGCATTGGGACTTCCTATACTAATAGTCAAATCAGGTCTGGGATTCCTGAAACTATGATCACGGCGGTAATCATTACCCATATAGAATTGTCCTACCATATGGCAATTAACACACTGAGAACCTGTACCTACTTTGTACTCTGGCTTATTCCTGTTTATAAGAGGAAGGCTGTCAGCGAGGGGCATTTTATGAAAATGATGGGCAGGAGTATTGTATATATCGGGACGGTGGCATTGCAGACACAGCTCATTATCGCTTTTTATAGTCTTTACTGAATGAGAGTCATGACATTCATTGCACATGATACCTTTCTCAAACATCTTGCTCTGTGTAAATGAGGCATATACATAATCCTCTTCAAGTATTTGTCCATCTGCGTGGTACAATGGCTGCGTAATCAAAGAAGGTATCATGTAATTCAGCAGGTCATCATTATTATTATCATAATCAGCCATCATTGAACGCCTGGAATGACAACGGGCGCACACATCCAGCAGCTCTTTATTATCCAGATCCCGGGTCCTTATCTCGAGCTCAGTGTTAACATCCATGGGGCGTGATCCTTCAGGAAGATTTGCCCATTCGATATGCGCCGAAGCCGGACCATGACATGCTTCGCAGCTTACATCAATTTCAGACCAGCTTGTATTGTAGGTGTCTGTTGAAGGATCGTATCCTTTTATAAGATTAGTTGAATGGCAATCAGCACACATCCCGTTCCAGTTCTGGGCCTGGTTTGTCCAATAGAGCCAGTTGTCGGGCTCAATATCCTGCTCGCTGTACACAGTATCGCTGAGGTGAAACCATCTTTTATTTTCAGTATCCCAGGCTATTGGAAGGCATTGATATCTTCCTCTCTCAAAAGGCACAAGGTACTGTTGCAAAGGAGTATAACCAAAAGTATAAGCAATCTGAAAATCTGCGAACTCACCATCCGGACCATTTGTATTTATATAAAACTTATCGTCTCTGATAAACATACGGTGAGTTAGTCCCTTATGCCTGAACTCAAAATTACTGAAGTCCCCAAGTACGGTCTCTACTGTTGCAGTATCCATTGCCAGGTCGTGGTGGGATCCAATCCAGAGATCGTTTTCCCTCTTATGACATTCGATGCAGGAAGTCCTGCCAGTAAAGAATAAACCTGCCTGCACCTGTGGTTTACTCCTCTCAATAGAAATACGAGCAATATATGCGGGGAAGGTTATTACAATAACTATTGTAGCGACAAAAGCTGTAATTTTCCAATTTTTCATGCTACCTGTGCTATATGGCATATGTCACCTGACTTTTATCAAAGTTCTTACGTTTTATCTTTTGGCTTAAATCAATTTTAACCTTTCCTGATTCGATGATCACAGGATAATAATCAAGAGGTCTTGGGGCTGGCGAATTTAATACAATCCCTACCTTATCAAAAGCAGATGAATGGCATGGACAAAGGAACTGACTTTTTTCTTCATTCCATAAAACAGAACAGCCAAGATGAGAACAGGTGATTGACAGAGCCAGGAAACCACCATCATCTGTCCTGATAAGGAAGTACTTATTAATCCTGTCGGGCGTTACTGAATTAAGAGGAAAATCTTCAACATTCCCCGCTACCTTCAAAGTTGATGAAAGATCGTTCTCCATTTCCTTTTTCCCTGGTCGCAACATGCTTATAATAAAGTAAATGAGCTCAGCCAAGGCAATAAAACCCAAAAACCTCCATATTTTTGAAAGGAATTGTCTTCTGCTCTTTATTTTGCTCTCTTCCACTCCAGATTGTATAATTCTTTTCTTATTCATTATTGGGATTCATATAATAAGTTAAATCTGCCATGGCCATACCAGGTTCATTCCTTCACCTCTGAATAGAATTCCCACAAAGGATAATACAGTATATGAGGCTACAAGTATTATTAAAATCGACTGGATATATTCAGAACGGTTTATTGTTAGCTTCTTCTGCAATGACCTCATAAATATGTAAATGCTTCCTGAAACAATGATAAAAGGTATAAGTCCTGTTGTTATTAGTGAAGGTATTTCCGGGAATATAGTCTCTGGATCAGGAAGTAACTCACTTGAGACAATAAAAATTACTGTAAATAAGCCAGCTGAAAGGGCAGCGTATTTTCCCGCTTTCCTGCCTTCTGGTGATAAGAACCAGATACCATAATTGGAGTCATTAAGTTTGATGTATGGTAAGTATAGACTCCCAGTCAAAATTATTAATGGTATAATAACAATAGTAACAAAGGGGTGAAAATGTATGAGTAATTCCTGCAATCCCATAAAGTACCAGGGAGCCTTGGCAGGATTTGGGCTAAAGGAAGGGTTGGCTCTTTCACGTAATGGGGCGTCGAATATTATACTGACTACAAGCAGAACTGCAATTAACACAAGGGCTACGACAAATTCCCGTGATATGAGATGTGGTTGTGTATTGACCATTGTTGTTTCCTTCGAAGCTTCAGGAACTATCAGTCCTCCTGCTTTACGAATCCGCCAGAAGTGGTGGGCCATTAATAGAATCAGTATCACCGGTATAACTCCTGTGTGGAGATTAAAAAAGTTGGAGAGAGTGGCAGCTCCAACCTCCTGACCTCCGATCAGAGCCTCATTAATACCATTCCCTATAAGCGGGATATACTGCAATAAGCTTGTACTTATCGTTACTGCCCAGTATGATAATTGGTCCCAGGGAAGAAGGTATCCTGTAAAATTAGATAAGACAACAATGATCATCAGGATTATACCAAAGATCCATGTTGTATGTCTTGGTCTGCGATATGCCCCGGTAAAAAATGTGCGAAGCATGTGTAGGAATGTAATCCATATGAGTAAAATTGCACTCCAGTGATGAATGTTGTGGGCTAGTTTCCCAAAAAACAGGCTTTCAGTAATTGTAATGATGGAGTCATATGCACCATCTGGAGAAGGAACATAGTGAAATTTAAGTAACAGTCCTGTGAATACTTGAATAACTATAAGCAAAGCAGCCATGCCACCCAGTCCAAAACTTAAGCTTAACCGTAAGGTTTCATCTTTTACTTTTCGTGGATGCAGATGAAGAATTAGATTATACCAGGGTCTTTGTTGTTTTAAAGTATCAGGATTACCAGCCATTCAGGAAAATTAAGTATTTAACAAATTTAATTTTTTTTGCTTATTATACAAAGGATAATTATCGTGTGTGAGACAGAACTATAGTGCTATAGTACTATTGTCATATATCATCATATACGTAAATTTGTGTATTACTAAAAATTTGAAAATATGAAAAAAGCTACATTTTTTTTACTTGGAATTTTACTTTTTGGGGTGGTCAGTGCACAGTCCAATAAGGAAGAAGTTGATCTTCTTCAGTCTCTCTTTGGTATGGAGAAAAAAGCCATGGTCTCTGATTTTGTAGAGGTTGATGCCGCAAATCAGGAAGCTTTCTGGAAGCTATATGATCAATATGAGGTGGCCCGTAAGGACCTGGGAAAGAAAAGAATTATGCTTTTAAGCCAGTATGCAGAAAATTATGATGAGATGACGAACGAGTCTGCAGATGCGTGGATGAAAGATATAATTAAGCTTTCAGGAGCTACTGATAATTTATTAGTTGCTTTTTATAAGAAAATAAGGAAAGTTACTGATCCTGCAACAGCAGCCAGATTCTATCATATTGAGAACTATATTCTAACTGCAATAAGGCTGTCTATCCTGGAAGAAATTCCATTTGTGGAGAT
>RCND010002350.1_pt1 | contig 10497 bp, 3 predicted proteins | sample 2041351 | NCBI WGS metagenome assembly RCND01 (sample SAMN09708230, study PRJNA481090) | Marine sediment metagenome, whole genome shotgun sequencing project. | biome: marine sediment; feature: ocean; material: sediment; isolation source: Sewage treatment plant 12B marine sediment (STP12B) ...
GACACCGCGAATGTGCCAGAATCCCTGACAGAGGTCCACGCAGTGGCCCCATTGTCAGAAGTTGTTCCGTTCGAAAGGTCCTCGAAATCTTCCAGCCAAACAATACCAACAACATTCTCAGTAATGGTCCACTGAAATTGTATTGTAGAAGCGTTAGAGCCAAACTTATTTGCCGTTATAGCCACTGTGTAAATACCATTACTACTTGTTCCTCCGAATGCCGCATTTTCGTCTATAGCGCCCGAAATAAGACCACTAGCTGCATTTATCGAAATACCACTAGGTTGGCCTGACATTCCAAATGTGAAAATACCATTAGAATTTCCACCACTGGCTGTAACCAGGATAGACCCAATATTTTCCGTTGCTACATTAAGCTGATCTACTAAGGGGTCTATTACGATAGGTGGATAAGATCCCTCAGGCTCCAATTGCAGCCACCTCGTCGTAAGTGTCAGGTTACTGGTTCCGTTCACGCCTCCACTGGAGACGATAAGCCTATCACCGAATGGCTGTGCCACCGGGGCCATTAGGTTTTCGGGAAGTGCACAAAGTTCCGTCCATGCATCGAGTTGGGGGTCGTACTGTGTGACCTCATCAAAGAAAGTATTACCCTTCCTACCTCCAACAATGATAATCTTACCGTTATGGACCGAGGTACCGGGCTCGAAATGCGAACGCTCCTCAGGAAGATCGGAAAGGTTGGTCCATTGGTCCGTGACAGGGTTATAGGCTTGAAGTAGTTTCGTATCCTGTGTCGAAGCATCATGGCCATATTGCCCCCCAATTGAATAGACGATACCGTTGACGCTCTCCGCGCTATGGTGGTTTCTTGGATTCGGCAATGGCGCCGCCGTTGTCCAACCTGCCGCGATATTACCCAGATCAAGAACATAATGGTCACCGACATCAGTCTGTCTGTCAGACATCAAGCCACCAAAATAATGAATCTTGTTACCGTTTAATGTGGATGCACCAGAAGCATATGCATTGGGCAAATCGGTACCTGTGCTCCAACTGTCGGTCAAAGTATTATAAATCTGTACTGCTGTTACCGCCGGTCCGGGATTGGAATTGTCCCCCGGAAATCCACCTATGATCCATACCTCATTACCAACGACCGCACTTCCCATATGGGTTACCGGAATTGGCATATTCGCGCCGTAACTCCAGCTATCGTTCACCGTATCGTATATCTCAGTCTGAGCGGCAACAAGAATACCAGGCAGCCAACCCCCGAATACATAGAGCTTGTCGCCCACTTTTTCGCTCCGCGTTTCAAAACGACCCAAATTCGAATCCATCAAATCGTTCCAAGAGCAAGTAATCGTAGCAGTAGTAGTAAGGTTGATTTGTAATGACGCGCTTGCTGCATATTTAATGGTCAAAACAGCATTTCTATCACCTCCTGAACCAGTATCTTGAATGCCAAAAGGGTTTATCGAGTTTGCCTTCAGCAAAGTATTCGATAAAATGCTGGCGGTCATATTGAAATCGGATGCGTCAGGACCTGTGATATCGATTGATCGAATCCATATACCTGTATCACCACCAGAAACATCTAGCAAAACATCTTGAACCATATTATTTTCAAAAACCAAATCGGTTGGAGCTGAAAAGATACTTTCGGTAATAGGTAAACCCACAGGATTATCTACACCATAGAATTCCATGTTTTTTTGAATGCCACCACCGTAATTCGGTGACCCAGCAATAACATGTATGCCATTACCGGATACCAATGCTTGATGTCCGTGTCTTTGATAATTTAAATCTGACATTCTAGTCCATAAACCTGTGCTGGGATCAAATTGTTCTGAAACTTTGACTGCACCGGTCGTGAGAACATTATCTATTGTTTCTTGATATACCTCTCCCCCAATTACTGCAATTTTATTGTTGAAATTGACTGCTGATGATCCAGCTCTGGGAGTAGGAATGTTTTGATTACTAGGCAGCGTACTCCACAAACCTGTTGAAAAATCATAAACATCCACCTCGGCAACCAAGGGTTTTCCAAGTTCTTCAGCGGTTTGGTTGGCATCTCCTGAATCACCTGTCTGACGGCCGCCAATCGCATATAATTCATTACCGATCAACACTGCCTGAAAATGATCTCTTGCCCTTGGAGCATCGGTTAAAGATGTCCAGATTCCCGTGGCGGGATCAAACTCATCAAACCAACTGACGTATCCACCGGCATGACCATTGGTATTTCCTCCAACCAAATAAAATTTATCATTATAAACTACTGCTCCAGCAGCTCCTCGAACCCTCCCAGCAGGAATTTCGGGTCCTTGCATCCATTCATCAGTCAATGGGTTATAAATCCACATATAATTATCGACTATATCATTTGGATAATTATTTCCTTCGACAGCTCCGATTGCCCATATTAGTCCTTGGTATTCAATCCCTTGAAAATGACTAAAAGATTTTGGTGCTGAACCAAGCGCTGTCCAAGTATCAGAAGAATAATCATATCGCTCAACTAGAGCACTTTCTCTTCCCCCTAACAAGTAAAATTGATCCCCTACTTGCATGAAATTACATTCATGACGTCCCGTATAGTTTTCACTTTCGGCTTTATCGACCCATGTGTATTGTGATACTTCAGCCTCCAACTGTAGCCACCTTGTTGCCTTTGAAAATTGGGTCCAACCATTTACACCACCACCCGAAACAATCAACCGATTATCAAAAACTTTAGCTGTAGGCGCTAATAATTTTTCAGGTAGTTTGCATAACTCGGTCCAAGTGTTGGTTTGTGGGTCATATTCGGTTACTTCATCAAAAAAAAGGCTCACTTGACGACCCCCTACTATTATGATTTTACCATTATGAACAGTTGTTCCAGGTTCCATATGTGAACGCTCAAACGGAAGATCCGAAAGCCGTGTCCATTGATCCGTGGAGGGATTATAGGAGTGCAAAAATTTCGTATCCACTACTGGTCCATCATGACCTGTTTGACCACCTATTGCATAAACGATTCCGTCAATACTTATTCCGCTCAAGTGATTTCGTGGATTGGGTAACGGGGCAGCGGTAGTCCATCCGGCCCCAGTATTTGTGAGATCTAAAACATAATGATTTCCAATATCGGTTTGTCTATCAGCAGCAAGTCCTCCGAAGTAGTGCAGTTTATTATCACTCAACGCCAATGCTCCAGAACCAGCGGCTATTGGCAGGTTAGGACCCGTACTCCAAGTATCGGTTGTCGTATTGTAAATCTGAACAATATTAGTGGCTAAACCTGGGTCATCTCCGGCAAATCCCCCAACAGACCATATCTCGTTGCCCACGACAGTATTTCCCATATGCGTAACTGGTGTAGGTATAGGCGCTCCAGTACTCCATGTATCCGTAACAGTATCATAAATCTCGTTTTCTGCGGAAATCAGCAATTTTGGATTACCTGGCAGCCAGCCACCCATAACATATAATTTATCGCCTACCGCTTGACTAAGTGTTTCAAAGCGCCCTGTGCCAGCATCAGCCAAATCATTCCAAGTGCAGGAAATCGAATTGGTGATGGCCCAATCGAAATTTACATCCACAGTTGCGGAACCCGGTTTAGCAACACTAATAGTGACATTGTACAAACCATCATTGTTCGTTCCACTAGTGGAGGCAGCATTTTCAATGGTTCCATAAATCAAGCCATTTGTAGGCTCAACTAAGATTCCCGCAGGTTGACCAGAAATGTCGTAAACAAAATTGGCATTGGAATCACCCCCGGAGGCCGAAACTGCCAGACTGCTAATATCATCTCCTACGGTATTATTCTGGTCAGCTATCGGGTCTACTATTATAGGCAAGAATAAGCTTCCAGGTAAAACCTCGATTGCCGAAATTTTAGGCTGATCTACGCCATCGCTTCCCAAGGCCTCAAATTGCAAGCTAAGCTCCTTATCACTTACCGAAACTTCAAAAGTTTTGATTACTGTGGTTTCCGCACCAACATCAGCGATGATATCATAATCATCTAATAGGACCGCTCCTTCTGCCAAGACATCAAAAACACGACTACCTACTCCTCCGGCACCACCTCCCGTGGCATCAAAGTAAATATCCGCAAAGTGAAGTTTTATTACATAATTTCCATTAACAACAGGAATATTATACATGAATGCTGCTGTTGGTGAACTTCGTTCAGTTTGGTACAACTCAGGCACCTGCGCATCAATATTACTGAATAGCGCACCACCAACGAAAAACTGATCTGCATCGAATACCTCACTGTTATGCACTAAAGAAAGTCCTCCAGCATTTATCCTGATATCGTCTGGTAAACCGGGATTACCAACCGTTATCGCAACGGTTTCCGTATTCAATCTTCCACCGATGTCACCAACCGTTAATTCAACTTCATACGTACCTGCCACAGAGAAGGTATGTATCGGATCAGCTTCGGTTACTGTAGCACTATCATCTTTGAAGTCCCATAAATAACTTACCACCCCCGTATCATCAGTTGAATTACTTCCTGTAAATGTGACTTCCAAGGCTACCTCGCCAGATAGTGGCGTGGCCTCAGCGACAGCAACTGGCGGTTCATTATTGACCATGACTTGAGTAACCTCTATTGCAGATATTTTGGGCTGGTCAACCCCCCCAATAGCCGCTAAGGAGGAGAAGTTTAAATTCAATGTACCATCATTGACAGTCACATCGTAGGATTTGGCCACCACAGTTTCAGTACCTACATCGGCATAAATATCATAATTATCCAATACCAAAGCACCTTCGATATTGACATCGAAAATACGTGAACCAATACCACCTGGGCCGCCTCCGGTGGCTTCAAAATAAATTTCAGCAAAATAAAGTATTATGTTATAATCCCCATTTGTTACCGGAAAATTATATTGAAAGGTTTTACCGGCCGAGCTTCTTTCTGTTTGATACAAAGCTGGCACCAGCGCACTTGAATTTTCGAATAGTCCACCACCTGTGAATGATTGATCTGCCGAAAAAGATTTTCCATTAAAATCGATCGCCGCCCCCCCAGTATTTATACGCAAAGCAAAATCAGGACTATTCTGAGAGACGTTGAGAAAATCCCAGGTACCTTCCAATTCAATACCGGTTGTATTTGATGTTCCAATAAATCCGACAGCCAAATCTTGATTCGATTGCTGGAATGCATTCAATATACTGCCCTCTGCTGTTAAAGTCACAACGGAATTTCTAACACCTCCATCCAATGCAAATTGTAACTCAACAGCTCCTGTTGCGGGATCTACGACAAAATAAAATGTAATGGACGAATTTGGGCGCTTTGATAATGGCACAGCTACTTCGACAGGAGTCTGGGGTACGTCATTGATTTCTTGCAGTACACGAACACCTGATGTTGTCAATACAATCTTAATATAATTGCTCTGCGTGCCATCACCGATGAAATACCCAAGTTCACCACCAATTGCGTCCGTATTTCCATATAAACGGAGCGGTCCTGATAGGCCAACGAGATTTCCCTTAACCGTAAAGATTCCTGTATTTTGATTTATTTGTACCCCATACTGATAGGCTTTCTCTTGGGTATTCGTCGTACCCAATGCCGTACCAGAGGTCATATGTGAAGTCATAAGACCAGCTGCTCCTCCCAAAACATCATTTGGGTTAGGGTCATTTGGGTCATCTCGTCTATCAATCCAATCCAACCAATTGGCAGCGGAATTTCCATTATTCATTAAACCGGTCATTCCAAGGCCAAAAATACCACCAAGACCTTGTTGGTCATTAAACAGGTCATTGTTCACTGGTAAAGTAAAGGCATCGCTTCCTGTTAGGCTTGGATTACCCAGCTGAAAAGGATCTTCGGCATCTAGAATACCATCATCATCATCATCATCATCATTCAAATTGGATAGAAACGGAGCGTCAGCTACCTTATCAAAATCATCAGGTTGCGACCCGCCATTACAGGGGTCCGTACCATTGTACTCTTCATCTTGGTTTGTATAACCATCACTATCATAATCCGCATTAGCGTCATAACCAAGTTGTCCTGGGTCAATACAGACAACGACATCGGCAGGTTCAAAGACAACGATTTTCCCTTCCAAGGTACCTGCCCATATTGTTCCAGGAAAGAAATCGGTATCGCCATTACAGGTAATACCCAGTGCATTGCCTCCGATCCCGGAAAAAAAGGTTTGGTTTAAGTTTTGCAAGGTTCCATCGGCGTTTAATTGTGCCCTTCTAATGTTTCCAGAGCTATGGCCTGCTAAAAGGTCGCCCTTCATCACCCCTCCAAAATTGGAGGCTGTATATTCGTCAATTCCATTGGTATTTGTACCCCATATAGCAATAGGGTCATCATTTGGACCATCAGGGTTATTGATTCCCGGTCCTCGCCAATCACCTTCAATGGTGTTCGCAACGGAAACTGGAGGCCAGTTCGCTGGCAGGCCAATACTGGAATCCGTGGTATAACCAGCTCCTCTTGAGCCGTCAGGGTCGTAAATAAGGGTTCTAAAGACAGCACCGGCATTTCCATTCATGCCCGAGGCAACATAAAGCCCGGCTCCATTTGGATTTGCCCTTGTCGGATTCGGATGGCCGCCGTAAAAACTCCCGGGTACGTAACTTTGAAGATTATTTGTAACCATTTCTAAATGGTCAAGATTGTTGACCTGCTCATTACCTGACAAAGACTGACTACCTGGCTCGTTTATATCATAGTCATTTGTTGCAGCCCCACCCCCTTCATTAACAGGAAAACCGCCCCAGCCAGGATTTGCACCGTTATCAGTTACATAAAGAGCTCCATTTTCAGTGACTACTAAATCATAGGCATTTCGATATCCTGGAGAGAAAATTTGTACTGGGCCTCCAACAACAACAATGGCCTGATTCAATCCATCGTGACCTCCAAAAGGATCGTTCACGTCTATTCCATTATAATTGCCATTATCTGGATCCGTAATACCATTTAGGTTCGCTCTAGTCGGATCATCCAAAGTTGGAAGGTCATAAATGTAACTTCTACCATTGTCTGATAAAACTGGGAGTGCATTTATCGCATCTAAGTCGATAGACAACACAGCACTGGAAAGTGCATACTCGCAAGAAAAAACAAAATTCGTTGAGGGGCCTCCAGCATTGGTAAAGCCTCCAGAAGCCACAATGAGATAATCGGTGCCGTTAATAGTGGTGAATTCAAGTCCATTTGTAGCGTGATTCTCTTCGGACCTTGGCAATCCCCGAACTAAATCTACAACATCCCAAGAACCGCCAGTCCAAGTAAATCTGGTAATGACGCCCGAATTCGTATCGAGACCTACATCCCCGTTGCCACCACCTTCGCCAGAGCCAATTCGAACATCACTCGAAGAAACATAAACAATCGGATTGACGGAAGTTCCCGCCACGGTTAGGCCGGTAACCTGTCTGTTCGCACTGATATGTAGCGTTCCATTATCATTGTGGTCGGCCATGGTCAGTATACCGTCAAGTGTTTCTATGGCCGCTACTTCGTAATTTGCTTCTCCATTTCTTTGAATGGTCAAAGCTTTTATTGCTCCGGTTGGATACTCCGCTACATACAATCGACCATCTGGGCCGTACATTAAAGAAGTGACCCCAAAAGTAAAATCAATACCATTCAATTGACTTTGCGAAAAAGTCGGTGTTTGTGCAGTTGTACTTTGGTAGTTAAAAAAAACAAATGCAATTAATTGGAAAGAAATTAGTGTAAATTTTTGAATCATTCCGCAGTCTTTTACCTATTCATTCAGAAAAAAGTTTCAAAATCCATTTAGCAGATGGGGCTGCGATAAAGGTATTCAATCACATCATGAAATACCAACCAATAAGCTCCTCTTCGCTTAAAATAGTGGACTATCCGATGAAGAGCACTATTATTCATTGCAAAAGAATAAAATTGTATTAAAAGCAAGTCATTTTGAATGATAATACATGCTATATCTGAGAATATCCCACTTACAATATTGAACAGCTACTAATTTATTTCTAACCGCTAAAGCTGCGATATAAACATATTCTGGAACAAAAGTATACTAACCCCAATTGAATTTTTCAGTTGTATCCCAATCAGTTTCCAATAAGGAGGCATGCTTAGCACCATCTAGCGAAACGATAAACTTATTTAAGGGAAAAGATTGTCCGCTTTCCTCGGCCTTGATGAAAGCTTCTTTTCGAGTCCAGTAACAGTAAAAAGCCTCTGGCATGCTTTAGGTGATCTGATGCTCCCAAAAATTTAAAAACAACCTGTGGTTATAAAAAAAGACAGGGTATCTTTATCAGTTAAAAAATAAGTTTTTTTATATTTCACTCCTGCTGGACACCTTATTTTTAGGTAGTTTGGCGTACACTCATCTATAAATAAGACAGATAATATTAATATTAGTTATCTTTAGTATCAAAAGCTATGAACTTTAAAACAGTTCCCCTAATATGATTAAACCAATACTCGACAAACCATGTTGGGATGCAATATTGGCCAAAGTGGGAGATTATGATTGTCATCATACTTTCGAATACCACACTTTGTCAAGTCAGCCGGATGAAACCCCAATTTTATTGGTTTATGAAACCAACTCCGCTACTATTGCCCTTCCAGTTATTAAACGTTCGATTCAAGGTTCGGATTTTTTTGACTGTACTTCCGCCTATGGCTATGTTGGACCCATATTCAGTTCCAATGTGAAAAAAAAGGACTTTGTTGATTTTCAAAAGGCCGTTAAGAATTTTTTTGTAGCGGAGAACATTGTTAGTGTTTTTGCTAGATTAAATCCTTTTATAGAAGGGCAAGCGAATGCCATATCTAGTTTGGGTGACATAGAAACTCTTGGGAAAATCATCAGTATCGACCTAAATAAAGAACTTCAAAAACAGCGTTCAGCCTATTCCAAAATAACAAAAAGGTATGTGAATAAGGCGCGAAAATATTGTTTGATTAAAAGAAGCCTTAGCGAGGAGGATATTATGGTTTTTAGAGATTTATACTACGAGAATATGAGCAGGGTAAATGCTAAAAAATCCTACTATTTTACCAAAGAATATTTTCTAGACATCATTAAAACTAAAGATTTTGAATCAGAGGTCATCTACGCGATCTTAGAGGAGACTGGTGAAATCATCTCAGGTGCGATAATGATGAAAAAAAATCGGGTCATTCATTATCATCTGTCGGGAACACTCACCAAGTATATGTATTTAAACCCATTGCGCTTGATTTTAGATGAAGCTAGAATTCAAGGTACTTTGGAAGCCTATGACTATTTGAATTTAGGTGGCGGTTTGGGCGGTAGCGAAGATTCCCTATTCCAATTCAAGTCTTCCTTTTCCAAAGAAGTCAAGGAATTTAAAATCTGGAAGTATATCGTTAATCCGGAAGCTTATAGCGCTTTAAGTAAAATTAATAACCAGACTGAAGTCACTAACTTTTTTCCATCCTATAGATATTAATTTTAGGTAGTTTTTTGCTAGGGAAAGATTCACTATCCATTATTGGGTTTCTACCAATGATTAATTTGAAGGGATTTAATTTTTCCACGGACGGCGAGGGCTGCTCTATAATGCTGCACTGGAATAAAAGAATATAGTTCCCAAGCTTCCTTCTCTCTTGAATCCCATTTGGTTTCCAAAAGAGATGCCGTATCATCGGAATCCATAGAAACGGCAAAAGAGTCTAAAGGAAATGAGAGTCCGCTACCTTCAGCTTTGATAAAAGCCTCTTTACGTGTCCAGCATCTATAGAAGGCTAAAGGCTGAATTTCTTTAGGGGTTTCTTTCAACGCCATAATCTCACTTTCAGAAAAAAAGTTAGTGGCAATGTCCAACACATCGAAATCATTTTTTATCAGTTCTATATCTATTCCAAAAGTTGGGTTATCCAAAAAACAAATGACTGCCAAGTCACCAGAATGGGAAACATTAAAATTTAAAGTAGTATCATGAGCAAAATATGGTTTACCGAATTCACCATAATTGAATGCGATAGTTTGCGCTGTTTTATCTAGTAGCTTAGCGGATAATTCTCGCAAAACACCTCGGCAAACTATAAATTTATTTCGGTCATTAACAAACTTGAATTTCTTAGCACGAATACACTCGTCATCGGAAAGTATATCATAATATGATTCTATATTACTTTCTTTTGCAATCAAATCAACCACCCAAATACGTGCTACTTTATTAGTAGAGTGGATATGGGCATCAAGATTTTCAATGTTTTCCATTTCTCAAAATACCAGTCTAAATCATTTCGATATCAACATATTGGGCCATGTGAATCACGAATGGCTCTTCGAATAGTTGGTGATGTTCTCCTTCAACATGAACCACTGAAATTTTATTCTCTGCAAGTCTTTCCCAATTTTCCAGATAGACCTTGTTCAATGTCATATCATCTTTTTTCGTTAGGAATAAAGATATTCTACCAGGATACTCTTGCTTCCATTCATATGCGTTGTAGATATCTACCAAGTTCCTTTTTACTTTTTCTAAATTCCTTTCATCCTC
>RCND010002351.1_pt1 | contig 10492 bp, 8 predicted proteins | sample 2041351 | NCBI WGS metagenome assembly RCND01 (sample SAMN09708230, study PRJNA481090) | Marine sediment metagenome, whole genome shotgun sequencing project. | biome: marine sediment; feature: ocean; material: sediment; isolation source: Sewage treatment plant 12B marine sediment (STP12B) ...
ATGTGCCAGCACTGCGACAAACGCCAGCAGCATTGCTATCAAAACACGCATTAAACCGTTTCTCCGAGTTGGGCTAGAGCGCGCGGCATCTGTCGACGCCACTGAAAAGCCACTAACAGGAGTGTGAGACCGCAAATCAAGCCAACCACCAGAGCCAGTCGCAACGCTGGAGCGATCTCCCACAGCAGCGGCATACTCCAACCAAAACTGATGATATTGAGCTTGTTTATCAGGATCCAGCTCAATACCGCACCCAGCGGGATCGACAACAACCACACGATCACACAAAAAATTATCAACGGTGTAGCCACCAGCAACAGTTGCTCCGATTGCCGTAGCCCAAGCGCACGCCATTGGGCAAACTGTGGCAATCGCTCCTGCAGGATCGCCATCAGCGACGCCAGCAAGGCAATTGCCGCTACGATCATGGTCAACAGATTCATGGCTGCCGTAATCGCGAATGTGCGCTCGAAGATACCAACGGACAAGCGGCGCAGTTCAGCCTGTGAAATCCAGTCTCCCGGCAACGCCCCCAGACTTTTCAGGCCACTCTCCGCTTGCTGCATCGCCTGCGGATTATCCGGATTCAACCACAAGGCTATACCACGAGAGTAATAATGACTCCAGCGACTTGCCACCACTTGATCGGGGAGATAGAACTGAAAATACGAGGTCCCGTAGTCATAAAATATGCCAACCACTTCGTAGCTATGTGATCCCTCGTCAGCCTCCAATGTAATCTGTTCACCGATGTCGACACCGCCGAGAAAATGAACTTGCTCATTGACCAGAACTTTACCCGGTTGTTCGCGCCAGCTTCGCAGCGCCTCGGCGGCCGACTCCCCCTGCCAGCGCGACAATGGCAATGTCAGACTATCCGGAGCCTGCGGGTCGAGCCCACGCACAAGGGTCGGACGATCACCCCAACGCGTATTGATACCGATGCGATGATGGCTGTTGCTCAGCCAGTCTGAACCCTCGGCAAGATCGATCAACTGCGCATGACTGACTTTCGGGGACCGCAGGTAAATATCAGCGCTCTGGCGCAGTTCCAGCCAATCGACGAAGGCCACGCGAAAGCTGTCCACCAGCGAACCAACACCGAGATTGGCCGTCAGCGCAAGTAACAGCGCCATCATTGCACCGCGCAGCGCCGGTAATTGCGACCAGCCATCACTGACCATCCAGCGCGTGAGCAACAGGCGCCCGGGTAACAGCCGGGCAAGCACCGACAATGAACATGCCAGCAATTTCGGTAGCACCCAGGCGGCCGCAAACAACAGCAGTCCAAGCACCATGAAACCCTGGGTAACCGTTTCAATGTAGGCATAAGCCAGCACCCCGAGCAAGGCGAGCGTTACACCCGCCAGCGCCAGGCGATGGCGCGCAATCGCATCATCCTCCATCAGCATGTCACTGCGCGCCGCTTCCAGACTACGCCGCGGTAATTGGCGGTAAAGTGGCCATGCCAGCGCCCAAACCAGCCCGAATAGCGAGATGCACCATGCCTGCAGTAGCGTCCAGCCACTGATACCGAGATCAGTATCGACAACCGCGCTGTACAGGCTTTGCAGAGTGGCCCCGAGGCCGGGTAGCAACATCTGCGCCAGAATAATGCCGACACCAAATCCAAGCGCAGTGCCCAGCAGGCTCCAGGCCAGGGTTTCCAGCAGGATGGCGGACAACAGCACACGGGTGTCGCAGCCCATCAAACGCAAATTCAACAAGGTTGAACGCCGGTACCAAAGCGAGAATCTAACGGCGTTGAAAACAATAAAAAGACCGACCGCAAACGACAGCAGACTCATCGCGCTTAGTTGGCTGTGCAGGCTTTGCGTGAGTTCGCGTAAATCAAGGTGTTGCTGATTCTCGGTGAGCTCCAGATCATCCGGCAGATAGGCTTGCAGGCGAATGAGTTCGGGTGCTGTAATTGTGCCAACAGCAAGGTAGCTGAAAAAATCGTTACCCGACAAATCGAGCGCGGCACCGATATCGATCATTACCCGGCGGCCCTGCTGTTCACTCGCCTGGATCAGCGAGGGCGGCAATCGCCTGCCATCACGCAAAGCGAGCTGATCGCCTTCTTCCAGACCCAGCTCCTGGGCCAGAGCCTGCGGCACCCAGGCACGATAAGGCGGCTGCACAAACTTCAACCAGCTTTGTGAGAAATCATCGGTTGATTCATCGTCATCAAACGTGTCTCCGGGCAATGCCAGCAGATCAGTTGCAATAATATTGACCGACACCCCTTCAGTGGTGCTGACTTCGAGTTCGATCAGCGGGAATACCCCACGGAAACCCTGTCGACGCAAGTCAATATATACAGAGGGATCGATACCCGCATCGCTGCGACTGCGAATCCAGTACTCGGCCTGCGCACCGAGCAGACTTTGCGCCTGCTGGTAGCTGTCCTCGGCATGATGGTTAATGATTTGTACTGCAGACCACAACGCCACCCCGGAAACCAGCCCAGTGGCCAGGAACAGCGTCTGCCAGGGATGCCGCCAATAGTGACTCAGCAATGCCTTCATCACCCACAAAAAGCCGGTGTTCATCGGTCTTCCGTCAATCTGCCATTGTGCAGCCAGACGCGTCGATCCATGAAGTTGGCCATGGAACGACTGTGAGTGACCATCAGCAGGCTACTGCCGGCGCGTTTCACCAAATCGGTGAACAGGCCCATGACTTCATTGCTGGATTTCTCATCGAGGTTACCGGTAGGCTCATCGGCGAGCACCAATAAGGGCTTGTGCAACAAGGCACGCGCAATGGCGACGCGCTGCTGCTGGCCGCGTGACAATTGCTGTGGGTATTTCTGAATTTGTTCGGCAAGGCCGAGCCGATCGATGAGTTCGGCTTCATAAGCCGGATCCAGGCGCCCACATAAGGCGGCCTGGAAACGAATATTGTCGAGCACCGTCAAGGTCGAAATCAGGTGGAATTGCTGAAACACGAGACTCAAGCGGGAGCGTCGCAATTCGGCGAGCTGAGATTCGGGTGCGCTGTGGATCGCGTAACCGTCAAAATGAATTTCACCTTCGTCAGGCTGGTCAAGACCGGCGATCAGATGCAGCAGGGTTGACTTGCCACTGCCACTTTCACCCAGCAACGCGACCGAGGTTGACGCGGCCATGTCGAACTCAAGTTGGGCCAGCACGCTTTGCTGCGCAGCGGCGTAACGGTAGGATTTACTTAGATTTCTGATAGAGAGCATGGCGGAAGAATCCTAACCGATATTTAAGATGGGCAATATCAATATTACGTTTCAATCGGGCTAATGGATTTAGTAATGGATTCGCGTAAACTTGACGCGCTAAAAAGGAGGCAGCCATGACGGCCATCTGCGACATCAAAGACCTACAAAAACGAGCGCGCCGGCGCGTCCCGCGCATGTTTTACGAGTACGCCGATTCAGGCTCATGGACTCAATCAACCTATCGCGCCAACGAATCCGATTTCCAGGACATCAAGCTGCGCCAGCGCGTGGCGGTCGATATTACCGAGCGCTCAGTGGCCACCCAGATGATCGGCCAGCCGGTATCCATGCCGGTAGCACTTGCACCGGTGGGGCTCACCGGCATGCAGCATCCCGACGGTGAAATCAAGGCGGCACGCGCCGCGGAAAAATTCGGCGTGCCCTTCACCTTGTCGACGATGAGCATCTGTTCAATCGAAGACGTTGCCGAACACACCAGCCAGCCCTTCTGGTTCCAACTCTACGTGATGAAGGATCGAGACTTCATCGGTCGCCTGATCGATCGTGCCAAAGACGCGGGCTGCAGCGCGCTGATGTTGACGCTGGACCTGCAAATTCTCGGCCAGCGTCACAACGATATTCGTAACGGCCTGAGTGCACCACCCAAGCCGACCCTGAATGCTGCGCTACAAATCCTGGCGCGACCGCGTTGGTGCATGGACATGCTGACCACCAAACGCCATGGGTTTCGCAACATCGTCGGCCACGTGAAAGGGGTTGGCGACATGTCGTCGTTAGCGTCCTGGATTGGCGAACAGTTCGATCCCAAGCTTGCCTGGAAGGACATCGACTGGATTCGTGAACGTTGGGGTGGCAAGTTGATCATCAAGGGCATCCTGGACCCCGAGGATGCACGCATGGCGGCGAAGACTGGTGCCGATGCTATCGTCGTCTCCAACCACGGAGGGCGGCAGCTCGACGGAGCGCGCTCCTCCATCAGCGCTCTGGCAGAGATTGTCGATGAAGTTGGCGGTGATATAGAGGTGCATTTTGATGGCGGCATTCGTTCCGGCCAGGATGTCCTCAAGGCGATATGCCTGGGTGCACACAGTACTTATATAGGACGCGCCTTTATCTATGGGCTGGGAGCCCGTGGTGAGGCCGGTGTCAGCCAGGCACTCGATATAATCTATCGCGAACTGGACACCACCATGGCACTGTGCGGTGAACGCCTGCTGCAGAACCTCGGTCATCACAACCTGCTGCATCCGCCCGCTTGAAGCCGGCCCGATTGTGCAGCCAGGTTCGCATACGATGAACGCCGCTCAGTTATCGAGATTCAGTTGTCGGGTGTTGATCGCCGGTGCTGCCTTTGCCCTGTTAGCGGTACTGATTGGGGCTTTTGCAGCGCACGGCCTCAAGGCCACGCTCGGCGTGCGCCAACTGGGTCTGTTCGAGACCGCGGCGCGTTACCAGATGTATCATGCTTTTGCGTTGTTGATCGTGGGTGGACTATCGACCCTGCCGCAGCTTTCGCGACGCCTGCTCGGCTTCGCCGTGTTTTTCTTTGGCCTTGGCATTTTGCTGTTCAGCGGCTCGCTCTACCTGCTCGCGCTCAGCGGCTTAGGTTGGCTCGGCGCTATCACGCCGCTCGGTGGTAGCGCCTTCATCGCTGGATGGTTGCTGCTGATCATCGCCGTGGCAAAAGCCGCACCCGACGCCAATCAGTAAACTATTCAAGCGCCCTGCTTCCGTCATCCCCGACGGGTTGCGCTCCATTTAGCGGCGCGGTCCGACGTACTTTGCTGGTAGTGGTCATCGGCAGTTCATCGACAAACTCTACTTCACGCGGGTATTCATGCGCTGATAAACGAGTTCGTACCGATTGTTGAATTTCCTTCGCCAGCTCGTCACCGGGTGTATAGCCCCGTGCCAGCACGACAAATGCCTTGACGATTTGCCCACGCAGTTCATCCGCTTTGCCGATCACGGCTGCCTGTAACACCGCCAAACAATTACCTACAATGTAATTGAAATCTATCTGACCCCACATTTAATTCATGGCCAGACCGAGTGCCTCGCGTCCCCAGTGAATCAGTTCTTCACCTACCTGTTCGCCCGCGCTAATCACGGCGCGTAGTTTCAGATCATGGCTCGCTTTGAGCTCCGGCAAGGCAAGCAACATTTTTAGCGCAGTCGGCGGAATAAAAGTATTGGTGACGGCATAGCCTGACAGTAGCCTGCAAACGAGGTCGGGTACGAAACCAGTGCCTTCGAAAGCGACGATCGGCATGCTGTAGTTTAAAGCAGGAAAAAGGGCATCCCATAACCCCCTGGTCCATGCCCAATCGGCCGGGGTCCAGAACACGTCACCGGCCTGTGGGTAAAAGTTCTGCGACATCTCAAACCCGGTTAAATTACCGATGACTGCACTGTGCGCTATCAGGGCTCCCTTCGGTGGGCCGGTAGTACTCGAGGTAAGATCAGGCAGGCAAGGTCCTCGGCACGGGTATTCACCATCTGCAGGTCGTCCGTTCCCTGTTGCAGCAAGCGCCAGAATTCATCCGCGGGCTCACCACAGCCGCAACCGACGATCAATTGCAGATCGGGTAAAGCGGGCTGCAACTCTCGTACATTGTCATATCGGCTGGCATGCACGATAGCCGCACAGACGCCGCTGTCACGCAGACGATACTCAAGCGCTTCGGGTCCGAACAGTATTGCCAGCGGCAGCGATACACCACCCAACTTATGTATGACGAGATGGGCGACGATGGTTTGGATAGTTTGCGGCAACACGATCGCAACGCGATCATCCTATCTGACCCCATACGCGCACAGTACATTGGCGAATCGATCCGAGTATTTTTTTAAGTCTGAGAAACGATAACTGGCTCGTTGTCCCTGACTGTTTCCAGTGTAAACAGCAACCTGGTCTGCAAGCTGCTGATGGCATTCGAAAACCTGGTAGGCAATGTTGAGATACTCAGGGATCGACCAGCGAAACTGGCTGCAAATCCAGTCGAAATCAGATGGCGAGTCATTAATCAGACGTATTGAGGCAGTGAAATGCAAAAAAAAATACTGTAGGAACTATCAAATCACAGTCGAGAATACCGATTATCGGCTTACAAAAGACGTTTATCCATCTAAATCAGGCCAAACTGCTGAGATCAGGGTAGAATTTCCACTTGAGTATGCTAAAAATAATCAATAGACAGGCGCTTCCGAGCAATAACTAATATGAATAACTACGAAGAGTGGGCAAATCTGGTCGCCAAGAAGTTAAAAGGTGAGGCAGATGTGATTGCAGCCATCGACAAAGATGAGCTGGACGATGGAGTAGCAACCGAGGTTTTTGTACGCACCGTACTCAAGCCGTTCCTACCGGAAAATTTCGGCATCGGGGCTGGTCGCATTGTCGATGCTTTCGGCAATCGCTCGGAGTACTTCGATATCGTTATCTACAATCGCAGCTTTCCGCGTATCGGGTTGCGGGGCACTCAATCAGACTACCTGTATGAGTCAGTACTCGCGGCATTCTCTATCCGCGCAAAGTATGTTCGCAAAACTTTCTTCGAATCGATGGATGCCTGTGCGTCGATGTCCCGACTAGTGACCAATGTTGATAATTCCGTATTAGTCCAGCTGGCCCGGCGTAACGGTTTGAAACCGGGCCCGAACAAAACCTTTGTCCACGAAGATTCTATTCGTACCGCGCGATTCGAACTCATCGGTAGCCCACCGGTGTTTATGTTCGGCTTTACCGGCATCAAGAACAGCTATCGGCAGCTAGAGGAAAACATCCAGCTGTGGATCGAGCATCACAAACAGGGCGACGAAGACTTGCCGATGCGCGCATTCCCGGCAGTGATTGCAACCCAGGGTTGTTTTGCCTGGCGCAATGCGGCACCGCTGGCGCTATCTAATCGTGAAATGATGGGCGTGGGTAATGACCATGCGCCGATTCGATTGATCGTGTTGCAATTGCTTTACCTGCTGAATCGTCGCCTCAACGTCACTCCCGATGGCTATGGATTAAAACCGAATCTCAGTGCTTACCTGAGCCAGTTTTCGGCACCCAAGTTTGAGCAGGGAGTCGGTAATATTGACCAACTGGTTAGCTTGAAGATAGCCAACAATAATCACAGCGACGCCGGTGAGAGCAAGCGCCTGCAGCCGGCACAAAATCATTCAGCCCCGGCAGTAGCAGCGAATAAAACAGTCACTTCAAATCCGACCACCAAACCGGACTCGCAGCCAGCGCCGAAACCTGCCTTGAAACAGGCGGAGAAATCAGCCCCGAAATTGGCTGAGAATCCAGTCGAGAAACTTGCCGAGGCATCAGCACCGAAATTGGCTGAGAAACCAGCTGAGAAACTGGCCGAGGCATCAGCACCGAAATTGGCTGAGAAACCAGCTGAGAAACTGGCCGAGGAATCAGCACCGAGATTGGCTGAGAAACCAGCTGAAAAACCGGTTCAGCAGGCTGCAACAAGACCCGCAGTGATGAGCAAACCCGCTCCAGCGGTTGCAGAACCCGTCAGCCCGACAAAGCCCAAAGTAGAGAATGTGCAAAGTGGAACTTCGTCTGGTGTTTTTGACAAACCATCACCGTTTGCTTCAGCCCCTGCCCCTGCTGCATCGAGTGTAGAGAAAGCGGAGGAGCCCGCTCGCTTCAAACCATCGACCGCTGCGCTGGGTTCAGCACCCATTCCCGGCATAGCAAATCCGACAGATAAAAGTATATCGGCACGGCCATCAGTAGCTGCTCTCGGTTCAGCACCCATGCCGATGTCCGACTCAATCCTGGATGATGACAGTATTGCTCCGCTACCACCGATTGATATCGAATTGACGGACACATTCCCGATGCCCGAAGAAATGCCTGAAGACGTTCCCGACGATCTACCTGACCTCTTGCCCGACAACTTGACGAGTGAATTTCCTGAAGATGAACTAGACGACATTGAAATCAGAGTCGAACCCGAGTTTGAAGCGACCATGATCATTGCGCCGGATGCCTCACTGTCGAACAAGCCGACAGGAAATTCAACCGAAGCATTCATCGAGCGCGTTAAGGACCAGCTGTCTGACTCCTCAGCTAAACCCAGGAAAACCCAGGATGCTTTCGTCTCGACGATTCCACAGTAAAATCCGCTAAAAACTCCATCTGACGGTGTTATCGAATAACACTGTCGGCACTATCAATTCTCGCTTGAAACAGCCATTTCGCTGTTCACAACTGCTATCACTTTCCCACTCACGTTAATTTCACCTTCACACTGAACCCCTCAAACCTGCGGCTCGCACCGAGCTGACCTGAGCCTCGTCATCTCTAATGCCGGAGCGTCTTTTGATTTTGACAAAAGTCAAGGAAAGACACCATCCGGCAGCTTAATGTCCCCACCGTAAACAAGTTTATTCGCTCACATTTAAGCACTGATGCATGACGTCAATCCGATGCATGCTGACGATCAGGAGAACCATTCGATGAGTATCACAGAAAAGACCAGCCGCGGTTTATTACTGCTCGGTGCCTGCGTGGCAATGGCCGCGATATCGGGCAATGCCCTGGCTGCCAAAAAGAAGTTCGAGCCGCTGAACGAAGCAGAATTTGAACAGGCAAAAAGCATGTACTTTCAGCGCTGCGCCGGCTGCCACGGCGTACTGCGTGCGGGCGCAACCGGTAAAAGCCTGCTGCCCGAGCCGAACAAGGCGAAGAAATCCAAGGGCACCTTGAAGCTCGGCACCAAGCGCCTGTCCAAGATCATCAAGCTGGGTACTGAAGGTGGCATGAATAACTTCAGCGACATTTTCAGCGACGAGGAAATCAACATCCTGGCGCGTTACATTCAGATGGAGCCTCCGGTACCACCGGAAATGTCATTGGCGCTGATGAAAGAACGACACAAGGTCTATATTGAGCCCGCAGATTACCCGACCGAGCCGTTACATGGCCTCAACTGGGAAAACTTTTTCGTCGTCATCGAACGTGACGCCGGCAAGATCGCCATTATCGACGGTGATACTCATGAAATTGTTGATCACATCGACACTGGCTACGCGGTTCACGTTATCAAGGCGACCGAACATCACGACACCGAGACTCCGGTGGGTGGCGTTGTCGGCCGCTTCTGGTACACCCAGGGCCGCGACGGCAAGATGACCAAGATCGACCTCTGGCAAAAGCCGGGCAGCATGCTCGTTGCGGAAGCGCAAATGGCTTACGACGCGCGTGATGTGGCCGTTTCAGGCGATGGCAAGTACGTCATCGGTGGGGCTTACTGGCCACCGCATTTCGTCATTCTTGATGCCGTTACCATGGAACCGCTGAAAGTGGTTTCCACCCGTGGCGTCAACGTAGATGGCGATTATGTCAACGAGTCACGCGTTGCCGCGATCTATACCACACGCACACAATCTACTTTCTGGGTTGCCATGAAAGAACTCGGTCAGATGTGGCAGGTGGATTATAGAGATCTCGACAACCTTGCGATCAAGCAGGTTAATTCAGCCAAGTTCCTGCACGACGGCTTCTTTGACCCGACCGGTCGCTACTTCCAGATTGCCGCTAACGCATCCAACAAGATGGTTATCGTCGATTCCGAAACCGGCAAGCTCGAAGCGATGCTCGATGTCGCCAAGCTGCCGCACCCGGGACCGGGCGCCAACTGGAACGACCCGACCTGCGGGCCGGTAGGTGGCACCACGCACCTCGGCGAAGGCAAGGTAACCGTCTGGGGCAATGATCCCAAGGGACACAAAGACCAGGCCTGGAAGACTTGTTACACCCTCGATACAGACGGCCCCGGAGTCTTCATCCGCACCCATCCGAAGTCGGACTACGTGTGGGCTGACCAGACCAAGCATCCCGAGCCGGAGATTCAACAAAGCGTCCAGGTCTTCGACAAGAAAACCCGCAAAATCGTCAAGACGATTCGCGTGACCGAGGAAGAAGGTAAGGCTGCAGTTCACATGGAGTTTAATGCCGACGGATCTGAAGTCTGGGTTTCCGTCTGGAATCGCAAGGATGCCAGCAGCCCGACCGGCGAGATCGTAGTTTACGATGCCAAGACGCTGAAAGAACTGCACCGCATCAAGGGCCTGACCACGCCAACCGGCAAGTTCAACGTCTACAACCGCATACACCACGTCACCTGATCAGTCAGGCCGACATGGCGTAAAACCCAGGGCGGGCACACCCGATAGTGTGTCCGCCCTTTTTATAACTTCGGTTATTTCGCAAGCAACCTGCGCAGGTTGTTTTCGAAATAAACAAAACAGCAACCAGGT
>RCND010003179.1_pt1 | contig 10488 bp, 5 predicted proteins | sample 2041351 | NCBI WGS metagenome assembly RCND01 (sample SAMN09708230, study PRJNA481090) | Marine sediment metagenome, whole genome shotgun sequencing project. | biome: marine sediment; feature: ocean; material: sediment; isolation source: Sewage treatment plant 12B marine sediment (STP12B) ...
TCATTTACTAAAGTAATATTACCATCATTGTTGTCCACAATCGATGTAATTGTCTCATTAATGGTAACTAAATCTCCATTCTCATTTTCGTAAACTCCGATTGCATTTCCAACTGCAGCGGCTCCAGTAATGGTCGTAATTGTCTCCGCTGGAAGTGTAACCGTAATTGGCACTCCCCCGTTTTCCAATTCCAAAGTAAGTCCTCGGGTCGCAGCATTATAGCTAAAATCCAAAACCTGCTGACTATCCGTAGAGGTCAACTCCCAAGAATTACCATCCCAAAAATAAATGGTACCGGTGTTAGTATTTACATAGATATCTCCTAAATCAGCACCTGCCGGGGTAGTCATACCCGGAGCAGTTACATCGGGACCGCTTAGTACCTCGCAATTACATTGGTCTTCCAATGTGACTGTCGTCTGGGCAAAGGCGAATCCGGAGATTAGAAAAGCTAGTGCAACAATTATTTTCTTCATGTCTATTACTTTACTTTCAATAGTCTGGTTCAAAATATTCGTATTTCGATATTTTTCAACGCGTTTAACATTTTGCGTAGAAAATTAAATTTCAATTTATTTGTGCCGAATGACTGTCGAAAACTATGCTCGAAAAAGAGCTCCTGGAATAATGGAAAATAGGATTTTGGAACATCCTTTTTTCCTTGCGGCCTTTCTTGAAAAAGCCTTGGTAGGTTTCGGTTAAGTTATTCATGCTTTTGGGTCGTATCAAACCGCTTTTATCGAAACGGTTTAAGTACGCTTTACAAAATTAACCTTAACAGGCCCATTGAAAAATAAATGTTGTGTAACTGTTAAAATGCATTGCATAGGTCTTAAAAGTTGAGGTTTTTATATGTTTCATTGGTCGATTAGCCATTGTATAGCAATGCTTTCAAGCTAATATTATGTAGGAAAAATCTTTGCATTTGCTACTCGGAAGTAGATTTCAATTGGTCAAGAAATTAGTTCTTTTTGACACGGCGCGTAATTCTACGATTGGTAATTACCGATTGTACATTAACAGTCAAAATTGCCACATTGGTTGTTTCAATAGCACATACATATAGTGAATTAGAAACGATGGTTCGATACTGATTTCCATTATCTGAAATAGCGGCATTTGTGATGGTCAATATCGATGAATTCGTTCCACTATGGATCCCCGAATCAGCCAAATCAACCCATATTGAACCATTATATATTTGCCATTGATAGGTATCTGCATTTGAGGCTATGACCTCTATTGTTGTATTGCAACCAGGACAATAGTATAAAAAGCCGCTACACGGCACTTTACCAACTACAAAATTACTAGAACAGAGTGATGAGGAAAATAAATGTTGTGTAAGCCCAAAATTGTCTTGTAAAGACTTGAAACCATGAAGTTTAATAGTTTACAACTGGAATTAAGAATGAAAAGCTAAAACCCTGTATATTACTATTTTGATTTCCTGGTTTGTAAGGAAAAATCAATTTTTTCTAACCCTATTTGTTATCCTTCTATTGGTAATAACTGTTTGCACCTTAACCGTCAACAGTGCCGAAGATGAAAATGTAGCTGGACAACCGGTTCCCGACTTTGAAGCCAAAACACGATACCTATATCCATTTTTATTTACACCGGCTGTCTTGACGGTTAAGACCGTAGACTCAGTTCCGGCGTACTCCGCACCGTTTGAAATATTGTTAAAGACCGTTCCCCCATCTATACTTACCTGCCATTGATAGGTATCAGCATTAGAAGTAGTTACCGTAAAAATGGCATTACCTCCGGCAAAAACGGATTGATCTGGTCCAATAGAAGCCATGGAAGGGGTATCTTGGGTAAGGATTATTGCGGTTCTAGCCCCACTAAGGCAATTTGTAGTCCTGTTTCGTGCCTCAGCATAAAAAGTGCCAGGGCCTATCGGGGTATACGTTGTATTGTCGAGTAATAATAATGTTCCCCCACTGGACGAATCATACCAATCGACTGTCTCCCCCAAACCTACTGATGCAGTAATACCAGGTACTATATCTCCAACACAATAGGACTTGTTACCACCACTGGCAGGTGCACTTACCACTGGACACGCGCAATTAGGTGCGGTTACAGTCAGTTGATTGGTGCAGCCATTTGCATTGGTCGCGGTAGCTACAATATTGGTTCCTGAAGGCACATTGGTTATGGCCCATACAGTGCCAGATGTATTTGTGACAGTGCCCACAGTACTCGATACCGTACCTGCACTAACCGTTACCTCCAATTGGTACGTAGTAGGCGAAAAAAGTGTAAAAACACAGGAAGGGACACTGGTGATCGAAATCGTAGACCTTGGTAGAATGGTTAGTTGTACAGCAGTTCTAAAAAGACTTCTTCGATTGGAATCTGAATTGTCCACACTTTCTCCGTAATACGTATCATTTCCTACCGTATTTAAGGTTGGAGAAACTGAAGAACCACCACTAGTAGCGGTATACCAAACCACATTGGCCCCAGAAGGAGGGGTTGCGGAAGCGGTCAGAGTCTGTATAGGATTTTCTTCACATTCGGTAATATCCCCATTACTGGTGGGGGGAGGTAAGGCCGATTCTAGCTCATTAAAAGAATAATCAGAACCCCCATTTCCGTTACAATTTGAGAATTTATTGACTCCAATAAAAATATTTTGGGAAGCATTACAATTCTTGTCAGTAGTAATTTGTCCTCCATTATTATATATAATTGCGCCCTCAGGTAAATACAGATCGGCATTCTTGACCCAAGTAAGAATCCCGTCACTTTCTACGGCAATCAACATAATGTTGACGTCAAAATCCCCGTTATTTGGCATCGATAGGGTATCACTTCCACCAGACAGATCTCCAATAATAAGCTTGTCTATGGTATAGGAAGTTATATCTACATCTAATGTTACGGTATTACCACTACCAATAGTTACGTTACCTACATTGCTGTTTTGTCCGGGGTATGAAGTTGCATTTACCCATGCACTACCATTATAAATTTGCCAAGTACTAGAACTGCCCCAATTGCCGGTTGCTTTTGATCTATAATCACCAGTAACCTGTGCCATAACCGGCAATCCAAAAACTAATAAAAAGATTATTAAAACTATGCGCTTTAATATATGGTTTAAGAGCACAGATCTAATTGAAATTATTAGTACTTCCGACAAGCTCATTATTCTAATAAATACAATCTTTAAAATTATATTACGTGCTTATATGAAAATGAAATGACTTTGTTTCTGAGTGAAAGTATCAACTTCTAAATGCATATAAAAAATAATGTTGTGAATAGCTTCAATTTACCTATGAACGAGAAGATAGCAGGTGTTATATTTTGCAAACAGTATATCAAATAAGGCCTAATGAAAAAAGCAGCTGTCAAAAACAGCTGCTTTAAAAGTATTTAGTGTCGGTTTATTATTCCAAAATAATAAACTCAGATCTTCGATTCAATTCGTGCTCAGATTGTGAACATTTTGCTCCGTTTGAACACTGGTTCACCAATTTAATTTCTCCATAACCTTCGCCTTGAAGTCGACTTTGGTCAATACCTTTTAAAATCATATAATTGACGGTGGACTCAGCTCTTTTTTGAGACAGCCAGAGATTATAGGAATCTTTTCCCCTACTGTCAGTATGGGAGTTGACTTTTATCTTTAGGCTAGGATATTTCTCCATCGCAGCAATAACCTTCTCCACTTCTATTTCAGAATCTTTACGTATGTTATATTTATCAAAATCAAAGTAAATCGTGCTTAACTGTAATAGTTTCGCCAAATCATCTCCAAAACCAGCGGTAATGTTATCTCTCTCTAGATAAAAGTCAATAATCCTAGGCTTTGTATCAGATTTTTCCAAATATTCTTCTGATGGCACATAACCTTGGGTCAGCGCCCTTACAAAATTACCTTGGTTACAATCCAAAGCTAATGTATACTTACCGGCGGAATCAGTTATGGTCGACAAAACCTCTTCATTATTCTCATCGATTACCTTGATCGTAGCACCTACTAATACCTTATTCGAAATCTTGTCACGAACCGTACCAGTTACTTCTTGAACGCACTCGAATTGCAGCGGTGTATTTTCGACAAAACCATAGATATCATCAGCACCCATGCCTTCAGCTCGGTTGGAAGCAAAGTATCCTTTCCTTGTTTCCTCATTAAAAACAAAGGTAAAATCATCCATTTTACCATTCACTGGTTCGCCAACATTGAAAATCGTCCTATCGTATTTTTCATCCGAAATCTTCGTGGCAAAGACATCTAATCCTCCCAACCCCGGATGACCATCCGAGGATAAATAAAGGACTCCTTCGGAAGTAACAAAGGGAAAAGTTTCACGAGCCTTTGTATTAATTAAACCTCCCAAATTCTCTGGAGTTCCATACGTATCATCTTCGTTGATATTTACTTTAAAAATATCTGATTCCCCGACGGTTCCGGGCATGTCAGAAGCAAAGAATAAAATCTTTTCGTCTGGGCTTAAGGCAGGGTGTGCCACTGAATAGGTATCGCTATTAAACGGAAGTTCCATAATATTGCCCCATTCGCCATCCTGTAGTGTTGCCTTAAAAACTTTGAGTCGAATTACGCCGCCTTCGTCTTTCACATATTTACCAGCCTTAATGTTGTTTCTGGTAAAATATATTGTATTCCCATCTTTGGTAGCAATCGAAGTGGATTCATGAAGTCTAGTATTCAAATCACCTCCTACTTTGGTCACAAAACTCATTGAAGCACTATCCGTATTCACCTTATACAAATCCAAAAAATCTTTGGAATTCCAGGTATGACGATAACGGGCTAGATTACCCGTATCTCTATCAGAAGAAAAAATAATACCTTCTTTGTAAAACGAAGGGGCAAAATCGGAATACGATGAATTATACTCAAACGACTCTAAATCATATCTCCCTGAATTGTTCTTGATGTCCTCTAAATAACCTTTCTCGTCTTTGAATGACTGGGCCTGATTATCATCAGAGGTAGCTTCTATAAACTTGGACATGAATACATTTGAGTTCTCGTAATCACCCAATGTTTTTAAGGTCTGTGAATATCTAAAATAGTATTCCGGTTCCGGTGTTACATTAGCGGCATACTCATCGACCAATCTCTTGTAGATATCAGCAGCTGCCTCGTAATCAGCATTGAAGTAATACGAGTTGCCTAATTTCTTCAAGAGATCGGCAGACACAAATCCTTTATCCAAAACCCTTTTATAAATATCTATGGCCGGACTGAATGAATAATTATCATAACTCTCGTTCGCTTTTTTTACCAATCTATCTTCTTTTTCCTCTTGAGCCGAAATACTGACAGTACACAGAGAGAAAAGAAAAAGTAAAAGTAAAAGTGGTTTTTTTGTCATCGATGTCCGGGTTTTAAAAGAAACGAGGTGAAACCAGTTTTTGAAAAGACTTTACAAGCTCAAACCGCAAGAATACCTCGAAGGAACCATCATTGAACTGTGTACCTCCCAATGCCGTTGTTTCGCGGTCATAGGCAAGCCCAAGCATAAGTTGGTCACTAATTTGAAAACCAAATAGGCCACTCAAAGCAGCATCCCATCTGTAAGCTACTCCAAAAGAAAATTTGTCATTGTAAAGAAAACTAGCCGACATATCCACTTGAAGTGGAGCGCCCCCAACAACTTTGGTGAGCAAAGCAGGTTTAAATTTAAAATTTCCTCCTAGGTCGAAAACATAGCCGGTAATAAAATAAAAATTGATTCGCTCTTTTGATAAGAACTGCACGGAATTGGCATCCGTATTAGAATTATCAAAATGCTCTGTAGCTAATACATTTGGTGCCGACAGTCCAGCATAGAACTTACTAGTGTGATAGTAAATTCCAAGTCCTATGTTTGGAGTAAATCTATTCTCGATGTTATCTACACTTACAGGTTCAAGATCAAAATTTGTAAGTCCGGTAAAATCCAAATTCAATAAATTGCCGCCGGCTTTGAGACCAAAAGACAACTTACCATCCAATGAAACATCAATGGTATAGGAAACAACCGCATCGAGATAAGTCTCAGAAACCACCCCATCTCCAATTTTATCCTGAACCACAGAAATGCCGTAACCCAATTTGCTATTTCTAATGGGGGAATGAAGATTCAATGTAAAGGTTTCGGGCGCACCATTTAAACCGACCCATTGAGATCGGTAAAGGGCGGCTGCACTAAGTTGGCCACGTGAGCCCGCGTAGGCAGGGTTTACACTCATCGTATTGTACATGTACTGGGTATACTGTGCATCTTGTTGTGCATTCATGCTACCGATAACTCCCATAAAGATGGCAATAGGCACAAGTAAATTCTTTCTTGTCATTATTTGGAGGTTCAATAAATTATTTACTGACAAAGATATATCCGCTATCCGAGATATTAGGCTGGTTATCTTTTTGATATTCAAATATATAAAAATAAACACCAGATGGAAGATACTCCTCAGCGCTCACGGTGGCCCTGCTTGTAGACTTTCCGTCAAAAACATTGTTCTGATTATTGTAGTCATTTCCTTCATAAACAGCTTTCCCCCATCTATTGAAAATCTTCAGGGAGTTATTCTTGGCGTTTTCTACTCCTTTAATAAACAAGAAGTCATTTTTACCATCATTATTTGGAGTGACCATTTGGTTTACCTCTATTTTAACAATAGGTATACCTCCAGCTGTCGAGGCACCGTCATTATCGTCAAAATCACGATAGTTCACGTCCTCCGTGCCATCGCTATCAGGTAAATCATTTGCCGGGTCATTGATTTCATCATTGACATCGAAACCATCATTGATATTACTTCCCTCATATCCATCGTCCAAACCATCACCATCGGCATCCGTACCTAAAAATGTTTGATCGGGAATACCATCAAAATTAAAATCATTGCCCTCATTGTTGTCAGGAACAAAATCATTATCACTATCCAAATCGATATAATCAGGGGTATCTTCCTCATCATGGTTATTTGGAATGATTCCTTCGGGGTAGGATGAATTCAGACCGTTATTCGAAGTATAGGTTGCTTCATTATCATCATTAGGTGCAATATAGCCGTCCGTTGTCTGAGCTTCCACATTATCGGGAATACCATCGTTGTCCGAATCGATATCTAAATGATTGGGCGTTCCGTCATCATCGGTATCCAAAGGGTCAGTCAATGGGTTGTCATCACCATCTAAATTTGAATCTTCGTCCCTATCCAAAATACCATCATTGTCATCATCGAGATCCGTCATATCTGCCACGCCATCTCCATCGGTATCTGGATCCGGACCAGCATCAGGGTCCAAGTAATCGGGGGTACCATCACCATCGGTATCGTCATTGGTCGGATCACCGTCGCCATTGGCATCCTCATCAGGTGTATCCACACCATCACCATCATCATCCAAATCACTAAAGTTCCCATCTTCTGAACCATCGGTATCGGGCAAATCATTTGCCGGATTGTTTATTTCGTCATTGACATCGAAACCATCATTGATATTACTCCCCTCATATCCATCATCCAAACCATCACCGTCAGTATCCGTTCCTAAAAATTCTTGATCTGGGATACCATCAAAATTAAAGTCATTGCCCTCATTGTTGTCGGGAACCCAATCATTGTCAGCATCCAAATCAATATAATCGGGTGTATCCTCTCCATCATGGTTATTTGGAGTGATTCCATCGGGGTAGGCTGAATTTACGCCATTATTCGAAATATAGGTTTCCTCATTGTCATCATTAGGGGCAATATAGTCCTCCGTATTCTGCGCTTCCACATTATCAGGTATTCCATCGTTGTCGGCATCGATATCCAAATGATTGGGCATTCCGTCACCATCAGTATCCAAAGGGTCGGTCAATGGATTGTCGTCACCATCTAGGTTTGGGTCTTCGTCCATATCCAAGATACCATCATTGTCATCATCGAGGTCCGTCAAATCTGGCGCGCCATCTCCATCCGTATCAGGACCATCATCTGGGTCCAAATAATCAGGAGTGCCATCACCATCGGTATCGTCATTGGTCGGATCACCATCGCCATCGGCATCTTCATCAGGTGTATTCATACCATCACCATCATCATCGAAATCAATAAAGTTCGGATTTTCCGAACCATCCGTATCAGGAAGATCATCTTCAGGGTCATTAATCTCATCGTTGCTATCGAAACCGTCATTGATATCACTTCCCTCATAACCATCATCCAAACCATCACCATCGGCATCCGTACCCAAAAAAGTCTGGTCGGGCATACCATCGAAATTAAAATCATTGCCCTCGTTGTTATCGGGAACCAAATCATTATCACTATCCAAATCTAGATAATCAACTTCATCTGTACCATCGGAGTTTACTGGTGTAAGTCCAGCATTACCAGAGCCTTCATAAGCATTATCCAAACCATCTTGATCTTCATCTGCCAGTAAGGGGGCAATATAGTCATCGATAGACTGAGCTTCCACATTATCAGGAACACCATCATTGTCCGCATCGATATCCACCCTATTCGGATATCCGTCTCCATCAGAATCAATATCTGTATTGAAGGTTATCGTTTGAGGATTTAAGAAGTTATCCAAGCAGGAGAACTGAATACCAGATTGTCTAGGTACCGGTGTGGTGAAATTTTCATTACCTGAAGGTTTTATTCCAAAACGAAAAATAAAAGTCGAAATATTGACAAATTCCACCGCCACATTCACTTGAGGGTTTACATTGGATATGCCATCATATTCAGTAGTACCGCCGTTAATTAGTAAGCCACCGCCTGTATTCTCAACAGCAATATCTTTTGGATCATCAAAAGTGTAACTTGCCGGCGTGTCGAACCTGTTGAATTCTTGGTATTGACCGTTACCATCTACATCTATGAAATTTGCAATTAATTCATTGAGAATTGCTGGGGTATCCGTACCAGAATTAACCAATGAAATTCTCAAATCCACATAGGGATTTCTTACTTCGTCAGTAGTAGTAAAAGTAATTTCAGATTTCAGGCTTAAAAAATTCAGGATCTACTTCATTTTGATCCAAGGTAGCCAGTTCGCCATTCACGACAGAAGCAATGGTTACCAATGCATCCAATCCGTCCGCTATGCCTTCAAATCGGTACACAGCTCCTTCGTTTAGGGCATCACCTGATTCTAAAACCGGTTCATTACTGAAATCTAAGTTTGGAATTGTATCACAATCAAAATCAGTGCTTAATACACTAGATTCAGCATTATCTAGAAGCCCATCACCATCAGAATCCAAATCAATATAATCAGAGACATTGTCACCATCAGAGTCTATTGGCGTTAAACCATTACTGCCTTGATAACTATCATCCAATCCATCTCCATTTACATCTTGATTGGAAGGTAAAATAAAAGTAGTAGCTGATTGTGCCTCAACATTATCAAGTATTCCATCGTTGTCCGAATCTAGATCAAGGTGGTTCATAATACCATCACCATCGCTGTCCGTATTCGTTCCCTCTACCACATCCAGAATACCATCACCGTCGTCATCTATATCGCCCTCATCCTCCACTCCATCGCCATCGGTATCTATAAAAGCAGCAGTTGCCGGGGATAAATCAGGTGAATTGACAAAAGAAGAAGTAATCGTGAGTACTAAAAAAAGTAGAATACTAGTAATGCAATAAATACCTCTCCCTTTACAAATTAAGAAGGTAAAATTTTTCATTTGATGTCAGTTTTCAATTAAACTAAGCACCATGACATGTAGGTATAACTAGGTAAGATGTTTGGGACATTTTACACCGCAAGATATATTTAAAAATCTGAACGCCAAATTGTTTTGAGAGTCGAAAGTGTGAAATACCCTTCAAAGACGTGTTTATTCGACGAAGTGTGTTTTTCTTAACTTTCAGGCTTTTCTTACATACGATAAACAGGCCATAAAAGACTATCAGAAGTTCTCGAATTTTAAACAAGCACCAAAGTAGTCGATCAATAATTTTGCCTTTAATCTTACCTAAATCATTAATTTACAATAAATTAAAAAATAGCACTCCTCTATCCAAATTAATAGAAGGAGCCCCTCATAACCACAATATTTGCCTTATTTTTGCTCAAATTTTTTAAATGGGATTTAAAGAAGAGATAGCAAGACGTAGGACATTCGGAATCATTTCTCACCCCGATGCGGGAAAAACAACCCTTACCGAAAAGTTACTATTATTTGGTGGTGCTATTCAAGAGGCTGGAGCTGTTAAGAACAATAAAATAAAAAAGACCGCAACTAGTGATTTCATGGAAATTGAAAGGCAACGTGGCATATCTGTTGCTACTTCCGTTTTGGCCTTTATTTATAGGGACAAAAAAATTAATATTTTAGACACCCCTGGCCATAAAGATTTTGCGGAGGACACATTTAGAACTTTGACTGCCGTCGATAGCGTGATCGTCGTAATTGACGTTGCAAAAGGTGTTGAGGCACAAACAGAGAAGTTAGTCGAAGTCTGTCGTATGCGCAGTATACCAATCAT
>RCND010002355.1_pt1 | contig 10487 bp, 10 predicted proteins | sample 2041351 | NCBI WGS metagenome assembly RCND01 (sample SAMN09708230, study PRJNA481090) | Marine sediment metagenome, whole genome shotgun sequencing project. | biome: marine sediment; feature: ocean; material: sediment; isolation source: Sewage treatment plant 12B marine sediment (STP12B) ...
TGTGTGATGAGGGTCGCCACCTGCGCTCATGAACGCATGCTATCTGCAATTAGGCGGATTCGACGAGTTCTGCGGTGGCAGACTACAAGAGGTTCCCCGCCACAGCTTGGCCGCCCTCAGTCCGCGAAACGCAGTACGAGTGCGGGATGATTGCAGAAGACGACCAACGCGCCCACACTGACTAGAACGAGGTTGACGCTAGCTCGCGCTTTCCCGTCATCAACCCATCAACGATCACCTCCGCGACGTGAACGGGAGCCAAGCCCGCTGCCATTGCTGGAGCGGTGCCGTTGATTGAGCGACCGGCGAGCCCGGTCTCTGTGTGCGGCGGGCGAGCATCAAGCACATGTACTCCTTCGCGGCGTAACTCTCGTCCCAAGGCAATGGTGGCTGCGCTCATTCCCGCTTTGACAGCTGAGTAGGCAGCCATTCCGGCAACCGGGGTCTCGGCAACACCACCGGAGATGTTGACGATGAAGCCGTTGGATAGATGGGGGAGAGCGGCTTGGATCAGCTTGAGGGGAGCAATCAGGTTGGTGACTGTCATCTGGTCGAGGGCCGCAGAATCGAGATCGCGGAGGGGACCGAAGGCAACAACGCCGGCGGCGTTGACGACGCCATCGATTCCGCCCAATGTATCGCTTGCTGTGGCTATGACATGATCGATGTGGCCTTCGACCGTCATGTCGAACACTACCGAGCGTACTTTCGCGCCCAACTCAGTCGCACGCTGATGAAGGCGGGTGGCGTTTCGTCCCGCAAGCAGCACCGTCGAGTGGTGTGCTACAAGCTCGTGTGCGATCGCGCTTCCGAGTACTCCGGAACCACCAATAACGAGCACACGCTTGCCGGCAAGATTGATTCGTGTAGGCATCAGGGACGGTCGAGCTCAGACGCCACGTGCGGCGAGGCTGCCGGAGGGATCTTCATATGGAGTTCGGTGAGTCCCGTCGCTTGGGTCTGTGCGATCCGACCCGATGATTCAAGGTCTCTCATCTGGACTAGGTGGATTCGGCGCATGCCGAACACAAGCGTCGCCCAGGTTGTCATGGTGAACATGACCGAGCCGATCCCAAAGATGGCGACCTCGCTCACGAGTCTTCTCCCGTCAGCACAAGGGTCCCCAGCGAATGGATGGCGGGAACCCACAGGCCAACGAAAAGGCCAAGTTCACGATCGGCGAAGAACCACAGACCGACTGAGAGTAGGAAGGAGACAAACGCAGCCAGCAAGAAGACGAGCTTCGTGCGGTGGAACGACGATAGGTTGGTCAGGGTGACCCTGAGACTGCGAGGGTCTGTTGTTGGGACTGCCATGGGGTTTCTCCGTCTAGATACCCCTAGTACGAAGTTGAGAGCGTCAGTGGACCACTTGTGCGGGGCTAGCTGTCGGTTCGGGTGCGCTCCGCATCACGCAGCACCCCGCGCAGGATTTTCCCCTGATGCCGACTTCGGTATCTCGGCCATGAATTCAAGGGTCCGGATGCGCTTGTAGTGGGCAACATGCTCGGCGATATGGTCCGTTACATCTTGTGCCTCTGGATGGTGGCCCGGCTTGAGCATGGTCTTGTCCGTCAGCTTGTCGACCCGTTCGAAGATGTAGGGCGTTATCTCCTGGCTCGGCAGTTCTATCGCAGGTAGCGGGCTCGTGAGAATCCTTGACCAACCGTCCTCCTCGCAGCTCCCATTCCCTGAGAATCGAGACTACCGATGACAGCTCACGGTTGTGGGTGGAGAACGTCAGCTGGATCTGCGATCTTGAAGCATGGGAAGCGCATTGCTGGCACGCCTGGACTTAGACGTGATCAGAATGCATCGAAGGGGTCGAGGAACGCCCAGTAGCATGGACCGACCCCCAAAATCCGATCGGAAATGCACGCTGATGGCCACCGCAACTGAAGCACCTGTTCTAGAGCGGCTGTCGCGTCTCGATCGATTCCTGCCTGTTTGGATCATCGCGGCAATGGCTGTTGGCCTTGGTCTCGGACGTCTTATTCCGGACCTCAACGACTGGTTGGACGCGGTCAAGATTGGCACGGTTTCGCTGCCGATCGCTATCGGCTTGCTGGCGATGATGTATCCGGTGCTGGCGAAGGTTCGCTATTCGCAGGTCGGCGAGATCGCCGCCGACCGCAAGCTCATGGCCACTTCGCTTGTTCTCAATTGGGTGGTTGGGCCCGCCCTTATGTTTGCGCTGGCTTGGCTCATGCTGCCGGATTTGCCCGAGTACCGGACCGGGTTGATCATCGTTGGCCTTGCCCGATGCATCGCCATGGTGTTGATCTGGAACGACCTGGCCTGCGGCGATCGGGAAGCAGCAGCCGTCCTCGTCGCCCTCAACTCGGTGTTCCAGATCCTTGCGTACGCCGTTCTCGGCTATTTCTATCTCGAGCTCCTCCCTGGATGGCTGGGCTTCGACACCGCGTCGCTCGACGTCTCGATGTGGGAGATCGCCAAGATCGTGTTGATATTCCTTGGCGTCCCACTTGCTGCCGGATATCTCACGCGCCGGTGGGGCGAGAGAACGCACGGTGTCGATTGGTATGAGACCCGGTTTCTTCCCAAGATCGGTCCTCTGGCGCTCTATGGATTGCTTTTCACAATCGTGATCCTGTTCGCTCTCCAAGGTGAGACGATTACCTCCCAGCCGACCGACGTCGTCCGCATCGCACTTCCGTTGCTTGCCTACTTTGCGCTGATGTGGGGAATCTCATTCGCGCTCGGCCTCCGACTGGGGTTCTCGTACGCAAAGAACACCACAGTGGCGTTCACCGCAGCAGGCAACAACTTCGAACTCGCAATCGCTGTCGCGATTGGCGTGTTCGGTGTTACCTCCGGCCAAGCCCTCGCCGGCGTGGTCGGACCACTCATTGAGGTGCCCGTATTGGTTGGCCTCGTTTACGTAGCTCTGTGGGCACGTCACCGGTTCTACTCAGCAGAGGAGTAGAAGACCGGGACTGAGATGTCTAGTCCCGACGTCATGCACGGATAGGGGGACCCCATCTACGCTCTCGACCAGATATCGTGGGTGTGAGCGATTGACGGGGAATGAATCGTGGGGAAAAACGTACTGACGCGTCGTGGCTTCAGCAGGGCAGCTATGGCCATCGTGCTGGCGGTCGCCGGTATTGCCGCGACGCCCCCCGCCCTCGCCCAAACCGACGGGTCCAGAGCAGAGGTTCCGCAGGTCACAGAGATCTACCCAATGCTGTTCCCGGTGGGAGGGCCTCACTCCTTCGTCGATACCTTCGGCGCTGCCCGTCCTGAGAACCGGAGGCACCAGGGTGCCGACATTTTTGCGGACAAGCTCACTCCCGTTCTGGCAGTAGCCGATGGCACGGTGGTCAGCGTCGCGATCGGCAAACGGTCTGGCCGGTACATAGTGATCGAGCACGAAGACGGTTGGCGCTCGTACTACCTCCATCTCAACAACGACACGCCAGGGACTGATGACGGTCTTGCCGACCAGAGGATCGAGGGCATCGTCCGTGGCGCCAGGGTGGCTGCAGGCGACGTGATCGACTTTGTCGGAGACAGCGGCAATGCCGAAGGGACCCCGCCTCATCTCCATTTCGAACTCCACGAGCCCGGTGGTGCCGTGGTTAACCCGACTTCCCATCTCTTGGCGGCTACCGGAGTGCCTGTGGACGAGATCGACCTCGCTCCGACGGTCGCAACGACGGCTGCCGTACGGCCAGCACCGGAAACCAGAAACACCGAGGTCCTCGGCCATGTCGACCCCGGCGACGGATTTGCCGCCGGGCTCGCTCTCCACAACGACGTTGCCTACATGGGTACTTGGGGTCGCCCTGATGCCTGCCCGGCGTCGGGGGTGCGGATGATCGACGTTGCCAAGCCGGCACAGGCGGTCGTCGTGGGGACACTTGCGGATGGTGGTGAATTCCCCGAAACGGACACCGACAGCGTCTGGGTCGGCGAGATGCAGACAGAAACGTTCAGTGGTGACGTGGCTGTGGTTGCGGTCAGCTTGTGCGACAACAGGGAGAGAGCCCGTTTCGGTGACGAGTTCCGTGGATTGGCAATCTACGATGTCAGCGACACCACCGCACCAATGCTGCTGAGTACCTACGCTTCGGGCGACAGAACCCAGGGTGTCCACGGGGTCGATGTCGCTTCTCGCTCTGACGGCTCAGTCATCGTCGCGGCAACGGTGATCCAGTCAGATCTCCACACCGAGGGTCAAGCCGGCGATGTCCGCCTTATCGAGATCACCGACCCCACTAATCCCGTCGCTGTTGGTGATTGGGATTTCCGTCGCGACGGGCCCGCCGAGGAAGTAGCGGCGCTGCTCGAGAGCGGACCCGACGAGGAGATCCACTCGCACAGCGTTGCGTTCGCTGCTGACGGGAGGCGGCTCTGGGTTGGCAACTGGGATGCCGGCGCGACGTTGCTGGCAGTCGATGATCCGGCGCGGCCCCGTATTGTCGATCGGGTCGATGCTGTAGCCAGTGACGAAGGCAACCTGCATACGGTCGTGTCAGATGCAGGGCGCGGAATTGTTGTCGTTAGCTCCGAGGACCTTCATCCCCGAGACCGAGGGATCCATTCCGATGGCTGGGGCCACCAGACTGTCCTCGATCTCACCGGGGAACCAATCGGCGAGTTCTACGGCCCGGCCGGCGATCCCGATGGCGAGGAAGAGATCGCAATGGACGGGTTCTACTCCGCTCATGACTTCGAGATCAGCGGCGGACTTCTCTACAGCTCGTGGTATTCGGGCGGGGTGCGCATTGTCGATCTGGCTGACCCCGCAGACCCCGTGGAGATAGGCTATTTCGTGCCTCCTCCCAGCGTTGACCCGCAGGATTACTGGACGGCACCAGACGGCACCAAGAGCTTCCCGATGGTTTGGGACGTCCTCGTCGATGGAGATCGGCTGTACATAAGCGACATGAACAGCGGTCTCTGGATTGCTCGTTTTACCGGAGACGACAAGAAGCTGTTCTCAGGAGCGTAGGTCCTCAATCGGTGAGCGAAGCTGCATCGCGTCGATGAGTTTGCGGAGCGAGGTTGCCTCGTAGCCGTTTTGCCAAAGCAGAAACATCGCATCGCCCAGAACCTGATCGGTGCTGTGGCTAAGTGATCGTCCCGCGGTCATGACATCGAAATTCGGACCGATTGGTCCAGAAGCGACGTAGAAACGTCGGAATATCGTCAGTTGTCTTTCGTTTTGATGATGGCGAAGTTGGGCGGTACCGTCGATCCGTAGGTCAAGGTGGGTGGTTCGCAGGTGGGATTCATATCCGGAAAGTGGCGGCGATACCTCACCGCCGGGCTAGTCGTGACCATTCTTGCGTCAGGGACAGCTGCCCTTGCGCAAGAATTGCCGGTCTTCACCGATGACGAGTTCAACGATCTATTCACCAATGCAACGCTTGACAATCTTGCACCGATCGGACCTGCGCCAGCAATGACCGGGAACGGCACTGTTGATGCTCGCATCAGGGCCGTAGGGGAGGCCAGAGGGTATGTCCGTCGACCCCTTCCGGCCGGTCCGCTGGCAAGTGTGAGTGGACTATCGATGCAGCCGTCTGCAGTAGCCGCATGGACAGAACTCAAAACGGCGGCAACGGCGGAGGGGCACACGCTTGTCCTACGTTCCGCATACCGGAGCCACAGCACCCAGGTCTACATACTCTTGCGGCGCTTGAGCTCCTACACCGAGGCGGCGATCGACTATCGCCTCAGATCTGTCGCTGTTCCAGGCTATTCAAAGCACCACACCGGATACGCCATCGATATCACCCAGCCGGGCTACGCCTTCACCAGTTTCAAGAATTCGCCCGCCTATGCCTGGCTGGCGGCCAATAACTATGCGAACGCAAAGAAGCACGGATGGGTACCGAGCTACCCGCCCAACGCCACCCTGCAGGGTCCGCGCCCCGAGGCCTGGGAGTTCACCTACGTCGGCATGGACAACATCTGGTGTCACGGCTTCTCAGCAACAGACGGCAATAGGTTCTGCGATGACGGGACATCGTTGTTCGAGGCAGACATCGAATGGATGGCTGCTCGCGGCGTTACATCAGGGTGCAACCAACCCTTGGGCGATCGATTCTGCCCCGACGCAGATGTCACGAGAGGAGAGTTTGCGGCATTCCTCCATCGGGCCCTGGGCGATGCTGGACCGGTGACTGAGCGATCGACTCCCTTTGTAGACGCGGTTGATTCGGTGTTCCAGGCGGACATCCAATGGTTGTCTGCCAAAGGAGTAACCAAAGGATGTGGCAAAGACACCTTCTGTCCCGATGAACCGGTCACGCGCGGGCAACTTGCTGCGTTCTTGGTTCGGGCCTTTGGTTATGACGATGCCGGCGAAGGGAATCTGTTCGCAGACGATGAGCAATCGATCTTTGAGGATCAAATCGACATGCTGGCAACGGCGGGCGTGACCAAGGGATGCAACCCGCCGGACAACGACCGCTTCTGTCCAGCCGGGACGGTGACTCGGGCCCAAATGGCGGCGTTTCTACACCGGGCCATCGGGGACATCTGACCCCTCAGACCGGGTCGGTGAGTAGCCAGACCGCAACCTGTTTGTGTACCTCCGGGTCGGTAGGTAGGTCGAAATGGCGCTGCCTTCCGACCACCAAAGCATCGGATGATTCAACCCGCCGTTGTCGCCCTTTCCCGGTTGCGCTACCGACCCGAACAACGAGGTCGCCCAGCAGGGCACCGACCGGATGCGACTCGTCTTTGGTCACCACACCAGCAATGAAATGCTGCGACACCCCCGATGGTGGTGCGACGTCTCCGATTGCGGCATTGAGCAGTGTGTCCGGATCAACTTCTGCCCACTCGTGCTCACTGGTTGAGCCAAAACGAAGATCTTTGATACCGACACTCCGGCCCCGTAGGAAATCACCAAGAGGGCGGGTCTCGGGGGTGACATCGAGCCCCCAAGCCAGCAGATTTGCTCCCTTCTCCAGCGGAGAGCCGAGATGTGGTGTTCCGAGAGTCACGAGGTGCGCAACCCGTGCCGCCCAGCCATGGCTGGCGGAACGGCCGGCCGCAATGGCGCTGCGGGCGACGAGGCCGCCCATTGAGTGGCAGACGAAGCTGATCCTGTGAACGGGCACGGGCCAGCTTGATTCCAATTGGTCGAGCAGGTCTGCCAGCTGTGCACCGTTGTCCGAGACATGGCGTCCCGTGTTGTAGCGAACAAAGACAGGAACCAGCGACTCGGCTGCGAGAACGTCGGCTAGGTCGGGATGTACGTCAGTTCGGCTGTGCCAACTCCGTTCGGATTCTCCAAGGCCGTGGAGCAGGACGACGACATCGCCGGTTGGATTGGGGAAGGCCTTGGCTGTCGAAGAAGGAGTTGGGTCGACCTGCGTTCCACCCGCATCGCAAAAACTCATGGGTACGGCCAATTTGCTGCCGCGCTCCTCGAGTTCATCACCCCACAGACCGTTTGCCCAGGCGCGGAGACCACTCGTAATGTGAGAGCCCGGTTGTTCCGATGCGGTGTGCTTCCGCCCGATCAGCGAGGCCATCATCGGGACGACTGCCCCTAGTGCCCGACCACCGATCCGCACGGCACTGTAGACCGTTTTGGTGACGGTGTCGTAGCCACGCCGCACCGGATCTGCAGACTCTCCAGCAAGGCCGAGCCAGCGATCGGCGATGGCCCGATGCATTCCTTCGACGGGAGCCGAAAGCTGGTCAACGGCAAGGCTGAACAGCTCACCGACGGCCCACCAGTCTTCACCGCTTTCGGGACGAAACTCGCTGTTGGTATCGCTCATCGACCATCCTCGGCGGGGTGTATTCGACCCGGTTGACTATAGGCCGGGGCCGCAATAGCAAGAGGCCCCCGCCGAAGCAGGGGCCTCTCAATAGTTGTCAAGCCGAACCTAGGTCTTCTTCTTCGCCAGCTTTTCTTCCGGCGGAAGATATTCAGCGCATGGACATCTGGGCACTGTGCACCCGATATCGCCGCGATGCTCCACTTTTGGATGACCGCATCCGACACATCGTTGTCGTCCGCCGTCGACCGGTCTCGGCCGAGCTGAGCTCAACGGGAGCGTTCTTTAGCCTGATTCACAGTGAGGTCGCGTCCGTCGACGCTCTTGCCATTTAGCTCTTGGATAGCTGTGGCTGCGTCGTCGCCGGATGCCATCTCGACAAAGCCGAAACCGCGGGAGCGGCCGGTATCCCGATCCGAGATGACCTGAGCCTTGACAACCTCGCCGTGCTCCTCAAAGAGGGCCTGGAGGTCAGATGACGAGGTACCAAATGTGAGGTTACCTACGTAGATGTTTGTGGACATTGTTGTGCTCCTTCAGAAGCGTTGTACCCGTCGGGGGGCAGACGCCCCGCCTGGTTGCAATCGAAGGCTCACAAACAAGGTGATCTCGGCCTGCAGACTCTGCGGTACTCCCTCAGACGGACTGTAACGTGGGAGCTGGCGTTGTGCGCTTTGTGCGCACGCAAGTCTAAGTGTAGCCACACCTTGGACCAGACCAAGCATGCTTTTGTGCGAGGGAGTCTTTTAGAGACGTTTCCAGCTACCCAGCATCGAGAATGGCCAGCGTTCCTGCGAGCCATTCAATGGACTCGATAGTGATCGGATCGACGACCAACTGCACATGGTGGAGGCCGAGTCCAGCGAACCCGAGCAGTGCCTCTGCCACCTCAGCCGGTGTTCCGGCGATGGCGTCTGACCCTTTATGCTCGCTGTCGCCGTACTGGCGTCCCTGACCGCCTGGGGCCTGGATCATGATGGCGACAGTCCGTTTCACCTCAAGCGGGTCGCGGTCTACCTCGATGCAGGCTGCATCGAGCGTGTCCAACATCTTGCGCAGACCGGCCGGGGTGTTGCCGTACCAAGCATGCCAGGCGTTCCACATGTCGACGTGGGGCAGAGTTGCCCGCAACACCCGCGGTCCCTGCGAACCCACCATCAGCAGTGGGCCACCGGGGCGTGGACGGGGGACCAGTTCACAATCACGGACCGTGTAGTAGTCGCCATCGAAGTCTATGGCCCCGTCACGCAGCAGGGTGCGGATGATGGTGAACGCCTCTTCGAATCGACTTGCTCGATGATCGAAGGGGAAACCAAACGCTTCGTACTCGGTCCGATTCCACCCGGCACCTAGGCCAACGATTAGTCGCCCGTTTGAGATCTCGTCGACTGACGCCGCCTTCTTGGCCAACATCGCCGGGCTGTGGAATGACGTCGCCGCCACCAGCGGGCCGATTTGGACGCGATCTGTTACTGCTCCGATGGCGGCGAGTAGGGACCACGCCTCCCACGGTCCCTTGGCACCTTCAGGGGTTTGATAGAGAAGGTGGTCGCCCACCCAGACTGAATCGAATCCCACGGCCTCAGCGGTAATCGCCATCTGCCGCAGCTCGGGCCAGCGCACCTCACGCTCGACCTCTGGCAACTGGACGCCGATGGCAAAGGGTCTACTCATGGAAGAGACCTTAGGCGGTTGCCGGCGAACTCCTCGAGCGACACGGAAGCTTTGACACCAACAGCCGAATAGGGGCTGAGCCATGGGACGGTGTCCAGGCGGATACCGTCCCCTAAGTGCCTAACTCGTCGGCGCCGACTGGATCCTTGCGGCGCCCGCTGACCTTGGTAAACAGCAACAGGAATGGGTAGGTAGCCAGTGCCGGGCCGATGAGCCAGAGCGGTCGCGATATCCACCACTCGATGTTGGGTTCGTCCGGTGGCAGGTAGTCGAACACCACAAACAATGCTGCAATAACCATTGCCATCCCCGTGGTGTGGAGCAGATACAGCGGCAACGAATTCGTATTGACCCACTGGAACATTCGTTGCCAGCCGGGGCTGGTGTCGAGACGATGTTGCACCCAATCTCTCGCCAGTAGTACCAGCCCGATCTGGAGGAAGGTTAGAGCAACGATTGCGAGAGTCGGTGGTCCCATGTTGGAGAAGCGTTCCCCAGGTACGCCGACAACCGAACGGGGGTAGAAGCCCATATTGGTGAGCGCAATCAGCGCAAACAGCCCCGCCCATGTGAGCATCCAGGCCATCCGGCGCGGAGCCGCGACCAGCCGGTCGTAGAAGAAGCCGAGCTGGTGGGCCAGACCCCAGATGATGATGAAGTTGAGCCAGGCGGCCCAGCCCTGGAGGTGATGGAAGCGGAGTACGTCGAGGACCGCGGCCAGGCCGACGAGCCAGACGAGAACCAGTTCTCCCCAGCGCCAGTGGGCTCGTATCGCCAATGGTGCGATGGCCACCAGCACGAGGTAGACGACAAGAAACCACAGAGGAGACAGCACCAGGATCACCGCCGGCCAGGTCCAAGCCGCGTCGAGGGTTGCTTTCAGGACAAAACCGAGGCCTACCCAGATGCTGACCAGTGACAGTGCCGGTATCAGAAGTCGTTTCGAGCGGCGCTTCAGGAACCTGCGTGAGGTTCCTGTTTCGTAGTTGTCAAAGGCAAGGCGATGTGTATAGCCACCGATGAAGAAGAACACAGGCATGACCTG
>RCND010002356.1_pt1 | contig 10486 bp, 7 predicted proteins | sample 2041351 | NCBI WGS metagenome assembly RCND01 (sample SAMN09708230, study PRJNA481090) | Marine sediment metagenome, whole genome shotgun sequencing project. | biome: marine sediment; feature: ocean; material: sediment; isolation source: Sewage treatment plant 12B marine sediment (STP12B) ...
CTTTCCTATTAGCCTATTAATCTTAGAAAGGTAATTTCTGAAATACTCAATAACCTTTACTTCTTTGGCCGTTGATTTTCCACTATAGGTATTGAAAATATCCTCAACAGAAAATTCAGTGCCTGCCAATTGTAAATATGCCTTCTTAATATTAGCTGTTATTATTTCTAGCTGTAGGTTAATCTGCTGATTGTTAATGGTTGTAGATATTGCCTTTTGGTGTTTTGAATTCCACTCTGAAGGATTCATAAATTCTCCTGTCGAAAACTCTTTGCGCTTCTTCTTATAGGTGATTCTACATTTGACAGGACAAAGTCCTTTTTTGTTGATTTTTGATTTGTTCAAATAGAACAAAATTGAAATTGATTCTTGATTCATGACCAATTGATTTTAATGTTAAACAATTGGCATACAATTCAGATTTTAAAAATGGGACACCTGTAGGGACACCTGTAAGGACACCTGAAATACCCAAAAAAACTTGACAAGTTGACTTTTAGTTGGAAAGTGCAGTTAGTGCATATAATGCAGTCAACTACTGTATTCTATGACGTTAAACCAAAAAATCCAGCCTAAACGAATAGACTGGATTTCTTCTTATGTGGTCCCACCTGGGCTCGAACCAGGGACCCCCTGATTATGAGTCAGGTGCTCTAACCAGCTGAGCTATAGGACCAATTTCATTACATGTCTTTGCTATCTGGTTTATAGCGACATTTGCAACAAAAAGTGCGCAAATTTAAGTAATAACCCCAACTACACAAAATATTGAGCATCCATTTATGTGAAAAAATAATGCTTTCCTTTTCAAAGTCTTTTACAGCAATTACCTTATCCGCTATTATTAGATTTTCATTGATTTTAAAAGCTATAAAATCAGATCTTCTATTTTACATTTAATTCTCCGTATTTTTGCCCTATGGAAACACAACGACAGAAAAAGATCGGAGGGGTAATTCAGAAAGATATCGTTGACATATTACAACGTGCAGCCATTGGTGGAGGAATGACCGGTGTTTTGATTTCAGTATCCAAAGTAACCGTTACCACGGATCTCTCTATAGCCAAAGTATATCTTAGTATTTTCCCGAATAAGGATGCCCAGGAATTAATGGAAGGTATAAAATCTAACCAACCTTTGATCAAGCACGAATTGTCGCAGCGTACCAAACATCAACTACGAAGGGTGCCTGAGCTTCTATTCTTTTTAGATGATTCCTTGGATTATATAGAGAATATTGAAAAATCCTTGAAGGGTAAAGAAAACCCTATAGTGAATCGGGATCTTCTTGAAAAAAGAAAAAAGACCTAGGGAGAGTGAATTTTCCGCTTTACATAGCACAGCGATACCTTCGCTCCAAAAGCAGCCAAAACGCTGTGAACATCATTAATTTTATCACTTTTCTAGTGATTGTCATTGGTTCAGCTTCTTTGTTTATTGTATTATCTGGATTTGCAGGCTTAAAAACCTTTAGCCTCTCGTACACCAACATCTTTGACCCTGATTTGAAAGCATCGCCCATCACCGGCAAAGTGTTTAATATTAGTCCTGAGCAGGAAATTAAATTATCAGCTATTGATGGCCTTGTGGCTTTCTCCAAAGAATTGGAAGAGAAGGTTTCTTTTACGCATAAAGGGAAAAACCACTTTGCCTATATCAAAGGGGTTGATGATTCTTATAATGAAACCACGGCAATTGATAGCGCCCTCATTTTTGGAAGTTGGTATTATTCGCAGCAACAGGGGGTTGCAGGGATAGGGCTTACCAATAAACTGGGGTTGACCATAAACCAACACAGGAACCCTTTGGTGGTCATTGCGCCAAAACCAGGAAAGGGATCCATCTCACAATCAAAACCGTACAATGAGTTACCATTGGTAATAAGCGGCGTATATGCTGTTGAGGAAGGCTTGGATTATAAATATGTGTTTACCGATTTAAACTTGGTGCAGGCGCTGCTTGAAAAAGACAGCACACAAGTTTCTGGAATCAACTTTAAATTGTATCCTGATGCCGATACTCCAGAACTACGAAATGAAATTGCTGCGGTTTTTAACAATACGATAATACTCAAAAACAGGGAGGAACAGAACAGTGCCCTTTATCGTATGCTTAATACCGAGAATTTAGCAACCTATCTTATATTTACCTTGGTCCTGATCATTGCGCTTTTTAATGTTGTTGGTGCCATCATTATGATGATTTTGGACAAGCAACAAAACTCCAAAACACTCTACAGTTTAGGCTCCACTATTAAAGAATTACGTAGAATATATTTTGTCCAGGGCGTAATAGTCACATCCGCTGGCGGACTCATAGGTGTTCTTTTTGCTTCGCTATTAATATGGTCACAATTGGCATTCGGCTGGCTTAAAATTACCCCCAGCCTAGCATACCCCGTTGAATATCAATGGATCAATATTGTAATTGTCCTGGCCACCATCGTGGTATTGGGTATTATAGCATCAAAGATTGCGAGTAGTAGAATTACGAAGAAGTTGATCGCGTCCTAAACGCCATCAAAAACATAATCCCCAAACTTTTCCAAGACTTCATCAAAGGCCGCAAAGACGTCTGCCGATGCATCGCTAGTGACCATTTTCATGCGGTATTCCTTAAAATTGGGAATGCCCTTAAAATAATTGGTATAATGGCGGCGGGTTTCAAAAACACCCAATATTTCACCTTTCCAATCAATGGCCATTTGTAAATGTCTGCGAGCGGCTTCTACCCGCGCTTGCATGGTTGGCGGAGCTAAATGCTCGCCTGTTTTAAAGTAGTGTTTAACTTCATTAAAGAACCATGGGTAGCCAATACTGGCGCGCCCTATCATAGCGCCATCCAAGCCAAATTCATCCCGCATTTTCATGGCAGCCTCAGGGGAATCAATATCACCATTTCCAAAAACCGGTATATGCATGCGTTGGTTGTTCTTTACTTCAGAAATCGGTGCCCAATCTGCATTTCCTTTATACATTTGTGCCCTTGTTCTACCGTGGATAGCAATGGCCTTACACCCTACATCCTGTAAACGCTCGGCTACCTCAACGATCTGTATAGAATCTTGATCCCAACCCAATCGGGTTTTCACCGTAATGGGCAAATGGGTACGTTCAACCATGGCCTTGGTCAGGGAAACCATGAGGTCAATATCCTTTAAAATTCCTGCGCCCGCGCCCTTACTTACCACTTTTTTAACCGGGCAGCCAAAGTTAATATCAATGATATCAGGTTTTGATTTTTCAACAATCTCCACCGATTGCAACATGGAATCCAGATTGGCACCAAAGATTTGAATACCAACAGGGCGTTCTTTTTCGTAGATATCAAGTTTCATGACACTTTTTGCGGCATCCCGAATCAAGCCTTCGGAAGAAATGAATTCCGTATACACCACATCGGCACCTTGTTCCTTGCATAACGCCCGAAAAGGAGGGTCGCTCACATCCTCCATGGGAGCGAGTAGTAATGGAAATTCTGGCAATTGTATGTCACCGATTTTTGGCATCTTCTATTTTATAAAATGTGGCGCAAAAATAGTAAAATTTAAAAAGTGATCTTTGCCTCTATCTTTTCTCCTTTCCTATCAACAATTACTTTGGTGGAATTTCCTTCCTCAAAAGTTGACAAAGCACGCATATAACTCATCATATCAACAACAGTACTATCACCCAATTGAATGACGATATCCCCTTTTAACAATCCCGCTTTTTGGGCCGGTTTATCTTCACTGACCCCATCAATTCGCATGCCCTTACCATCAAAAAGGTAATCGGGCACAACGCCTAACGCTACTTTAAAACGGGGCACTTCCTCGCTTTCATTCTTTGTCTTTTTGAAGGTTAATTTAGAATCATCATCAAGCTCGGAAATCACTGATGTGATATAGCCCACAATCATTTGCATGCCTTCATAGTTCAACTTGTCGGCATCATCAGTGGGTTTATGGTAATCTTCATGCTGCCCTGTGAAAAAGTGCAGCACAGGAAGGTCTTGGAGGTAAAAAGAAGTATGATCCGATGGTCCTACCCCAGACTCCTTAAGCACCAATTTAAAACCTGGATTTGAAGCATTCAATACTTGGCTCCAGATGGGTGCAGTACCCGTGCCGCTAACAGATAAGGTCTTGTCTTCCCTTAACCTTCCCACCATATCCATATTAATCATATAATTAACCTGAGCAAGATCAACAGTTGGGTTTTTGGCGAAGTAATTACTCCCCAGCAATCCTATTTCCTCTCCAGAAAAAGCCATAAACAAATAGTTGTTGTTTTTATCTTGACTGTTAGAAAGACTATCGATTAATTGAAGCATTACCGCAACGCCACTGGCATTGTCATCTGCACCATTATGTATGGCAGCGCCATCCCGATATAACGAGCCTTCACCGCCCATTCCTAAATGGTCATAATGGGCGCCAATAATTATGGTATTTTCGGCCTTATTATCCAAATAACCTATAACGTTGGTTCCGGTAATTGAACTATCACTGCTAACATATTTAACCTCTTGATGCGGGTCTTTTTTAGGTTTAAATGAAAATGTTTGATAATATGATGCAGAATCACCCGCAGGATTTAAGTGCAGATCTTTCATTCGTTGCATAATATATTGCGCTGCCTTAAGCTCATACGCAGTACCCGTTTCACGACCCTGAAGACTATCGCTTGCTAAAAAATAAACATCATCTTGAAGGCTAACAGTTAGTACTTTCTCTTTTTTGCAGGATACGATTAACAACAAAAGCAGTGGTATTATTATCTTTTTTATCATTTTTGCATGTAGTTTTATCCAAAATTAAACATCCTATGAGAACTATTATATGTTTTGCCCTTGTAATCTTATGTTGCAATTGCAAAACCGAACCCAAAAAAGAAGCTGTTACCGAAGAAAAGCCTACGACCCTAATGGCAGGTTCGGATACTTTGATCTACAATGGTGAAAAACATTTTAAATCTATTCGCCAGATTACTTATGGCGGGGACAATGCCGAAGCCTATTGGAGTTTTGATGACAAACAAATGATATTCCAGTCAAATAATAAGGAATGGGGGTTAGAATGCGACCAGATGTTCTTAATGGATATAGGGGATAATTTCAAAGACAAGAAACCACCCATGGTAAGCACCGGAATGGGCCGTACCACCTGTGCCTATTTTTTGCCTGACAATACCCACTTTGTATATGGTTCTACCCATCTAGTTGACCCAGCTTGTCCTGAAGTACCTTTGCGAAAGAATGGCAAATACGTTTGGCCCGTTTACGATTCCTTCGATATTTTCGTAGCTGATCTAGAGGGAAATATTACCGCTCAATTGACCAATGAACCAGGATATGACGCTGAAGCAACGGTTTCGCCCAAAGGGGATAAAATTGTTTTTACCTCGACCCGAAGCGGTGATCTGGAATTATATACCATGAACTTAGACGGAAGCGATGTAAAACAGATTACCAACGACTTGGGTTATGACGGAGGCGCCTTCTTTTCACCAGATGGCACCAAACTTATTTTCAGGGCTTCAAGGCCAAAAACCGAAGAGGCCATCAAAGAATACAAGGATTTGCTTGCCCAAGGTTTGGTCGAACCAACCGATATGGAGCTCTTTATTTGTAATGCCGATGGAAGTGATCTAAAACAACTTACTTTCTTGGGTAACGCCAATTGGAGTCCGTTTTTTCATCCTTCAGGAGGAAAAATACTCTTTTCAAGCAATTTTGAAGCTGAGAAAGGCTTTCCTTTTAATTTATACTTGATAGACCTTGACGGCAAAAATCTGGAACGTGTAACGCACGGGCAGACATTTGATGCTTTTCCGGTATTCTCTAATGATGGTAAATATTTGGCGTTTTCAAGTAACCGTAACAACGGAGGGGGCAGGGACACTAATTTGTTCATCGCCGAGTGGCAGGATTGATCAATTAAATCCTATTGCGTTCTTCTACTTTTTTAGACTTTTTATTGGTTCTAATTCTAGTGTTTCCGAACTTATATCTAAACCCTAAAACAACCAATCTGCTTTCTGGCCTGTAATAGGAGGTATTATTCTGGTTAAGGAATTTTCTTGTATTAAATAGATTTGACTCATTAAGAATGTCATCTACCCCTAATGATATGCTTCCTTTTTTATCCCAAAGTGTCTTTTGTATAGTAATGCCCAATTTTGAGTAATCTTCCTGTCTTGAATTTCCCCGGATAACGGGAGAGGAATAAAGCAAACTCACATCTGCCTTTAAACTTTTGTCACTTAAGAAAGAAAAACCACTATTGGCTCGTATATATGAGTTCCACAAACCATTTTGAACCAATTGTCCAGAATCCAAATCAGTGAAAATACTTTCTATATATGCGGTAGAGGCCAGAAAATAGAAATGCCAATTATTGGTGAAGTTCTTGCTAATGCTGAAATTAAAGCCATAGGCATAATCTTTATCTACATTAGAACTTATAAATCGTAATATTTGATTTTCATTGTCTTGAAATACCAATCTTTGGTGGAAATTTGTACGATTCTTGTAAAACAATTCAAAGGTATAACCTCTGTTAAAGGTATAACCCCCAGCCATGTAATGCCGTGACGATGGCAATAGATCCGGATTGCCCTCTATTATTGAATTATAACTTTGAAAAACCTGAAATGGGTTTAAATTATTATATCGCGGCCTGGTAATTCTACGGTAATAATACAAATGGAAATCATGTTTTGCACTATGGGTGTATTGTAGCGAAAATGAAGGGAAAAGCTTAAAATAGTCATTCTTTTTGGCTGCTGTCTCGGTATTAAGCTTTCCCCTGGTTTTTGTATGCTCGGCCCTAAGACCCACTTTGAGGTTCCATTTGTCCCATTTGTTATCAAAACTGGTATAGCCCGCGGTAATAGTTTCATCATATTCAAATACACCGGATTCCGTAGGATCGATTCCAGGTTGGTTTCTATCAAACCCTTCCTGGTCAATACGACCCTCAGAATTGATCTGGGCATACCTAAGTCCTGTTTCAAATTTCGAGGATGTGCCCAAGGGAGTTATAAAATCAGCTTGTATACTGAAAAGATTAATGCGTTGCATAGAATTTGTAAGAAAGTTATTCTCATCAGTCAGATTTTCATTGACATCAAAAAAATCAGTATTCAAATCCTGCCCGCGCTCATAATCATAATACGTATAGTGGGAATTCATTGATATTTCAGCTCCCTTTTTTCTTAGCTTGTGAACAAAATCCAAATAAAAAGAAGTATTTACCTGTTGCTCTTTGGAATCGTTCAGCGTTATAAAACTTGATACAGCAGCCCCATTAGGATCTGTTATTTGAGTTTCCGTATCGTACAGTCTAGCCACACTTGGATTCCATTGGTTTAAGGTAGAAATGGACAAAGAATTGCGGTCATCAAAGAAATAGTCGAAAAAGGCATTGAAATTATGCCGTTTACGTCTGCGAATGTAATCTTCCTCAGCCGACCATGTAGATGAAATTGAGCCATCGTCAATAAAATTAGTAATATCGGTATATTGCGTAAACCACTTTTCTTTACTAAAACTGTAATTAGCTGAAAAACTTGTCTTACTCCCTTTAAAAAAATGATCGGTTCCTAAGGTATGTTTTGGGAAAACCCCTTGGGTATACCGATTAAAAACAGCGCCATTATACCCGGAAATCAAATTCTTCTTCATTATAATATTAATCAACATTCCATCCTCCGCACTATACTTAGCAGGAGGATTGGTAATAACCTCTATTGATTCAACATTACTTGCTGTGGTACCAGATAGCAGATTGATCACATCGGCCCTCGGAAGATTTAATTTTCTCCCATTGATCATTATTCCAATATCCTTGCTTCCATTTACCGAAAGCTCATTATTAATGACCACAACCCCTGGGGCTCTTTTAAGTGCTTCCCAAATATCGCCATCTGAAAATGCAGTATTCCCAATATTGAAAACAAGACGGTCAACTTTACGCTCAACCCTTGGTTTTTGGGTAGATACGATAACTTCATCAAGAACTTGGGCGTAGTTCGCAATAGTAATCGTGCCAACATCTGAATCAGCAATAACTGATACATTCAAAAAATCGGATTCATTTTCCAGGTAACTGGCCTTTAGTAAATAATCGCCTGGAGGTATATTGGTGATTTTAAAAACACCCTTATCATCTGAAGAGGAACCATTAATCAAAATACTGTCCAAAGCACTTAACAATAATACATTGGCCAGCCATATTGGTTCACGATCAGCGCTAATAATTTTTCCTTGAATCTTATATTCCTGCGAAAATGATGAAGAGGTCAAAAAGGAAAGAACTAGTAAAAATATTATCTGTTTACTCACAAAAACTTTCGATTGGGGTATGAACTTAACAAAAATACCCGAATTATCTTACAAAAAGAGTACGTTTCCTCGATTATATTACAGAAGATATTCCTAGTTATAAAATCCAAATCACAAAACAACCACGTTTTATTTTGCACTATATTTGCACTTCTGAAAGAAAATGGCCTATTTCAACTGAATTAAGGCCCTGGATAATTTGAATTTAATTTAAAAAGTAGTTGAAGAATATACGAAACTTTTGCATTATCGCGCATATTGACCATGGCAAAAGCACCTTGGCTGATAGGCTGTTGGATTTTACTGGTTCTGTAACGGAGCGGGAAAAAAAAGAACAGCTTTTAGATACTATGGATCTTGAACGTGAACGTGGCATTACCATAAAAAGTCATGCCATTCAAATGGAATATACCTTTAAAGGCGAGGAATATATTTTGAACTTAATCGATACTCCTGGTCATGTGGATTTTTCTTATGAGGTGTCCCGTTCAATTGCGGCTTGTGAAGGCGCCCTTTTAGTGGTAGATGCTGCACAAAGTATACAAGCACAGACGATAAGCAATCTTTATTTAGCACTTGAAAATGATCTTGAGATTATTCCTGTTTTGAACAAGATAGATTTGCCTAGTGCCAATCCTGAGGAAGTAACTGACGATATCGTGGATCTTTTAGGCTGTAATGCGGAAGATATAATTCCTGCAAGTGCCAAGACTGGTATAGGGATTGGAGAAATTTTGGAAGCTATTATCAAGCGTATACCTGCTCCAACCGGAATTGCTGACGAACCACTGCAAGCTTTGGTTTTTGATTCTGTTTATAATTCTTTTAGAGGAGTAGAAACCTATTTTAGGGTTATCAATGGTGAAATCAGGAAGGGTCAAAAAATAAAATTTGTAGCCACAGAAAAGAGTTATTTTGTGGATGAGGTAGGGACTTTAAAATTGACACAACACCCCAAACAAGTTATTAAAACCGGGGATGTTGGTTATATGATAACAGGAATAAAAGATGCTAGAGAGGTAAAGGTTGGCGATACCATTACAGATTCGGCCAATCCTACAATAAATGCCATCGAAGGTTTCGAAGACGTAAAGCCCATGGTATTCGCAGGCATATATCCTGTCGATACAGAGGATTTTGAGGAGCTGCGTTCCTCAATGGAAAAGCTCCAATTAAACGATGCTTCCCTAGTTTTTACACCTGAAAGCAGTGCAGCCCTAGGTTTTGGTTTTCGATGTGGTTTCTTGGGTATGCTTCATATGGAAATCATACAAGAGCGCTTGGAACGTGAATTCGACATGACTGTCATTACTACGGTTCCCAATGTTAGCTACCATGCATTTACGAGAAAGAATCCGGATACACCTTTAATTGTTAACAACCCTTCGGATCTTCCTGACCCCTCAACAGTAGACAGGGTAGAAGAGCCATACATTAAAGCGACCATTATCACCAAAGCCGATTTCGTGGGTAATGTTATGTCGCTGTGTATTGAAAAAAGGGGATTGATTACCAATCAGACCTATTTAACTACTGAGCGCGTTGAGTTGAATTTTGATATGCCTTTGGCAGAAATTGTTTTTGATTTTTACGACCGATTAAAAACCGTTTCAAAAGGCTATGCTTCTTTCGATTATACCCCAATAGGATTGCGAACTTCAAAATTGGTCAGGGTTGATATTTTGCTGAATTCTCAACCGGTTGATGCGCTTTCTGCTTTAATTCATGCAGACAATGCTGCCAACATTGGTAAGAAAATGTGTGCGAAATTAAGGGAACTTATTCCACGACAACAATTTGACATTCCTATACAAGCGGCAATCGGAGCAAAGATAATTTCAAGGGAAACTATTAAAGCCCTTCGTAAGGATGTTACCGCCAAATGTTATGGGGGTGATATTTCACGTAAACGCAAGCTATTGGAAAAGCAGAAAAAGGGTAAAAAACGGATGCGCCAAGTGGGTAATGTAGAAATACCCCAACAGGCTTTTATGGCGGTATTGAAGTTGAATGATTAGATCTTTTTAAGCTTAGTAACTCACTTTCATATTAGTTTTCCCAGTATCGAAAGCCTTACCTAGATATACTAGCTTATATCCTTTTTTTATGTCTTTGAATTCCTTACTGTAAGACGACATTATCTTAAGATCGCCATCA
>RCND010002357.1_pt1 | contig 10484 bp, 4 predicted proteins | sample 2041351 | NCBI WGS metagenome assembly RCND01 (sample SAMN09708230, study PRJNA481090) | Marine sediment metagenome, whole genome shotgun sequencing project. | biome: marine sediment; feature: ocean; material: sediment; isolation source: Sewage treatment plant 12B marine sediment (STP12B) ...
AATACTAAAAGTTGTTCCTTCTCCTTCTTTCGTATCTACTTTCAATTTTCCTCCATGCCCTTTAGTTATAATGTCATAACTCATGCTTAAGCCCAATCCAGTACCTTCACCAGTGGGTTTGGTTGTAAAAAAGGGTTGGAAAATTTTATCGATAATATCCTTTGGAATGCCATTGCCATTGTCCGTCACTTTTAGTTCTATTGTGTTTTTATTCTTCTTGGTACTTATAGAAACTGTTGGCTCATAATCCTTAGAGTTTTGCTGTTTCTTCTCTTTAACCGCATGAAATGCATTCGTCAATAGATTTAAAATAACCCGCCCCATATCTTGTGGAATTATATTGATGGTTTTAATGGATGAATCAAAATTAGTAACCAATTTAACATTGAACCCTTTGTCTTTTGCACGGAGCCCATGATAGGATAGTCGCAAGTATTCATCAGCAAGTTTATTAATATCTGCTGGTTCTTGTTCCCCGGTGCTGCTTCGGCTGTGTTGCAACATTCCTTTTACAATGCCATCCGCTCGTTTGCCGTGATGGTTTATTTTTTCAAGATTTTGTTTGATATCGGTAAGAAGTTCATCTTCCAATTCTTCATCTCTTTCGGCCTTCCCTTTTGACCTTTCTTCTTTGAGTTCAAGTATTAATTCATTACTTACTTCAGAAAAATTATTGACGAAGTTTAAAGGGTTTTGAATCTCGTGAGCAATGCCAGCCGTGAGTTCGCCAAGCGAAGCCATTTTTTCGGATTGAATGAGTTGGGCTTGAGTGGACTTAAGATTTGCTAAGGTCATTTCAACTTTTTCTTTTTCATCGCGTAGCAATAAATTTGCTTTTTGCTTCTGTTTCCGACTTTTGAACTGAATTAATGCAACTGCCGCTAGTGCTAATAAAATTAAGCATAGTGCGGCAATAGCCAAATATTGCTGGTTTTTTAAACGTTTTGCCTCGATTTCTTTTAAATCTTGTTCTGCCTTAGCTATGGCTTCTTTTTTTTCAAACTCAAAATTCATGGCTTGTTCTGTTGATTTGCGTATGTTATCCCGAGATCTTACAGAATCCTTAATCGTTTGAAATCTAGCCAGAGACTCAAATGCTTTTTTGTTTTGACCTGTTCGATTGTAGCCCTCTGCTAGTTGATCAAAAATTGATCCAGTGAATTCGTCAAATTCGTTAGCACCCATCGCCTGAGCTGCATTTTCAAAATATGGTATTGATTCCTTATATTTTTGTTGCATATTCAGTGAGATTCCCATACTGTTATTTGCCTGTGCAATTACGTATTGTGAGCCAGATATCTCTGCGATTTCTATGGCTTCTTGTGCTAAATTTTGAGCTTCATCTGGTTTCCCCATTTTAGCAAGTGCTGTTGTGGCTTTTGCCAGACTGGCTGCCTTAATAGCTGGGTCTCCTGAATTCTCACCCAGTCGAAAGGCTTCCATGGCTAATTTGTATGTTTCCTCCCAGTTACCACGTTTTATTTCGAGACTTGCAAGATTGGAAAGCGCATATACCTCAACCCGGGTTAAATTATTTTTTTTTGCGATTTCAATGGCTCGCTTATAGGTTTGTACTGTTCTGGCGTCATCCTTTAGGGAATAGAATGTTGTCGCCATATTTACTAAGGTTGTGGCCTGACGGCTGATATCATTTTCCTTTTCGGCAAGGTTTAGTGCAGCCTGCTCGTAAACCAAGGCCTGTTTAAAACTTGAATTGGCTTTATAAGCAATACCCAGTCCGCCATAATAAATAGATAATTTTGAAGAATATCCGTTTCTTTTTATGATACCAACAGCTTGTTCCAATAATGGAATTGCTTTATCATAGTCTCCTTTAATATTATAGATATCTCCCTTGCTACCTATGATCTCCGCAATCTCAATAGAATCCTTTGAGGAAAGAACCATTTCTTTAGCCAGTACTAAATTGTCCATGGCACTTTGAAAATCACCTGTTATCGCCTGGATGCGCGCTAAAGACTTCAATCCTTCAATTTTTCCTTTTCTGTAGTTTACTTCATTAGCTTGGTCAATAATTTCCGCGTATAACACAAGTGCCTCATTAAGATTTAGACCAACGAGTACCTTTGCCTTTTCGAGTTCAAAATTAATTTTAAGGGTATCGCTTTTAGCATTTTTGATGAGTGTATCTAGACTATCCATAGCCGTATTTTGAGCATATCCATTGTGTAGTATCGCAAAAAGGAATATCGGTAAAAATGTTTTGAATAATTTCTGCATTTTTTTTATTTAATGTTGTTCAACTTTATTGTAAATTTTGTTCCCTCGCCCTCTTTAGTTTCTACTTTTAATTCACCATTATGCCTTTTTGCCACAATATCGTAACTCATGGACAATCCCAACCGGTTTCATCATCATGCGGTTTGATTGTAAAGAAGGGCTGGAATGCTTTTTCTCTAATTGCTAAAATGAATATAAAACCAGCTTTTAAACAGTCTTCCAATTATTTAATAATGCCTAGTGTTCATTTGCCATTTATAGAGTTGGAATTCATTTAGAGTATGTGTTTAATGACTATTTATGACGTAAAAATATACACTAGGTGGTACCGTTAAAATTAGTAAAAAATCAGATTCTATTTTTTAAAGATTCTAATAATAAACCTATCTCAAAACTAATTTTTAATTTGAACATGTGTCACTTAACGCACCTATTACAACATCTTCATCAATATCCGTACCTGAGCGTTCTTCTAAAACTTTTAGTGTTTTTAGTAATAAGGCTTTAGTTTTGGTGAGTTCAGACTCCAGTGCTTTAAAGCGCTCTTCAATAGAGTCTGCTTTTCCTTTTTGTTTGTCTAATTCGCTTTGTTGTATTAAATCCCAGAATAGTCACATTATGGTTGGTTTTAGAAAGTAGGGATAATACGCAGATGATGGGGGACTATATTATAGGTGTATAAACATATTGAATTGTTACATCATTGCATAAAAGTAACTTTAGTAATGAGTCCGTTTTCAACCTCATAAATGGCTACAGTATTAAAAACTTTACCATTGGCGGTTATCTGTTCTTCATCAATGACTTTGCTACCAATAACAATACGTTTATTAACAGATGCTTTTAAATCTGGTGTAAGTTGAAACCAAGAGATGTAGTCTTTACGCATTTGATCTTGACCTTCTGAAAGCAGTTCGTTTGGGTAATTATATAATTTTATATCCTGAGAGTATGATGCCATAAAAGCAGTTACATCTTTTGAGTTATAAGCATCTAGTTGTTTTTGAACGATAGCCGAAAGTTTAGAAAAGTTTGCCGAAATTTCTTTCTCTGTTTCTTGTGTTTCAGTTTTTGTGATTTCCTGTGTTGGTTTAACAGTTACAACATTTTTATCTATATCCCCAGCAATTAATAGCTTTGAAGCCGAAGTATTCGTTGCGAGACGGGTTATTTTTGTAATTCCTAGAGAAGATAAGTCGGTGATTTTTTTCCAGCTGTAGTCTTTTTTTATTGTTAACTTATATAGAATACTATCTTTTCCAGAAAGTAGTGTTTTATCGTCTAACCAGCAGATATCTTCAACTCCTATCATTGTATTAGCAATAACTCTAGTCTCGCCAGTGATAGGATCTAACGATTTTATTTGCCATTGCTTTTCATTTTTCTTTGAAATAAAACTCACAAGATTTGAGTTTGGTATTTTATGAAATGATCGTCCTACTTTTTTCGCGTAATTTCTGCTTTTTCCTTCATCTAAATCTGTGACATATAAGTTGAGGTCATCTCCTTCAATGACTGCAGAAACTATAGTGTTCTTATCATGCCATGTGTAATAAGCTACTACAAGATCTTTTATAAGTTCGGTGGATTCGCCATTATTTATATTATAAGAGTACAGACGCTGTTTTCCATCGGGATCTAGTCGCACTGCAGACACTGCATCCTTATTAGGGATTTTTAATGGTGAGTATTCACCTCCTTCCGTGAAATTGAGCCAAACTTTAGAATTGTAATTACTAAAATATTGTGCAATATCTGTTTGGTCATTTCTTGTAGAGGCGAATATTATTTTTTCATCATTTAAAAATGAGGGTTGACTATCATAACCATCATTATTGGAAATGTTTTTATGGTTAGAGATATTAATTTTGTTGTTTGACGTACTTAAATCAAATAAATGTACCTCTGTATTGGATTGAGAAAATGAAAGTGAGAAAATTGCTAAAACAGCTAAAAAAAAAGGGAATTTCATTGTATGGATTATTAAGTACATAAATATAATAATTCTATAGTAATGTTCTGAAGCTTTCTTGCTGAGTTATTAAGGGGTTTAGGTATAAATAGATGAATTTCAATTGTAACAGTATTTTATCGAATAAATATTTCATTTTATCGGTAAATCTCATGTTGCTGTTTTTACAAATTGTTGAAAACTAAAACTTTGGATTTTTTTTTTAGCTCTAAATAAACCCAAAACTGTCTGAATCCAACTGTATGAGTATTTGTTGTTAAACTGAAAAAAGTCTATTACAATAGTATTGTAAAAAGAAAATCTTAACGTAATTTTTAATCGTTGATTTTTTAGATGTTTAAAAAAAAGGTTTCTAGAATATTCCGTCTTGAAGGGTTTTGAATTATAATAAATAAAAAAAGCCAATTCAATTTAATGAATTGGCTTTCTGTTTTCTAACTTAAACTGAATCTAAAAGCAGTACTTGTTTTCTGCTTTTACTTTTTCTGCTATTTCGTTTCTTAAATCAACGATATCTGGGAAGTTTGTGTATTTTGTATAACGTTTAAGTCCCATTAACATCATACGTTGTTCATCACCTTCAGCAAAAGAAATAATACTTTCTTTTCCTTTTCCTTCAACAATACTTACAGCATTGTATAAATATAATTTAGACATAGCGATTTGAACAGCTTGTTCTTTTTCACTTGTACGTTTTGCATTTTTCTCAGTTCTTAAAATTGTAGATTCTGCCATATAGATTTCAATTAAGATATCTGAAGCAGCAATTAATAACTGTTGGTGTTCTTCCATTTTTGGTCCATATTTTTGCACGGCTGCACCTGCAACCATTAAGAATACTTTTTTAAGTCTACCAATTATTGCTTTTTCTTCTGAAAATAACTCCGTATAATCTGGTGTTTCAAAACTAGGAATACCCATCAATTCGTTAGCTACAGCAGTTGCCGGACCTAATAAATCAACGTGACCTTTCATTGCTTTCTTTACTAACATACCAACAGACAACATTCTATTAATTTCGTTAGTTCCTTCGTAGATACGTGCAATACGTGCATCTCTCCAAGCTGACTCCATAGGTGTTTCTTCAGAAAAGCCCATACCACCAAAGATTTGGATACCTTCATCTGCACAGTTCTGGACATCTTCAGATACTGCGACCTTTAAGATTGAACACTCAATAGCATATTCTTCAACACCTTTAAGCTCTGCTTCTTGGTGTGTGTTTCCTGCCGCTTCGCGCATTGCTATACGATCTTCAATATTTTTTGAAGCGCGATAGGTAGCAGATTCACCAGCATAAGCACTCGTTGCCATTGCGGCCAATTTCATTTTTATAGCTCCAAAATCCGCGATAGGTGTTTTAAATTGCTTGCGTTGCATAGCATATTGTACACCGTAGGTTACTATTCTACGTTGAGAATCTAAACAAGCAGCTGCTAATTTAATTCGACCAACATTTAATGCATTCATCGCTATTTTAAAACCTTCTCCACGACCAGCTAGCATATTTTCTACTGGTACAACTGTATCGCTAAAGAATACTTGACGTGTAGAACTTGCACGAATTCCTAATTTGTGCTCTTCTTCACCCATTGAAATGCCATTTTTAGGATCATTTTCTACAATGAAACCTGTAATGTTTTTATCATCTTCAAGACGCGCAAATACGATCATTACGCTACAAAAACCAGCGTTAGAGATCCACATTTTTTGACCGTTGATTTTATATGATTTACCGTCTTCTGAAAGTTCAGCAGTTGTTTTACCTGAATTGGCATCAGATCCCGCACCTGGTTCAGTTAAACAGTAAGCCCCGAACCACTCACCAGAGGATAATTTAGGTACATATTTTTGTTTTTGAGCTTCAGTTCCATACAAGGTAATTGGCATAGTTCCAATTCCTGTATGTGCACCAAATGCTGTACTAAAAGAACCCGTACCACTAGAAATATAGTCACAAGTTAAAACAGTAGACACAAAGCCCATTCCAAGTCCGCCAAAAGCTTCAGGAACAGCTACACCTAAAAACCCTAGGTCACCAGCTTTACGCATAACCTCTTCAGTTAATGCATAATCTTTAGCTTCAAAACGAGGCTTGTGAGGAATGATTTCACGGTCGTTAAATTCTATAACCGCTTCTTTCATCATTCTTTGTTCTTCTGAAAAATCTTCCGGAGTAAATACATCTTCGCACTTTGTTTCCTTTACGAGGAATTGTCCACCTCTTAGTAATTCTTTTTCTTGAGTTGCTTCCATAACTATATTATAATCTTGTTGTTCTTTTTTCTTATTTGTTAATTCGTCTTGATTCTTAAGAAAGAAATTCAAAGACAGCACAAGCACCTTGACCAGTACCTACACACATGGTTACTGCACCATATTTACCTTGCATGTTTTGCTTACGCATCTCATCAAATAATTGTACAGATAGTTTTGCTCCTGTGCATCCTAATGGATGTCCAAGTGCGATAGCACCACCATTTACGTTAATGATATCTGGATTTAGGTCTAATTCACGAATTACGGCTAAAGATTGAGATGCAAATGCTTCATTCAATTCAATTAAGGATAAATCATCTTGTTTTAAACCGGCTTGTTTTAATGCTTTTGGAATTGCTTTTACTGGACCAATACCCATAATACGAGGCTCAACACCTGCAGCAGCATAGTTTACTAGTCGCGCAATAGGTTCAAGATTTAACTCTTTAACCATATCTTCACTCATGACCATTACAAACGCAGCACCATCACTCATTTGAGATGAGTTACCAGCAGTAACACTTCCGCCAGCAGCAAAAACTGCTCTTAGTTTTGCTAAAGCTTCTTTGCTTGTTCCTGCACGAGGCCCTTCATCTTTAGTCACCGTATATGATTTTATTGCTTTCTTTCCGTTAGCATCAATGTAGGTTTGTTCTACTTCAATAGGAACAATTTGATCTTGAAAACGATTTTCTTTCAAAGCTCTTAAGGCCTTCATATGTGAGTTGAATGCGAACTCATCTTGATCTTCACGAGATACGTTGAATTGGTTCGCAACCGCTTCCGCAGTATTACCCATTCCCCAATAATAATTTTCGTGACCTGCTTTTACGGTATCATAATTTAATTCTGGTTTGAAACCTGTCATTGGCACGCTACTCATGCTTTCTGCACCACCAGCAATAATACAGTCTGCCATTCCTGCTTGAATTTTTGCAGCAGCAATTCCTATGGTTTCAATTCCAGAGGCACAAAAACGATTCACAGTTACACCAGGAACATCTACACTATCTAAACCAATCAATGAAATAAATCGTGCCATGTTTAATCCTTGAGCACCTTCTGGCATTGCGTTACCAACAATAACATCGTCAATACGTTTTTTGTCTAAATTAGGTAGCTCCTTCATCATATGCTGAATGGTTTCTGCAGCTAATTCATCTGTTCGCTTGAATCTAAATACTCCTTTAGGTGCTTTTCCTACAGCAGTTCTGTATGCTTTAACTATATATGCTTGTTTCATTTTTATTAGTTTCTTAAAGGTTTACCCTTGGTTAACATGTGTTGGATACGTTCTAAAGTTTTACGTTCAGTACATAATGATAAGAACGCTTCTCTTTCTAAATCCAATAAGTATTGTTCGCTAACTAGTGTTGGCTCAGATAAATCACCACCAGCCATAACGTAAGCCAGCTTGTTAGCAATTTTCATGTCGTGTTCACTAATGTAGTGAGAGTCTTTCATAGCATCAGTACCTACTAAGAACATCCCTAAGGCTTGCTTACCAAGAACTAAAACATCATTTCTATGAACAGGTTGTGTGTAACCAGCATCAGCCATTAATTTAGCGTGTGCTTTCGCTGTTGCTATTTGACGGTCTTTATTAACCACAACAACATCTTTTCCTTGTTGCATCAAACCTAAATCAAACGCTTCGTAAGCAGAAGTTGATACTTTTGCCATGCCTATAGTTAAGAAGTATTCTTGAAGTGTATTTAATTGTACATCGCCTTTTCTAAAGGTGTCTGATGCTCTTAAAGCCATTTCTTTAGAACCACCACCACCAGGAATCACACCTACACCAAACTCTACAAGTCCCATATAAGTTTCTGCTGCTGCTACAATTTTATCTGCGTGTAATGAAATCTCACAACCACCACCAAGTGCCATTCCGTGAGGAGCAGAAATTGTTGGGATTGAAGAATAACGCATACGCATCATCGTATCTTGGAAATATTTAATTGCTGCATTAAGTTCATCGTATTCCTGTTCGGCAGCCATCATGAAAATCATGCCTATGTTTGCACCAACTGAGAAGTTTGGACCTTGATTTCCAACAACTAAACCAGCAAAATCTTTTTCAGCCATATCGATAGCTTTATTTAACCCTGCTAAAACGTCGCCACCAATGGTGTTCATTTTAGATTGGAATTCTACATTAAGAATGCCATCTCCTAAATCTTGAACAGAAACTCCTGAGTTACTAAAAACTTCAGTTGTTTTTCTAACATTATCTAAAATGATAAATGAATCTTGTCCAGGTATTTTTTCTTGTATTTTATTCGGAATATCATAACTATATGTTGCTCCATCTTGAATAGAGTAGAAGCTATCACTTCCAGAGGCAACCATATCATGTACCCAATCTGCAGGTTTTAAACCTTCAGCTTGCATCATTTCAATTCCTTTTTCAACACCAATAGCATCCCAGATTTGAAAAGGACCATGTTCCCAACCAAAACCAGCTTTCATGGCATCGTCTATTTTATATAAATCATCAGTAATTTCTGGAATACGATTAGAAACGTATGCGAATAATGCTGAGAAACTCTTTCTGTAGAATTCTCCTGCTTTATCTTTTCCTTTTACTAATACTTTAAAACGGTCGGCAACGCGATCAATAGTTTTTGTCAATTCTAAAGTTGCAAATTTCGCGCGTTTAGCTTGACGGTATTCTAACGTATTTAAGTCTAAGCTTAATATTTCTTTTTTGCCTTCAGCAGAAACCGTTTTCTTGTAAAACCCTTGTCCGGTTTTACTTCCTAGCCATTTGTTTTCCACCATGGTATCGATGAAATCTGGCAGTTTAAAAAGGGCTAAACGCTCATCATCTTTACAGTTATCTGCAATTCCGTTAGCCACGTGAACCAATGTGTCTAAACCAACAACATCAACTGTTCTAAAGGTTGCTGACTTTGGACGACCAATGACTGGGCCCGATAATTTATCAACTTCCTCAATGGTTAAATCCATTTCTTTTACAGCGTGGAATAAACTCATAATTGAGAAAATACCAACACGATTCCCAATAAAAGCAGGTGTGTCTTTAGCAATAACCGAAGTCTTTCCTAAGAATTTCTCACCGTATCCGTCTAAAAAATCTAAAACTTCTGAAGACGTGTTTGGTCCAGGAATGATTTCGAATAATTTTAAGTAACGTGCAGGGTTGAAAAAGTGTGTGCCACAAAAATGCTTCTGGAAATCTTCAGAACGCCCTTCGTTCATGAACTTAATTGGAATACCAGACGTATTCGACGTAATTAAAGTTCCAGGTGTTCTATGTTTTTCAAGCTTTTCAAAGACTTGTTGTTTAATATCTAAACGCTCAACAACAACTTCCATAATCCAATCAACATCTTTTACTTTAGCGATATCATCATCTAAGTTTCCAGTAGTGATACGATTTTTAAAAGAAGTACGATAGAGTGGTGCAGGTTTAGATTTTATTGAAGCAGTAAGGGCATCATTAACTAACCTATTTCTAACTACCTTATCTTCTAAAGTTAAGCCTTTGGCTTTCTCTTTATTATTTAGTTCTCTTGGAACGATATCTAGTAATAAGACATCAACACCAATATTGGCAAAATGGCAAGCGATTCCGCTTCCCATAATTCCTGAACCAATAATGGCTATTTTTTTTATTCTACGTTTGCTCATCTTATTTTATAATGTGATCTTTTTGATTATATATTTTTTTGTTAGATATCATATTAGTAATGACGTCTGCTACTTCATAGAAATGATTTAGTTTATCTTCTGTAATATTATGACGGATCGTATTGTTGAAGGTTAACACACGTTCTCTTGAATATTCTCTTTTTTCTCTTCCAAACTCGGTTAAGAAAATAAGGACTCCTCTACCATCTTCTGGATTGGGTTTACGTACGATCAACCCTTTATCCTCCATTGTTTTTAAGGTACGAGATAGGCTTGTGGCTTCCATACCCATTTTTGGACCTAAAGAGGTAGAAGGTGTACCATCTTCAGGGTCAATACTCAATAGCGCAAAGCC
>RCND010002359.1_pt1 | contig 10481 bp, 9 predicted proteins | sample 2041351 | NCBI WGS metagenome assembly RCND01 (sample SAMN09708230, study PRJNA481090) | Marine sediment metagenome, whole genome shotgun sequencing project. | biome: marine sediment; feature: ocean; material: sediment; isolation source: Sewage treatment plant 12B marine sediment (STP12B) ...
GCTCATACATTTCTCTTTTTGCAGGGAACCCTACCTCCATCAAATAGCAGCTTTCGAATTTGAATACCTGATCGATTCCCTTGAACAGTGGGATATATCCCAAATCATGTCCGACTCCCTGGATAGCCTCTTTGTCAATCCGCTGAAGGCTAAGAGCACAGTGTATTCGGTTGAAGAAGGCAGTCCCGCTGCCAAAATTGGGATATTATCGGGCGACCAGGTGATCAGCTTGCTGGAAGAGGTGGACAAGGGTGAATTCTATCATATAAGCAGTGACCTACTTGGTATTGGTAAGGTGGATTCTTTTTTTACCATTCTCAGGGGGGATTCACTTCTGCATTATGAGCTGGAACCTTCGGTAAGTACCAGCCTAAAGGGAATCGAAAGTCAGTTTGCACATGATTTCTCATATCCTTGTGCCTGGCTGAAGATTAAAACTGTGAACCGGCTTTACGAAAACCGGAACTACTTGCTTAACCTACCGGAGATGGAGGGAACGGATTCAGCCAATTTCTTCTTTTTACATCCCTCCGGAGCCATTATTGAGAAACGATCCGGGGTCCTGATCCCCATAGATGAGCGGGATTTCATCTATAAAGACTGGCATGCCGCCTCCCTTCCACTTGAACAAGGAGCAGAACAAACTTTTTACATTCGCTGGAAAGCTGAGTCCCACATAGGAACTCCCCTGATGCATTTTATAGCACAGGATACCATTGTGAAACATGACCGGATCGAAAGGATGGTTTTGTTTGCTCTTACTGGAATGATGACCATCATCGCGTGCTTTTTCCTGATCATCTTCTTTGCCCTCCGTGACCGGCAGTACATCTACTTTTCCCTCTATATTTTAACCTTTGCCAGCTTCCTCTTTGTATCCCAGGGCTACCTGGGAGAGTTCCTGTGGAAAGAAAGTATATTTAAATCCCTCTTTATATCGGAAGCCGAGACTTTTACATTGTCACTGCTTACCATCTTTTTTCTTCTCTTTGGAATCTCTTATCTGGAGCTGAAACAAAAAATGTCCGGGTGGTACTGGAGTGTGGTGGTGCTTCTGGGACTGGTCGGGATTAGGGTTATAGCTATGCTTCTGGGTTCTATTTTTAATTTTGGTATAGAGGGTTTGTTTGAGGGCGTGATAGTGATTGTCTGGGCTCTTTCTGTGGCGATTATTCCCCTCTTCCTGCTGATCACTCCTACCATTCTCAGAATCCGGGCAGGTTTCCAACCCGCCTGGTATTTTATGATTGCCAATCTGGTCCTGATACCGCTTACAATAATCAGCTTCCAGCAAATAAGCTATACACTTTCAGATTCTACTATAAATGATTCTGTACTTTTTCGTATCCTTCAGGTTTCGGGAGTCTTTATTGCAGCAATTTTACAAATACTGATATTTTCCATGGGACTTGCCCGGAAGCTGAGGCTGGATGAGCAAGAGAAAAAGATTGCCCAGAAACGAATCATTGATCAGCTAACGGAGAATGAAAAGCTGAAAGATAAAGTGAATCGCGAGCTGGAGCAAAAGGTACAGGAGCGGACCAGGGAGATCAGCGATCAGAAGGAGGAGATAGAGTCGCAACGTGATGAAATTGAAGCCCAACGCGACCTGGTATTTGCCCAGAAAAAGGAGATCACCGACAGCATTGGTTATGCACAACGAATCCAGGCGGCGATCCTCCCGCATAAAACCTACCTGGACAAACTTATTCCCAATTACTTTGTACTCTATAAGCCCAGAGATATTGTCAGCGGTGATTTTTATTGGATCAAGGAGGTAGACTCAACCATTGTTATTGTGGTGGCCGATTGCACCGGGCATGGTGTCCCGGGTGCTTTTATGAGTATGCTGGGCATTACCCTGCTCAATGAACTCTTTGTGGAGGGCAGGACTAATAGTCCAGGTGAGATTCTCGGGGAGTTAAGGACCAAGGTCAAAGCCATGCTGGTGCAGGAAGGAAACATAAGAGATCAGAAAGATGGCATGGATATGGCCATTGCACTTATTAGTAAGAAGAAGAAAGAACTCCAGTTTGCCGGAGCATATAATCCCCTGTATCTGATTCGTCAGGGTGAGTTGATTGAACTAAAGGGCGATAAGCAGCCCATAGGGATTCACTGGGAGGAGACCAAATTTAAGGACCATGTTGTGAAGCTGAAGGAGAATGATTCGGTCTATGTTTTTTCTGACGGATATGTGGATCAGTACGGGGGCAATGACAGGAAAAAGTTCAAGACGCATAAGTTCAAGGAACTGCTCTTGTCGGTCCAGTCAAAGTCCATGGAGAAGCAAAAACAAGAGATTGAAAATACCTTTGAAGCCTGGCGAGGCAATGTGGAACAGATCGATGATGTCTGCGTGGTAGGGGTCAGGGTTTAGATCATGATATTTTATTTCCTATGAAAAACAAATCTGATAAAGAAGAGAGCTCCTGTTCCCGGAGAGAGTTTTTTAAGATCGGTGGGGCAGTGGCAGCAGGGCTGCAGGTAGGAGCTGTTGCAGGTGCCGGATTGGCTGCAGGAAAAGATCCCTCCACACACACCGGATGGCAGCATCTGGGTGATAATACACAGTTTGTAGATCGTAGTAAAATGATCCGCAAAGGGCCGGCCTATGAAATTGCGGGAGAGACCCTGAGACCTGAGATGCATGAATCGGCCTTTGGCCGGCAGGCATTGATTATGCGGGATATGCGGCAATACAGGGAGATGATCGCATCCTTCGATGCCGGGGAGGAGCGACAGGAGGGAATGGGGAACAGGAAGCCAGTTCCGCAGGGGGAAACTTCCCCAGAAACCACCGGTGGGGAAAAGTCCACAAAGGAAGATGGCAGCTTTCCTCCGGCGGAAACTTTTAAAGAGCCCATGCTCAGCTGGTATAAAAACCGCCCCGATCTTTACGAACTAGATAAGCTTCGGGTAGAGGAGATTATGCCCAAGAAAAGGAAGGACCAGGAAGCTTATGGTGAATACTATGCCCTGATCAATGCCTGGTCAGATTCATGGTCGACCCATGAATCTATTACTGAACCACCGGAAGAGTCTGATTTTAAAATCGGGCGTCGAAAATTGGGAGAAGCCAGGCCCTTTAAGAGTCCGGCTCATGCCGCTAAACTGATAAAAAAAGTAGCACATCATTTTGGGGCCACCATGGTGGGTATCACCACTATCGAACCCGATTGGTGCTATAATTATAATCTGCGTGGATCGGAAGAGCGAGGGAGCTATGAGGTTCCTAAACACTGGAAATATGTGATTGCCTTCGGGGTTCCTCACCAGTGGGAGCAGGTAAACTCAAATCCAAATAGTGGTACCAGCTTCGATGCCTATTCCCGTTCCTCCATTGCAGCCAGGCGGCTGGAAACGTTTATCAAGTCGCTGGGTTACCCGGCAAGACGCCACTCCCCCATGGATGGCTATGACCTGATTGCTGTACCCTATCTGATTAAAGCCGGACTGGGTGAACAGGGAAGGCACGGCATCGCGATTACACCGGAAACTGGATCCAATTTCAGGGCTGCCTTTGTGACCACCAGCCTGGAGATGGAGATTGATCAGCCCATCGATTTCGGAGTGCAGGCCTTTTGCGAGCACTGCCAGATCTGTGCCGATATTTGTCCCTCCGGTTCCATTAGTAAAGCTGAGAGCAATGAGGGAATGAACACCAGGGGATACAGTCACTGGGAAATCAATCAGACCTCCTGCTACAACTTCTGGATGCAAAGCATGGGGGGAATGGGCTGCAGGCTATGCCTGATTGCCTGTCCCTACAGCCGGAAGAGCAACTGGCTGCACTCCCTGGCCAGGAAGGTCGACTCAAAGGATCCCACCGGCTTGGTGGACAATGGACTGACCTATATGCAAAAGAACTTGTTTGAGGCCCCGGAAGCTCATGAATATCTTCCACCTCCTGATGGACGGTTTGCCAATTTCAGGGAACCACCTGAATGGCTCCAGGTAAAGAACTATCTCGATATTGATGTAAACGATCCAAGTATAGGAGACTAAGCCATGATCACGAACCTTGTTGTATTCGCTTTTGTTGTCGGATTGCTTACCGGAGCCGTTGTGGTGGTGGCCACCTCCTGGGCAAAATCGCTGGGATTAAGAATGAGCTGGTGGCGCTGGCTCTTGTCAGCCCTCTGGTACATACTGCTTCTATTCCTCTTATTTGCCGGCTTTACCTTTATGGGTGAAGGTGAAGTGGCTGCTGGATGGCGTACCATTGGTATTTCGGTGGTTCTTATGGTAATCCTGGGAGCAGGTCTTGCCAGGATCCTCTTGGCAAGCCGAAGCCATCCCGATAGCTGATATAAAATTTCTTTCCAACCTTTTATCTACTGTAGCGTCCTTAATTTGAGTTTTGAAAGAAGAGACGATCCATATCAATAGCAGGCTTGTTGAAAAATGCCTCGATGGAGATATCAAAGCTCAATATCAGCTTTATAAACAGTATTCTAAGGCCATGTACAATATCGCAATCAGATTCCTGAATAATAAAATGGATGCAGAAGACACCCTGCAGGAGTCTTTTACCACAGCATTTAGCCGTTTGGGAGAATTGCAAAACAAAGACCTGTTTGGAAGCTGGCTCAAGCGGATTGTGATCAACAACTGTATCTCTCTTCAGAGAAAGCGGAAAATAACATTTGAAGAGATTGATGAGCAGCGGCACGGGGAGGTCGAAGAGATGGATGAAGGAATACCGAAAGTTGATCCTGCACTGGTTCACCGGGCCATTAAAGAACTCCCCAACAAAGGACGTACGGTTCTGGTACTGCGTGCACTTGAAGGATACTCTCATAAGGAGATCGCCGAAACGCTGGATATCTCAGTCTCCACCAGCAAGACGCAATACAGCAGGGCCCTCTCTCTCTTATACAAGAAACTAAAGGGAAAAATTGATGTCAACTGAGCTGGAAAAATATTTGAATAGTCAGCGCGAGACACTGGATGTGGAATCGCCCGATGATCAGCTGATCTGGGAAGGGATCAGGCAGGATTTGCATAACTCCGCTTCCCAAAAGGGGAAAAAGCGAATGCTGATCAGGATCCGAAATATAGCAGCTGCGGTGATCATTTTGGTTAGTGTGGGATATATGATCAACGATATCTTTGGAGATCGCATTTTAGGTGGTGGAGTCAGCCTGGCTGATATCGATGGTGAGCTGGGTAAGCGTGAGCAGGAGTACAGAACCCTGGTAAGTTTCAAACAGGAGGAAGCGAGAATTTTTAATCATGTGGATAATATAATTATAGCAGAGTTGCTGGAGGAGATACAGAAGCTTGATACCATCTATGAACAGACCATGAAGGATTTGGCTGAGCTTGGGTACAATGAGCAGGTGATCCATACCATATTCGACACCTATGAAAAAAAGATCTACCTGCTCGAATTGATCATTATAGAAAACAATAAAATTAAAAATTATGAAAGGGAAGAGAACCTATTTCTATAGCATCTTAGCAATGGCCGTATGCCTCACCATGGGATTGAACGGGTACGGACAGGGGAAAAATCTGGAGAAAAGCTACCAGTGGAGTTACCAGGTAAATGAGGATGTGAGTCTCACCTTCAATAATTATGATTGTGATCTGACCATTCATACCTGGGACAAACATGAAATCGCCTATACCATGTCGGTAGACGCCACTCTGAAATCGGAAGAAGACGCAAGAAGACTGGATGAGCATATTGAGGATCTGAAGTTTTCTAACTCCACCAGCAGTGTTCATATAGATAATCGATTCTGGACTAGCAAAAAGGTGATTATGGGTAGAAAAACCATGACACTGAAGGGAGCGAGAACCATCCGTTTCAGTGAATTCAAAATGAAGGGGGAGATGTGGATTCCGAAAAATTCTAATCTAAATCTCACTTCAAAATACTCGGAAATAGAAGTGGAAGATCTGAATGGGCGGGTAAGCCTCGACCTATATAATGATAAGCTATACGGTGGACTTGTGAATAGCAATATCAAAATTGCAGCAAAATACAGTACTCTGGAATTTACTGATATGAAGGATATTCAAGCAGACCTCTATAATACTACTGTTGAGGCAGGTGATATTGGAAACCTGAAAGTTGCGTCAAAGTATTCCAACTTCAAAGCCGGTAATGCAGGAGAAGTGGATATCGATGCCTACAACGACAAATATTCGTTTGGGATCACCGGCGATATCAAGTTCATCGATAAATACTCCGATCTGAGGGCTGAGCAAGCTGGACATACAGAGTTGGACTGCTACACCAGCACGGTAATTATCTCCAGGCTTGATTATGTTGACCTGAGGTCGAAATATGGCTCTTATGAATTTAAAGAGGTCCGGAATCTGAAGATTGCCGAGGCCTATAGCGACAAGTATAGCATTGATTCACTGGAAACACTGAATATCACGGATTCCAAATACTGTGTCTATAAAATTGATTATCTGGACAATTCATTGCTCCTGAAGGAGGGCTATTCGGATAAGTTCTTTGTAGCAGGGACCGGTGAGCTGCAGGGGATGAAGGTAAACGGCAAGTATGTTGTGGTGGAGATGGCTCTTGACAAAGATTTCTCTTACAGGTTCAACGCCAATGTCAAATATCCCAAGTTCGATATCAATGAGGAGTCTATGAATGTGAAAAAGAAGATCAAAGAGAGCTCGGAACTGGAGATGGAAGCCATCAAAGGGACTGAGTCGGAAGGAATGCCTTCCTTCTTTGTCAACGGCTACGATATGGCTGTAACACTAACGGAGCAGTAAAGCTGCACGTTTTAAGCCTAAAAACGCAGGGATAAACAGCTTAATCCACCGTCCAGTTTACGAAATTCCGACACATCCAGGATGAGTGTACGGTACCCGGCTTTTTTGATCTTCACCAGGGTACGTGGAAAGCCGGATGGAACCAGCACAGTCGAATTGACCCACAGGGAATTGGCCGCATAGCTTTCGTTGGCATCCACTTCGATTTTTTGAAACTCTTCAAAAGCGGGATGATTGATAAATTCACCGCTGATCAAGAGGTGGTTTTGCTCCAGGTAGGAGAGGCCGCTCTTCAGATGGAGCATCTCCTTCAGGGGAACTGTTGAACCAGTCATGCCATATCTTTCCAGAATCTTAATCAGCTGGTCAGCGCCCTGGATATTGGTGCGTTGAGAGATTCCAATATAGAAATGCTTTCCAACCATCATCACATCCCCTGCATCCAGACTTCCCGGAGCTTGAATGGATTCTTTCTGCTTGTAATACGACTCCAGAACTGATTTTATCTTTAACTTCTCTCCATTGCGGGAGGGGGCACCAGGATTTGTAACAATGGTGCACTCAGGAGTACATAGAGCCACATCTTCTACAAATACCGAATCGGGAAACTGCGAATCTGCTTCAAGGACCTTTACTTCGAGGCCACAGCTTTGGAGAGCATCCACATACTGGCTGTGTTGCTCCTCGGCCTTAAGAAAGTCGGGCCTGCCAAGAGAGACTGAAGTTAGTCCCTTGATCATCTCCGGACAGGGTTTACGGACTATTGCATTTTTGAACATTTCGATTTAGTAAGTCTTTGCCTACAAATGTTGGAATAATTTTTCGTAATTCACGTCTTGTCACTTTTCAGATTTTTCTATCTTGTCGAATTAATTCACTCAACCCTATTCTACATGAAAACTACCCGAAGACAATTCATTAAAAAAAGCGGAGCCGCTCTGGCTTCGACTGCTTTATTAAGTCAAATGCCTTTAAATATGCTGGCTGCAGGTCTTGCAGATGAGAAACTGTCTTTTGGCTTCCAGGTTTGGACCATTCGAAAAGACCTATTAGCCGATTTTCCCGGGACACTTCAGAAGATGGCTGCAATGGGATATTCGGAGGTGGAAATGTGTTCGCCCCTTGGCTATTCTATGGCAGGATTTAAATCCCTGAATGAGATGTCGGGTACTGAAATGAGAAAGATTGTAGAGGACGCGGGCCTGAAGTGCACCAGTTCACATTTTACCGATGCCGAACTACGTGATTCATTGGATAATCGCATTGAGTGGGCTCAGGAGATGGGCATGAAGCAGATGGTGTGTTCCATGTTCCGGGTTCCCAAGGAGGCCACCATGGACGACTGGAAAAAAGCGGCACAGGAACTTAATGTAATGGGAGAGAAGACTAAGGCAGCCGGGCTGCAGATGGGTTATCACAATCACCACTTTGAGTTTCAGAAGATCGATAACGAACTAATCTACCCTGTGTTGATGGAGGAGTTGGATCCGGAGCTGGTGAAGATGCAGTTTCAAGTTGCCGTAGTTAATATTGGCTACCTGGCTGCCGATTATTTCCGTAAATATCCCGGGCGTTTTATCTCTGCCCACCTGACCGACTATGCAGCTGACAATAAGACAGAGGTGCCTGTGGGACAGGGTATCGTTGACTGGGAGGATCTGTTTGAAGCAGCTAAAATCGGAGGGGTTCAGAATTATTTTGTGGAGATGAATCCTGAATCCTATGATGAGACCGCCCAATTTCTGTTGAAGGTCTAGAAGCACAAAAATGAAACATACAAAGAAAGCATTGTTAAGGTCAATGATCATTGCCATGGCCACAGTTCTGTTATGGAGTTGTGGTCCACAGGCTACCCAGACAAGCGAAACCCTCACCTCTTTGTCAAAGGAGATCAAGGAGGTTCGACCGGGAATCCTTGAAGGATATCTTGCATTTGAGGAGATGCCCAACAGCCTTTTGCTGGTTCCACCACCACCCGAAGAGGGTTCAGCCGCATGGGAGCTGGATATAGAAATAGCAGCAAAGTATTTGGCCATGGAAGATGAGGCCAGGAAGGCACAGGCAACAAGCGATGCGGAACTCCATTTCCCTGAGGCAGTTGAAGCCTTTAATATGGTACTGGATCAGCGTATCACAGAAGAGACCACACCAATGGTTTATTTGATCCTGCGAAGAACCCTGGCGGATGCTGGGCTCTCTACCTATGCAGCCAAGGATCACTACCAGCGGGAACGGCCCTTTATGGTGAATGGAGGCCCCATATGTACTCCGGAAGAAGAGGCAATGCTGAGAGAAGATGGATCCTACCCCTCGGGACATACGGCCATAGGCTGGGCCTGGGCAATGATTCTTACTGAACTGTTTCCTGAACAGGCCGATGTGATCCTTGAGCGGGGGAAGGAGTTTGGAATCAGCAGGAATATCTGCAATGTACACTGGCACAGCGATGTGCTGGCCGGACGCATGATGGGAGCCGCCGCTGTGGCCCGCCTGCATGCCAATGCCGATTTCCTGATTGATATGGAGGCTGCAAAAGCTGAAATACTACTTTTGCAAAGCAATTGATTGCCTATGGGTTTAACATACAAACAAGTTTTCGAGAATAACCGGCTTTGGGCGGCAGAGAAGAAGGCTTCTGACAGTGAATTTTTTGCGAAGCTTGAAGGGGAACAGCACCCGGACTACCTCTATATTGGGTGTAGCGACAGCCGGGTACCCGCTGAGATTTTTATGGGAGCACAACTCGGAGAGGTATTTGTTCACCGGAACATTGCCAACCAGGTTGCTCTTTCGGATCGAAATGCTCTGAGCGTGATCCATTTTGCAGTGGATCAGCTGAAGGTAAAACATATTGTGGTGTGCGGGCACTACATGTGTGGTGGCGTGCAGGCAGCCATGGAACGTAAGCAGGATAGTCCGCTGGATCCATGGTTCGATCAGGTAAGGGAGGTTGCAGAGCTAAACCGCCCGGAACTGGAGCGACTGAATGATGTAGGGGAGCGCTTCCGCAGATTGGTGGAGCTAAATGTGGAAGCACAATGTCGCAATGTCCTTAAGCGTGAAGTGGTAAAGGAAGCAATTAGAAATAACGGAAGTCCCACCTTGCATGGATGGGTATTTGATATTCATTCAGGAGGATTGATCGATTTGGATTTCCAGTATGATCCGGCTGCTATTTGAAAGGAAGGGTGATTGTGAAGTTAACACCTTCCCTTGTGTTTTTTGCCCTGATCTCGCCCCCGTGTTCAGATACAAGGGTATAGCAGATAGAGAGTCCTAGCCCGGCTCCCTGTCCGGGATCCTTGGTAGTAAAGAAAGGATCAAACAGTTGGTCCAGGTGCTCCTCTGCAATGGAAGGTCCTGTATTTGAAAAGGAGAGGATCATGTCCTCACCTTTCATCTCTGTCGAAATGGTGATGGCCTTGGCCCGGGAGGGCTTCACACTCACGGCAAATATGGCATTGTCAAGGATATTCATAATCACCTGGTGTATCTTCTCAGGAAATACAGGAACCTGCTTCTCCAGCTTATAATTTTTGATGATTTGAATATCATCGGAGATCTTCGACCTCAGGAACATCAGTGTATTATCGATGGTCTCGTTCAGATCGGTCTTTACTTTTTTAGATCCACCCCGGTGCGAAAAAGTCATCAGGGCCTTCACAATTCCAATAGATCTATCCAAGCCGTCAAAGGCCATTTTTGTGGCCTGCATCCTGTTCTCGTTCATC
>RCND010002363.1_pt1 | contig 10473 bp, 7 predicted proteins | sample 2041351 | NCBI WGS metagenome assembly RCND01 (sample SAMN09708230, study PRJNA481090) | Marine sediment metagenome, whole genome shotgun sequencing project. | biome: marine sediment; feature: ocean; material: sediment; isolation source: Sewage treatment plant 12B marine sediment (STP12B) ...
TTCATGGATTAAGTCTTTTTCTGGAGTTTCACTAAGTACTATGAAATAACTAGCTATTTTCTTTTCTTCAAGAAAAGGGCAATTATCCAAAATAGCTTTAATTTCTTCTTTGGACCTAATTAAAACAGGCACATCAAAACCAAAGCGAGCGTTAATCTTCTCATTAATAACAGCTTCTAATTTGCTTTTATTCTCTTCTGATGACTGAAAAATTACATTCCCACTCTGTATGTATGTGAGCACATTTTCTAATCCAGATTTAGTCAATAATCCCCGCAACTCAGCCATCGGAACTTTTTTATGTCCACCAACATTAATACCTCTAAGAAGTGCGATGTATGTTTTCATTTTAAACCAATTGACTTGGATACAATATAAGCTCCCGTCCAAGCATTCTGAAAGTTAAAGCCACCTGTAACGGCATCTATATTTATGACTTCTCCTGCAAAATACAAATTGGGAATCCGTTTACTTTCAAAGGTTTTAAAATTCACTTCTTTTAAATCGACTCCACCTGCAGTCACAAACTCCTCTTTAAATGTACTTTTCCCAGTAACGTGAAATACGGCCCTTGTCAATTGTCCTGCTAAAGCCTCTAACTGTTGTTTATTGATATCAGCCCAACGCTCTGTTTCATTAATTTCTGAAGCTAGAACTAACTGTTTCCAAAGACGTTTTGGCAAATCGAATTGTGTCGCATTAATCACTGTTTTCCTTGCTAGGCTTAACTTAAAATCTTTAAGCTGTCCTATACAATCCTCAGCATCTTGACGAATAAAATTAACTTCTATTTTAAAGTTGTAGTTCATTTTTGCCAACGCAACGGCACCAAAAGCTGAAAGTTTTAAAATTGCTGGCGCACTCATACCAACATGCGTCACAAGTAAAGGGCCTTCTGAAACTAAATCTGTATCCATAACCTTAACCTCAACATCCTTTGCAACCACACCAGGAATATCTTTAATTCGTTCATCTTTTATATCGAAGGTAAAAAGTGATGGCACAGGCTGCTCAATCGTATGTCCTAATTTTTCGAGTAGCTTCCAAATTTTAGGGTTACTTCCTGTGGCAACCACGACCTTTTTGCATGTCATGGCACCTTGAGATGTTTCTATTGAAAAATCATTTTCATTTGCCTCGATTGTTTTTACAGCATGATTATACAAGAGCTCAACTTTATGTTTTTTAGCTTCATTCAAAAAGCAATCTATAATAGTTTGTGAGGAATTAGAAACCGGAAACATTCTACCATCGTCTTCAATTTTCAACTCCACGCCGCGTTCTTCAAACCAAGTGATGGTATCACCTGTCATAAAACTATGAAAAGGACCAAGTAATTCTTTTTCACCTCTTGGGTAATTCAACACCAATTCTGAAGGTATAAATTCAGCGTGTGTCACATTGCAACGGCCACCTCCAGAAATTTTTACTTTTTGTAAACCTTCCTTACCGCGTTCTAATATGGCAACAGATAATTCTGGGTTTTTTTCAGCAATATTAATTGCAGCAAAAAAACCTGCAGCTCCTCCACCAATGATTATAATGTCTTTTTGCGTGTTCAATGTATTATATTATGAAGATTTATTGCCTTTTTATTAGGGATTTTAAAGGCGCTCTAGTAATTTACCCGAAAGTTTAAAATTACAATGATATACTTCAAAAGACTAATATTTCTATTACTTATTAGTACCTCTTGTCAATCTTCAGGACAGTTGACGATCGAAGCCGATATTACTAATGATTTAAAAGAAGTTTCCGCAGCAGAACTCGATTTAAAATCGGACATCATTTGGGTCATTGAAGATTCAGGGAACAGTCCTAAACTTATTGGCTTAAACACAAAAGGTAGTCCTGCACGAACAATCCGTATTCTTAACGCAAAAAATAACGACTGGGAAGATCTCACTAGCGATTTACAGGGCAATATCTATATTGGTGATTTTGGAAACAATAATAAAAAACGAAAAAAATTTAAGATTCTAAAGGTGCTTTATAAAGACTTAAATAAAGCGACTGCGAATGCCGAAATTATTGAATTTACCTTACCCAAAAAAACAGGATCAAAAGATTTTGAAGCTCTCTTTATCTACAACGACTCGTTTTATATGATCAGTAAAGAAACTAAGAAGTTTTGTGTGTTTAAGGTACCAAATACCATCGGAAAACACAAAGCCAAAGTCGTATCTGAACATAAATTTAAAGGCAAAAACAATCGCATAACTTCAGCAGATATTAGTGCTGATGGCAAAACTATTGTCTTATTAAATCATGATAAACTCTGGAAACTTTCAGGTTTTAAAGGCGAGGATTTCTTTTCGGGAACCGTTGAAAAAGTCAATTTTGATCACAACTCTCAAAAGGAAGGCATTTGCTTTAAAACCAATACCAGCGTGATCATTACCGATGAACGCAAAGGTTCTGAAGGCGGTAATATCTACAGCTTTAAATTAGATTAAAATCCAAATCCTAATTGAAACGCAAAACGCAGGCCATCATCGCTATTAAAGGCAGAAAGGTTAAACGTGAGCATATCGACAATATTTGCAAAAACTCCTCCACCAATAGAGGTATGCCACTTATCTGAATCTTCACCATCAAACCAAATACGACCATAATCAAAACCTCCATAAAACCCAATACTTAGCGGTAACACTCCTGTTCTAAATTGATTTAAATTTAAACGTAAATCGGTACTTTGCACAAAAGCACTTTTACCTGTAAATCGCTGGTTTCTGAATCCACGAAGGCCTTCATCTGCTCCTAAATTTGCAGCTTGAAAAAATTCAAAATCATTACCTATATTCACTTGCGCTTTCACTTTTGTCCCCAAAACTAATTGACCACTTGGCACTAATTTATAATCGAAACCAAGCTCTGGAATAATGTAGCCAAAACCTTTAGACGTATCCATATTATTTTTATAACCTGCCTGCAAGCCAAACATCATCCCTAAGGTAGGGAAGGCACTACTATCTGAATTTGCATATTGATAGTTTGCATCTACTCCATAATATTCGTTACTAATCTCTGTATTATCGCCAATAAATTCGTTTATAAAACGCCCTTCAGTTTCTTCGACTTCAATGGATTCGTAAGATAAACCCACTTCAAAACTAGCTCCTAAACGGCCTCTCCAAATTAAGGATGGCGCCACCGTTAAGGTTCTTAATTTAACACGATTATAATCTAAATTCACATCTAATCCGTCATCTTCATCTGACTCAGGATTTGAGGTTTCGTTACCAAAACCAAAGAAATTAATAGCGTAGTTTGGACTTGTAAAATGCCCTCTAATTCCTAAATTCATCTTACCAATAACATTCGCAAATTCCCCTTTATACGCTAAATCATAGCCTTGCGTTGCAAAATAATAGGCCGCAGATAGCGTTTGTTGTGACGTGAAGGGGTTACGCTCAAACCCATAATCTGTAAAAGTATTGGTAATGCCGATTTTAAAACCGTCATCTGGATTCGCCCCTAAAGTTGGAATGATTTGATTCCTACTGTTTTTTAGCTTTTTGTAATCGTAAATATTTGTTTCATAATCATCGGTTAGCTTTTTATGCGCGTTATTGGTTACAAATACGCTTTCCTTTGATTTGTAGTCATAGACTTTTACTTTTTTTATGTTTTGGATATCATAAACGTCTTTATTCTGCCCACCAATTAATCGCATTTTAATCAATTTATTCCCTTCTCCAAAAACATGAAACCGATCATCATCATCTAGTCCATAAATCCAAATTTCACTGGTCTCTTCACACAGATAGATCCGCTCATGGAATACGCCTGCTTTTTCGCCTTTCTTAATTCTATAAGCAGTTACTTTTGTTTCACCTCCTGGCAGACGCTCTATATCAAACCAATCGTCTTTATTGGTCCCTTTAATGATTCCAAATTTATTAATGTGGTTATAATAGTCATCTGAAATGGTTTGCAAATTCTGACGCCGTCCTTGTAACTTTCTTTTGATTTCTTTTATGGCTTCACCCTGTACTTCATCTGGGAAATAAGTAAACGCTTCATCAATAACAGCATCTGTTAGGTTATCCGTAATATGTTTTACTTGCGCATTCCAAACAGCACGATTAGATGTATTTATTAAAGCCATATCTAAAGGATAAGGCTCTAAATTGAACCATTTTGGACTTTTTAAGTCTTCCTCGTAACTCTTCATCAGTCGCAAGTCAGGAATGATACTCGTTACGAAACTCAATAAAGCACCATCTGCCATTATTGAAAATGCCTGATCTCTATCTCTCGGAATTGGTCTATAGATGGTTTTTTCGTTTTCCTTAAAACTAGCCCAACGCCATTGATCTTCGTGCCGATCCCAGTCACCAATTAACATATCAAACAATCGAGCTCTAATGTAAGACGCTTCGTCTAACTGATGATTTTCATCCTTCGTTATCTTTTTAAGAAAGTCGTCCGTACTCAACAACTTATTAGAAAATCCAAAACTGGCTTTGTCACCATGGCCATCATCGGTGCGCTCTTCTATCATATATAATTCATCCCCAAACTCATCGTTAAAGGGCCCAATTGCATTTTGCTTTGGCACATAATATAAGACCGGATTTGTATGAAATACTCCTATAGCATCAGAGAGTGTTCCTATGGTAAATGGAGCGTAAGGATGTGAACCTGTAAAAACATCTAAAAGCAGATCTTGGGTAATCGTACCATCTAATTGATCTTCTACATATTGATCTTTAAAGGCTACGGCTTGTAAATACTGAAGCGCATTTTTTCGCAACGCACGCATGACATATTCACGGCCTTGTTTATCTTTTAATCTCAATGATTTCGATTGATGACCTCCACCTTTTCTAATTGGCGTTAAACCTCCAAAGAGTGTATCTAAATCTACGGTTGGCGCTTTTACTTGTGTTCCGAAATATTCACGGTAACGTTCGCCCCAAAGCATCTTATAAACTCCACCTTTTGTGACTTCTTCGTCTGTATAAACAGAGGCCGTTTCAAATTTCGAAGTATGGGTATAATTGACATCCACCGGTATTTTTTCAGCGGGAAGAACCTGCGTTTCAAACACAATCTTATCATCATTAGCCGAGAAAAAACTAACGTGTGATGAACCATCTGTAAACACATCTAATCTGGCATAACCCGGAGCACCATAAGAAAACAGTCCTTTACCGACATTGCGAGTTGCCGTGACCTTAGAACCGGCACCACTGACGATTTGAGGCAAATTATCTTTAACGATATATTGCAAGTTATGATCATGACCGGACACAAAAATGGTTTTGTCATTTTCTTGAGATAAGGTAATGATGCGCTCTCTGAATTCCTCATAGAGTTTGTTCTGCATATCTACCGTTATAACCCCACCTGTTTTACGAATTACATTTTTTAGTGAGCCCAGCACCGGAACCGGCTTCATATGACTGGCAAAACTAAATTGTCCACCATGAGAACCATTAGAGTAAATAGGATGATGCACGGCAACAATCGTTGTTTTTCCTCGTGCCTTTTTTATTTCACTTTCAAATTCATCAAAAAATTTGGTACGGGTTTTAATCTCGCAATTATCATTCATTGTCGGATGTTTGTCCCAATCCGTTAAATACCATTCTGAATCTAAAATTATTAAAACGATGTCATCAGAAATATTAATCCTTTCAATAGGGCAGCCATTTTCGGGTAAAAAAGTGTTTTTACCGAGTTTGTCTTCAATATATCTTTCTTGGCGTTTTAAACCGTCTAGTCCATCACTATACCAATCATGATTACCTGGAATAAAAATGGTGTTTCCTTTAAAGTCTTTTACCGCATCGGTTTGCACATTGAGTTGGTGCTCGGCAAATTCTCTCCCTTCGTTTTCTTTTTTAGGTAATCCTTTTGGATAAATATTGTCCCCTAAAAAAATGGCTGTGCTTTGTTTATTTGCTTTGTTTAATTCTTCTTTGAATTTATTAATTGCTGAAGCCACAGAGTCTACTTGAGACAAACCTCCATCCCCTAATAAATAGAAAGAATGGGCAATTGTCTTTTGCTCTGGAAATGGCATCAATGCCTCTTCATTAAATTGTAATTTTAATGTTGCACAAGCATTAAAAACAAATGCAATGAGAATAAAAAGACTATACTTTTGGAGGGAATTCATCTGGCTTGTAACTTGGTTTGTTTGCATTTAAATATAAGAAATAAAAACTCAATTATTTTTCCCATAAACTATCTGCGAAGTAATGTTTGCAATCTAAGAAATTGGTGTTTAATTTAAAATTCGAATGTTCCGCGAGCCCCTCAATTTCTTGAAGGCTGTATTTCTTAGAAAGTTCAGTCCAAATTAATTCGTTATAGTCAAAACCAATAGTTTCGTTTAAGGCCCTTAATACGACACTTTGCTTCCTAAGGCTAATAATATAACTTTTAACATCACCTGAAACAGGGTTGTAATGGCAATAAAAATCAAAATCATCGATCTTAAAATCCGCATCCAACTCTCTATTAATTCTCAACAATAAATTAAGATTGAAGCGCTTCGTAATGCCGTGTTGATCATAGTAAGCATTATGAATTATTATTGGATTTTTCTTGATATCAAAACCGATTAAGAGTTTGTCTCCAGCCTTCATGTTATCATTAAAAAGGTCTAATAATTCTATGGCTTTATCCTCTTGATAATTCCCAATATTACCTCCTAAAAACAAGAGTAAACTAGGATAATCACTTTGTTTGTTCTGTTTTAATATTTCGAAATAATCTCCGACTTTAGGTTTAATAGTGATGCCTGGTAAGCGCTCTTTTAAACGATCTGACAAGATATCAATAGCCTCTTGCGAGATATCAATTGGCACATAATTAAACTCAATATTATGATTGACCAGGTACTCTAAAAGCTTAAAGGTTTTAAAACCATCACCTGCTCCTAGTTCTACAATATTAAATGGTGTTGAAAACTGCAAAGCATCAATAATTTGTTTGGACTGCATTGAAAGGATCTCAAACTCAGCATCCGTCAAATAATATTCTGGCATATTCATAATTTCTTGAAATATGCGACTGCCATTATCATCGTAAAAATACTTAGAGGATAAGGATTTATTTTTGGCTGTTAAGCCATTGAGCACGTCTCGTGCAAATGTGTTTATCATACTATTTTACAAGTCTTATACCTGAAAATTGCCAACGCATTTCTGGATTAAAAAAGTTACGATATGTAGGCCTACTATGGTCAATTGCTGATGCAATAGAAGCTCCTCGAAGCACCATTTGATTCACCATAAATTTACCATTATATTCACCCAAGGCTCCATCTGCTTTCGCATACTGAGGATAGGGTAAATACGCACTATTGGTCCATTCCCATAATTGGCCATAATTAAGTTTATCGGAAGCGACTTCCCACTCAAATTCTGTTGGTAAACGCATGCCTTTCCATTGTGCAAAAGCAAAAGCTTCATAAAAACTGACATGACTTAATGGTAAATTAAGATCTAAGGCAACAAATCCTTTCAGTGTGTACTGCATCCATTCCCCATTAACTTTATGCCAATATAATGGGGCAACTAAGTCATTATTTTGAATAAATTCCCAACCATCCGCATGCCATAAATTAAAGTCTTTATAACCATCAGATTCAATAAATTCTACATATTCTAAATTGGTTACTAATCGGTTAGAAATTTCAAAGTTATGAAGATATACTTTGTGAGATCCTAATTCGTTATCCCAACAAAAATCTTGACCTTTATGACCAATAGTGTAGACTCCTTCATCTATTTTAATAAACTTCTGAGCATCATTTTCGCACTTCAAATTTATCTCGTAGTCTAATTTAGGAAATGACGGTTGATGTCCAAAAATATATTTGATATCATAGATCAATAACTCTTGATGCTGCTGCTCGTGTTGTAACCCTATTTGTATAACACCCGAAACTTCTTCTGACAGTTCTTCCGACATAAAATCGGCCATCTGTTCATTTACGTAGGCTCTGTAATCTAGAACCTCATCTAAACTTGGTCGCGTCATTAAACCACGATTAGAACGTATAACCCGATCACCAAGGGTATTGTAATAGCTATTAAAATAATAAGCAAAGTCGTCGTTGAAAAGGCGATAGTCCTTCTTATATTCTTTTAAAACAAACTGTTCAAAAAACCAAGTCGTATGTGCCAAATGCCATTTGGGAGGAGAGACAAATTCACAGGGTTGAACAGCGGTATCTTCTGGATTTAATGATTTACAAATCGCTTCCGTTTGATACCGTATTCTTAAAAACTCTTGTTTTGTAATGGTGTTATTAATCGTAAACGTTTTCAATATTAAATCTTGTATTATTATGAATTTACTTAAGCTTTTCCCAATTGGCTACAAAATGTTATTTTATTTCTCGCTTCAATCAAAAAAGTTTAGATAACTTCTGTTTCAAAAACGACTTGACTCGCAATTGTTTTGTGGACCGGGCAACGCGAAGCAATTTCTTTTAAACGTTCTTTTTGAGACGCATCTAAGTTACCGACAAATTTTAATTTTTTACTGATATGGTCTAAGTATTTTGGCTTTTCGAGTTCCATCTGTAAATCATCACTATGTTTTCTAGAATGAGAAATATACACAAACACCTCTTGCAAATCCCATTGTTTTCGAGCGGCATAAAGCTTTAAAGTCATGACTGTGCAAGCAGCTAAAGCGGCATTAAGATATTCATAGGGAGAGGGTCCAAAATCACTACCAACACCATCTGGTTCGTCTGCAATAAACGTATGATTTTTTGTTTGTATCGAGGTTGTAAAGTTATCTTCAATAATATTCAGATGTCCCACGAGTTGCTCACCTTGCGTATCTAACATTACATTTTCCGTTTTAGGAAAATAACGCTTTGCCCACGTGCCAATGACATCTCCAACATATTGGCTATCTCTTTCTTTAGTTAATAAATGATCTGCATCATCGAGGCTAACAAAACTTTTAGGGTGATGTGCGTTATGATATAATTGCTGCGCATTTTCTACACCAACAATCTTATCAAAAGGGGAATGCATAATTAATAGCGGCTTTCTTAACTCCTTTACAATTGCAGGCAAATCTGTTTTATCAAATTCTTCAACAAAATCTTGATTGATCACGAATGGTCTCCCTCCGATATTGACCTCAACATCCCCTTGATCTTTTATGGCTTCAACTTGATGCGAAAACAAATGCTTAACATGCTCCACAGCAGCTGGTGCTCCAATGGTGGCGACTGCTTTCACAGCCTCTATTTTTGAAGCCGCTACAAGAACTGCTGCACCACCCAAAGAATGACCAACCAACAAACTAGGAGCTTCATAATGTTTGGCCATATAAGCATGCACATCTAACAAGTCTTCTACGTTGGCCGAAAAATGACTATCCGCAAATTCACCCTCACTTCGGCCTAAACCCGTAAAATCAAAGCGAACGACTCCAAAACCATCTTGAGTTAAAGCCCTACTCACGTGTCTTACAGCACTAAGACTGCTGCTGCATGTAAAACAGTGCGCGAAAATGGCATAGTAATTTGGTTTTTGGTTTGCTGGCAATTCCAAATGTGCATTAAGCGTTAGACCTTTTCTATTTACTATTTTGAGTTTTGTGCTTTTCATTATTATTAATCTATTAAATACCTACAAGGTTTTAAAAACCTTGCAGGATAATCAAATCTTGTACTTTATTTTAGAATCTTGGTTTTAAGTTTAATTTGCGTACAATACCTGCAAGGTTTTTGATACTGTAATAAATTCAGCACCATGCCTTGCATGATATATTAATCTACGACTTGGACTCCTCGCCAAAATGCGACGGAGTTCTTAATCCCTTTTGCCAATTCTGACACTTCAGGATAAAACCAAGCGGCATCAGGATTTTGTTTCCCATCGACTTCTATAGTATAGTAAGACGCTGTTCCTTTCCAAGGACATACAGATTGTAAGTCACTTTGTTTAAAGAATTCTTTATTGATACTGTCGTGCGGAAAATAATGATTGTTCTCTATTACTACAGTAGCATTACTTTCTGCTATGATTTGATTATTCCAAATTGCTTTCATCTTATCGTTTTTTTAAACCCACAAGGTCTTTGATACTGAAATAAATTCAGCACTATGCCTTGCAGGAACTTTTGTTTTACTGTTTAAATTTCTATTTTTATTAGCCCTCAGAGGTTTAAAAACCTGTGAGGTCTGGATTCTCTTAATCTACGAACTACAAGACATTTCGACTGCGCTCAATGTGACAGTATTGAATATTTTTTAATTTAAGAACTACAAGACAACATTGAACACCCGACTTTGTCTCTTGCCCAATCTGGACGTTTTGCAAACCATTGTTGATTGTCAGGTTGCTCATCATAAGGTTTTTTAAGTAGTTCGAATAATTCGCTAATTAGTTTATAGTCACCTTTATCTGCCTCATCAATTGCTAACTGTGCCATATAATTTCTGAGCACATATTTTGGATTTACAGCATTCATTTTTTTGCTTCG
>RCND010002364.1_pt1 | contig 10472 bp, 4 predicted proteins | sample 2041351 | NCBI WGS metagenome assembly RCND01 (sample SAMN09708230, study PRJNA481090) | Marine sediment metagenome, whole genome shotgun sequencing project. | biome: marine sediment; feature: ocean; material: sediment; isolation source: Sewage treatment plant 12B marine sediment (STP12B) ...
GAATAAAGGACTCTTCAATATTTTTGTTATTAATGATATTCTAAACTCATCTAACCCTGAACCACAGGTATTTAGCAAAACTCTTATTACACCTTTTAATGATGGTCCTGCTGCCTTTTATCCGGATGGAAAGATGCTTGTATACTCAAGAAATATTGATGTATTGGCTAAAACCAAGAATATATTCGACCTGAGCAATAAGCTGGGATTATTTTTTGCCAGCTATAAAAATGGGGTTTGGACCAATATTGAAAACTTTGAATTCAACGACAATAGTTATTCAAATACCTCTCCATGCTTTAGTCCAGACGGAAAGTATCTATACTTCTCTTCTAACAGGCCAGGTGGTTTTGGCGGAACAGATCTATATAGGTCAGAAAAAAAGGCAAATGGATGGAGTGAGCCTGAAAACCTTGGGGGCACAATCAACACTAATAAAAATGAAGTCTATCCATATATCTCAGCAAACGGAGATATGTTTTTTGCTTCAGACGGACATGAGGGTTTGGGAGGGAAAGATATTTTTGTTTCCCGGCAATCTGATAATGGATGGATAATTCCTGTCCACCTTGATGCACCGCTAAATTCAAAATCCGATGATTTTGGCTTTATATGTAATGATGATTTTAGTGAAGGATACCTTTCTTCAAACAGGGACAAAACAGACGATATTTATCAATTTACGACCCGTGTACCTCAGCTGTTTGGCTGCGACACATTGCTAGATAATCTATACTGTTATGAATTCTGGGATGAACTCTACCCGGGTATGGATTCACTTCCTGTAATATACGAATGGGAATTTAGTGACGGCACCAAGATTCGGGGGCTAAAGGTTGAACACTGCCTGCCAGGAGCTGGTAAGCACTGGGCGAAGCTAAATATTATCGATAATTCAACCAGCAATACCTTTTTTACCCAGACATCAATGGAGTTCGAACTTGTAGATCATATCCAACCTTATATCTCTGGCCGGGATGCCGGTGTTATTAAAGACGATCTGGCTTTCAGTGGTCTAAATTCTAACATTCCAGGTTATAACATTGAAAAGTATGTTTGGGATTTTGGTGATAATAACTTCGATGTTGGTCCGGAAGTTATACACAGCTTCGATAAAAAAGGTGATTATTATATAAAAATGGGATTATTAGGCTTCGCTGAAGGTAAAGACATAAAGGAGACCCGTTGTATCATAAAACCTGTAACTATTTTATCGGATAACCAGTCACTCGCCATGTTCATTTCAGGTGACGATAAGCTTATCATAGACCAATCTGAATCGATTACCCGGGATTCGACAGAGACCAGTCAGGATTTTTCTGTATTTGACGTGAATCCTGACGAGGAGGTATTCCGGGTCGAGCTATTAACCTCCGAAGATAAAATAATGATTGAAGATACTATCTTCGATCCTCTTAGAGATATATATGACATCAAGGAGTTCTACCTATCTAGAGATAGTCTATACTCTTACACAGTAGGTGAATACAATTCACTTCTTGCTACATACCAGGTTTATAATGATGTAGTTGAGGAAGGATTTACAAGTGCCACCGTTAAAACCTATGTACTGGCGGAATTGCCAACAGAAATCATAGCAAAAATTAACAGGGATTTTGCAGAATTTGCAGATGCCAATTTCGAATTTAGTCAATCCGAGGTATCCGAGACTTCATATCCGATCCTCGACCAGGTTGCACGCATAATGAGTGAAAATCCGGACCTTGTTATGGAGATTGCGGCACATACCGATAATGTTGGATCCTTTGAATTTAATATGAAACTATCTCAGGACAGGGCCCAATCGATTGTAAATTACCTGGTTTTAAAGGGTGTTGACAGTATCAGGTTGGTAGGAAAAGGTTACGGAGAATCCAGACCTATTTCAACAAATGGGACAGAAAGTGGTAGAATGAATAACAGGAGAGTCGAGTTCCTGATACTAAACCAGAAATAGGATGGAGTTTTATCATTGTATGTTGACTATAAAACAATACAGGCAATTAAGCTTAGCTATGATCCTAATGATAATCACTGGGATTCTTTCAGGCCAAACTCCTGTAATATATAATGTAGGGGGATCTGGATCATACTGCGTTGGAGGATCCGGGTTGTCCATTAGTTTGGACAATTCGGAAGTGGGAGTGGATTATCAACTGAAAAAATATGGGATCGACGAGGGAGCACCCTTGTCTGGTACAGGAAGTATACTTACATGGCCTGGCCAAACAGAGGGTGTATATGAGGTTTTGGCTACAATCGTTTCTACAGGTGTATCGGAAAATATGAATGGCCGGTCCATTGTCGATGAGAACCCTCTTCCCGTTATTACATTTGGCTATGAATTTTATAAAACGATAACAATAGATGCTGACAGTGTGGCCGGAACAGAAGATTTGATAAATTTTCCCATACTGGTGAGCATTCCCTTTGACAATGACCTTAGGACAACAGCAAATGGTGGTAATGTTCAAAACATCAACGGATATGATATAGTTTTTACAGATAATAATTACAATCCTATTCCCCATGAAAGTATGAGTTATAATCCTGCTACAGGAGCCTACTCAACATGGGTGAATATTCCGCTTCTCTCTCCAGATACCGATACAGATATACATATGCTATTTGGGAATTCAGGCATCACCTCCGATCACTCCTCCATTGAAACCTGGAGTTCCAATTACGTCCAGGTGATGCACCTCGATGGGGATTTTACTGATGCTTCAATGTCAGGGAATTATGGTCTGAATGATGGCACATCTGATGCAGGTGGCAAACTCGGTAACGGAAGAAGTTTTGATGGAACAGATGATATGATAATTGTATATGATGATCCAACTCTGGATGGGACAAATGATGAAGCAACATTTTCTTTGTGGATTAACTGGATTAATTCTACTGATGGAGACTATCAGATAGTCATGTCTTCTAGTAACAGGTTTGAAACATTGAATGGTGGATATGAATGGGCATCACAGGGTTCTGGAAATCATTACTTTTACCCAAATGGGGAAGTTGATTTAAACTATAATTTAGGCCCCGATCCGTTTACAAATAACATCTGGCAACATCTTTCGGTTACTTTTAACTACGGCGCGAAAGAGATGAAAATATATGTTGATGGAGTCCTCATGAATTTTACTTTTAGCGGTGTTGATACATTATGGACTTCATTAGCAAATATTGATAATTGGTTATGGGGTGGTAACCAAACTCAAGGCACACGCTATTTCTATGGTTTTATGGACGAAATACGAGTTCAGACTGTTGCCAGGTCTGGCGACTGGCTTCTAACTGAGTACAGAAATCAAAACAATCCATCCGGTTTTTATTCGATCTCTTCGGAGACTGCCCTGAATGCTTTCCAGGATATGTGTCAGAACGATAGCCCTCTAAGCTTAAGTATTGCTCTGCCTATCGGAGGAACCTATTCGGGTACTGGTGTTGCATTAAATAGTTTTGATCCCGCAATTGCTGGTGCTGGCACCCATCCAATAACATATTCCTATACTGATGCGATGACATGTTCTTCGGAAGGCACAGCAGATATACTTGTTAATCCAACTCCAAATCCTATTATAACTGGTGTTAACAGTCTGTGTATCGATGGAGTTGAAAGCTATACCAGCACCCTCTATGCTGGCAATTCATATCTATGGACTCTTAATGCTGGCGATGCAAGTATTAATTCAGGTCAGGGTACAAATGAAATTGAGATCCAATGGGGTAGCAATCCCGGATCTATTACATTAATGGAAACTATAGATTTAACAGGCTGTTCCGAAACTACTCCTGAGTTTTTAGTTACCATAGTGGCATGCCAGGATCTTGTAATCCCAGAAGGATTCTCTCCAAATAATGATGGTCTGAACGACAGCTTCGTGATTGTGGGGTTTGAGCAATATACCAATATAGAGCTGCACGTATATAATATTCATGGAACAGAGGTGTACTTTAGTAATAGCTATACTAACGATTGGGCTGGCCTCTCAAATACTGGATTGAACAGAGGAACGGAGTTACCAACTGGAAATTACTATTATACAGTTGTTATTGATAATCAGTCAGTAACAATGACGGGATATATCTATTTACGAAGAGAATAAAAACATGAAGAACTATTTGATATTAACTGTTTACAATTAGCGATGGCGAGGCAATACCCATTGCTAATAATAACACCTAGAAAGGAAGAATGCAAAACAAGAGAGTAGAATTTATTATTCTAAATCAGTAAAATGAATATTTTGAAAATAACATCAGACCCAATTAAAGAAGATATTTTAGGTTAGAATAAAGTCTAAATGAAGTAAGTTATAGAATGAAATATTTCACAAAAGTATTTTTCCAACCTCTTTTACGATTTTCCCTCCTTGCCATCCTCCTGGCATTCATGGGTCTGACTGAAGTATGCGGGCAGTGGTACCAGGACTATTACTATCGAAAAAAGATTACAATCTCTGCCTCAGATGTTCAGGGATCCGGCTCACATACGAATTTTCCTGTTCTTATTGATGAGACACATGGTGAGCTAAGGTTCCTTTCCAATGAAGGGCTTGTACACAGTCCCGTCGGTTATGATATTGTTTTTACAGATAGCGATGGGATCACAAAATTAAATCATGAAGTAGAATCCTGGGATGCCATCTCAGGCCAGCTTATTGCATGGGTCCAGGTTCCGACACTGTCCACATCAACTACAAATTTCCTCTATCTGTATTACGGAAAACCTGGAATAGTAGTTGATCCATCAACCACAGCAACCTGGGATCCTGATGCATATGTTGCAGTGTATCATTTGCACGATGATTTCAATGATGCCACTGCCAGTGGATTTAATGCAACTGGTAACGGAACCGCAGATCTTGGGGCAAAGATTGCCGATGGTGAAGATTTTCAGGAGGATAACCATTACGAATGGATTGACGCCGGTGCTTTCGATGTTTCGGGTGACTCAATAACGATTTCTGCCTGGATTAATCCCATATCATTTGATGAACCAGATGCAAGAATTGTATCAAAAGCCAATAATGATCAAAACAATGATCATTGGTGGATGCTGAGCACCTATAATGAAACTAACCTCAGGTTCAGGTTAAAACTTGGAGGCACAACCCAATTGTATGCACCACCCGATAACGTGCTCTCTTTGGGATCCTGGCAATACGTAACTGCTGTTTACGATAATATTACCATGGATCTTTACCATAATGGTTCAAAGATTGGCTCTGGTAATACCACAACGGGCAATATTTCTACGGATGGCTCCATTGATGTGGGTATTGGAAACCAGCCAAATCCTTCCACAATTACAGGAGGTGAAAGACCATTTGATGGTACGATTGATGAAGTCAGGATTCAAAAAGTGGCACGTTCTCAAGGCTGGTTGGAAACAGAATATTCCAACCAGGATGATCCAGCCAATTTTCACTTCATCCCTGATACCGCAGAGCTTATCAATGATACTCCATGTGAGTCGGTTGAATTAACCCCTGTTGGATGCTTTTCATTAAGTACTGTTCGTATTTTCTCAAACCTGGGAGCTACAGATTCAGGTGAGGGAAACCCTGGATGCAACTATGGAGGAAAGGATGTATGGTTCAAAGTTGGAGCAGGAACCAATCCAAAACTTGCTATTGAGGTGGGAACAACGGGAGGCATTGGGTGGACCGATACCCCCAACCATTCTGTTTACAGAGGAACATGTGGTTCCCTGACCCCAGGGGCTTGTTATTCAGAGAATAGCCATGTTCAACCGGGAATAGGTTCCAGATCTGTGCATACAGGACTAATCCCCGGTGATACGCTTTATATTCGAATATGGGATGATGGAGGTGATGACAATGGGAAATTTACAATTTCCATCATGAATGATTTGGCTGCCCCCACGCTTGTAGTGCCAGCTGATCTGTCTGTAGAATGCATTGGGGATACTGTCGTTTCCAATACCGGAGAAGTTACAAATGCTGATATTTCTGATATTTGTGATGCTGACAATTTGCTGGTTGTAACTTATTCAGATGTGACTGATGGAAATACCTGTCCTGAAATTATTACCCGGACCTGGAGTGTTGAAGATTTAGCAGGTAACATCACCTCCGGTAATCAATCCATCACCGTACACGATCTTACCCCGGCAACCATAACGGGCAGTATCGCAGTAAGCACTGTTGAGGGCTGTGCTGCGACCGATGCGCCTGCAGCTGTAACGACGGTAGCTGCCCTTGAAGCCCTTGGACTAACCATCACCGATGTGTGTGATGCCGACGGTGCTCTGGTTGTAACCAGCATTGATGCTTCACTTGGTACTCGTCCCATCGCAGTTACCCGCACCTATACGATCACCGACCAGTGTGGTAACCAGAACACCTATGATCAGAAGATCAATGTGGATGATACGACCCCGGCATGCCAGGATCTTGTAATCCCAGAAGGATTCTCTCCAAATAATGATGGGCTGAACGACAGCTTCGTGATTGTGGGGATTGAGCAATATTCCACTACTGAGCTGCATGTTTATAATATCCATGGAACAGAGGTTTACTATAATAAAAATTATGAAAATAACTGGGATGGAATCTCCAACAAAGGCTTAAATAATGGCAAAGAGTTACCAACAGGAAACTACTATTATACAGTTGTTATTGATAATCAACCAGCAACAATAAAGGGATATATCTATTTACGAAGAGAGTAATAATATGAGATACTATCTGCTATTATCTGTTTTCCTTTTAATGTCTGTTAACCTTTCAGCACAGTGGTTAACAGATTACAGCTATAGGAAAGAGATAACAGTTGGTAGTTCCAATGTGTCAGGTTCTTCTGATCTGACTGATTTCCCATTACTCGTAAATTTAACAGATAGTGACCTTAAATCGGTGTATAATGGAGGACTGGTATTTAGTGAAGATGGCTGGGACATACTGTTTACCTTGAGTGACGGAGTAACGCTTCTTGACCATGAGATCGAGCTTTACACATCTACAACTGGAGAACTGGTGGCCTGGGTAAGAATACCTTCATTATCATATTCGTCAGACACGGATATATTTATATATTTTGGTAATGATAATGCAAGTGCTGATCCATCTTCTACTAGTACATGGGATACGGATTACAGGGGTGTCTGGCATTTTACTGATGGAGCTGATGATGCATCACAGTTTGCTAACCATGGTGTAGCTACAGGGACCTCAGCAGATGCTGGAAGAATAGGTGACTCAAGATATTTCGATGGCACCAATGATTTTATTGATATCCCAAATACAGCAAGCCTTAATTTCACCCAATATGTAACTATCGAGGCCTGGGTAAAACCAGAAATAGGTGAGCCCGGTCATTCCTGGGCAATTCTGGTAAAACAGGATGACTATGGAATGAAGTACCTGACCAATGACCTGATATTTTATGCTGGCGAATATAATCTCCATACTGTTTACACTCTTAATATGAGTGAATGGTATTACCTTGTTGAGTCGTATGATGGTACTACTATGCGAACATATATAAACGGAAATGAGGTTGACTCATATTCTAATTCTACTGCCATCTCTAATGATGCCAGCAATGACATTGGAGTAGGTCGTTTTATCGGTACCAGCACTACCAGGTTTACCGGTAATATGGACGAAGTGAAACTAATTTCTGAAGCTCGTAGCGCCGGATGGATAAAAACATCTTATGATAACCAGAATAGCCCGGGAACGTTCTTTTCAGTTTCCATTACAGAAATTTCGAATGACTTTCCATGCGAAGCAATCACGATTCCTGTTGGTTCCTCCTGCTCACCCCAGGTATTCAGCAATAATTATGCTACTGACTCTGGCATACCACTTACAGAATGCAACGGATATACAGGTGGTGATACCTGGTTTAAAGTCACTGTTCCAGCTTCTGGCAGTTTGATAGTAAAACTCGAAACAGCTCCCACACCTGAAATACCAGACTCATTTGATTGGTTAAGGAGACCTGGTATGGGAGTCTACTCCGGCATTTGTAGCGCCCTGGTCCACGATACCTGCTGGATTGACCCACACCCGGGAGCACCATTTGATACTCCGGATATATCTCTTAAAGATTATTCACCCGGTGAAACTATATTTCTCAGAATGTGGGAATATAATAACAGTAAAGGAAAATTTAGTATCTGTGCATTTGAGGATAATGTAGACCCTGCTATAAGCTGTCCGGCAGCTGCAACAATAAATTGTGAAGGTGATAATACCCCGACCGGAACAGGAACAGCAACGGCTAGCGATAACTATACCCCTGTTAACGATATAACTATAAATTACTCCGATGTAAGCACCTACGATACTGATCCGGACGTAATACTTCATTATAATTATACTATCACCAGGACCTGGACAGCCACCGATGCAGCTGGTAACACAGATAACTGTATTCAGGTAATAACCGTACAGGATGTAAGCGACCCGACAATCAGCTGCCTGGGAGATTTTACAGAGAGTGTAAATGCCAATTGTGAATTCACCATACCTGACTATTCCGGGTTAATATCTTATAGCGATAATTGTGATAATTCTCCGACGGTTTCACAGACCCCGACTGCAGGAACAAATATCTCGGGTCATGGAACAATTCAGGAAATTGTCCTGGATATTACAGACCTAGCAGGAAATAGTTCTGAGTGCAGGTTCAATATTACGCTTCAGGATCTTTCACCACCTGTATTAGTCGTATTAAGAGATACAATAGTAATTATTGAAGAGGGTCTCCTCGAGGCTGATATTGACCTGCCGCTACCAGTATTTAGTGAAAATTGTGCATCTGTAACCATCGTTAATGATTTTAACGGATTATCTGATGCAAGTGGTATTTACCCATATGGGACAACAACAGTCAATTATACTGCCACAGATGATAACGGAAATTATCAAGTGTTCTCTCAGATAGTACAGCTAAGATATACTGATGAACCCGAATACGGACTGATCATATCCGAAGGATTCTCACCTAATAATGATGGTCTGAACGACAACTTCGTAATTATGGGAATTGAGCAATATTCCAATATTGTTTTGCGTGTTTATAATATTCACGGAACAGAGGTGTACTTTAATAATAATTATGAAAATAACTGGGATGGAATCTCCAACAAAGGCTTAAATAATGGCAAAGAGTTACCTACGGGAAATTACTATTATACAGTTGTTATTGATAATCAACCAGTAACAATGAAGGGATATATCTATTTACGAAGAGAGTAACGTTTATGAAAAGGATCAAATTATACTCAAAAAGTCTTATTGTAGCACTTATAATGCTACTGTTATCATCAAACCTTTTTTCGCAGAAGGCACCTGTCTATTATATGCAAAATATGATAAGGACAGGTATTAATCCTGCATATTCAGGAATGGATGGTATATATAACATGGTAGTGCTTACAAGACAGCAATGGGTCGGTTTCGAAGGTGCCCCAAAATCGTATTTTATCGCGGCCAGTGTTCCTTTCAGTGGCAGACGGGCTGGAATAGGTTTTGATGCTGAAATAGTATCAGCAGGTCCATCTGTACAAAAAGGAATTTTCATAAACTACTCCTATAATTTAAACATCACAGGAAACTCCAGTCTTTCATTTGGATTACGTGCTGGAGCAAATATTTACAGTATTGATCTCAATTCTCTCCTGGTAGTAGATCCAGGCGACCATCTCTTTGAAACCAGTATTGAAAACAGAATCCTGCCAAACTTCGGTGCAGGTTTACACTATAGCATTGGAAATTACTATATTGATCTTTCAATTCCTACCTTTCTTAGAAATGAGTTAAGCGCAAGTAGCGACGATAATGTTGGAGAGCAAAACAAGGAAAATAGAGTTTACGCTACTGAAATAGGATCAATGTACATTCTTTCGGAAAAAATCAAAATTCAACCTTCAATTGCGGCACTGTTTACGGAGAGAGCTCCTCCCCTGGTCGACTTTAAAGTGACTGTAGAGCTACAGGATGCTGTTGGATTTGGATTTATCTACAGATCTTCAGGTTTGTTTGGAGGCCATTTATCCTACAAAGTCTCAGATAATTTTATACTCTGTTACGCCTACGAGCTACCTTTAGCATATAACTACCAGATTAACTCAGGCACACATGAGGTTGTACTTGGAATTAATTTTGAATTTCTTAAAAAGAAAACACTCTCCCCCAGGAGATTTTAATATTATTCTATATGAAAATGATTGTAAAATACTTAATACTTCCTGTTTATATTCTGACTGTTCTATCATCTCAGGGTTTATCACAATCGGCACCAGCTGAGGATGAGAATATACAATACCTGGTAACTTTTGGATCAGAATCGGATCCATCATGGGGTGATGATGATTTTTGCCAGATCTTTTTCTTCAGGATACCAGAAAATCATGATCAACCATTTTATATAAGGGTGTTTGATCCTGATACAGGTGGTGAGATTGATGAAATGAAGGGTGTTTACAACACATC
>RCND010002365.1_pt1 | contig 10471 bp, 5 predicted proteins | sample 2041351 | NCBI WGS metagenome assembly RCND01 (sample SAMN09708230, study PRJNA481090) | Marine sediment metagenome, whole genome shotgun sequencing project. | biome: marine sediment; feature: ocean; material: sediment; isolation source: Sewage treatment plant 12B marine sediment (STP12B) ...
ATGATGCTGATGATTCCTTTTATGAAAAATGCATTTATTCACAACACCATGTTGAATATGGATCGTTTTAAGCTCTTTGCCGAATATGGAGAAAACAAGTAAATTCAATTGTAAAAACTAAAACCAAAATAAGAAAATCGTCATGAAAAAGATTCTGATAATTCTTTCAGTAGTACTAATATCATTTACACTTGCAGCACAAGAGTCCGCTGCCGATACCCTTTGGAAGTTCAGTGGAACCACATCCCTGAATCTCTCACAGCTCTCACTGACCAACTGGGCAGCCGGTGGTGACAATAGTTTCTCCGGAAATGCACTGGTAAACCTCTCGGCCAACTATGCCAAAGAGAAAACCAGCTGGGAAAATAGCCTGACACTCGGATTCGGTCTGATCAAACAGGGAGATGACCCCACACGTAAAAGCGACGACCAGATCGACCTGGCTTCAAAACTTGGTATAAAAGCCAGCGACAAGTGGTTCTATACCGGCCTGCTTGGGTTCAAATCCCAGTTTGCAAAGGGCTACGACAATCCCGGAGAGGTCGACCGGCTGACGATATCCAATTTCCTGGCACCGGGATATCTCAATTTCTCGCTGGGTATGGATTACAAACCCACAGAGTCATTCTCCCTCTTTCTTGCCCCGCTCGCATCAAAATTCACCTTTGTAATGGATGATGCTCTCTCAGCTGCCGGCTCCTTTGGACTGGATCCGGGACAGACAGCAAGGGGTGAAATAGGTGCATATATCAAAGTGGCCTTTAAGAAGGAGATATTGAAAAACGTTACTCTTGATACTAAAGTTGACTTCTTTTCCAACTATCTGAACGAACCACAACACGTGGATATAAACTGGGACATGCTATTGACCTTTACCGTTAATGAGTACCTGTCAGCCTCCCTGCTGACCCAGCTGATCTATGATTACGACATTCAGTTTGGCGAAGATACCACCGGCGATGGTGTAGACGACACCTTTGAAGCCCGCGTACAGTTTAAGGAGCTATTCGGACTGGGACTCACTTACACTTTCTAATCTAAATTACACACCTGTCTATGTAATTGACAGGATTTACATTTAAGCTATCTGGTCTAAATAAAAAGAAGATCAAAATGCTGGGTCATTTGCCAATGGCCCAGCATTATTATAGTTTTATACCATCAAATTGCAGAGCGTGCAATTGTTATTGAGAAGGGGTAAGAGATTAGGCTCGCCGATCCCCTGGCAACCCGCCACCAGACGAAGGTGCCACAACCTAACCCATAAGGGAGATAATAACAAAATAAGAAAACATGAAAAAGTATCATTCCACCTTTCCTTCAAAGCCTATGGGCATGGGGTAATAGTTAATAGACCATTATCCATCATTCCCATTTCTTCAAGAAAAAACAACTGTCATGAGTACTACATACAAAAATTTCGAGACCCTGCAGATTCATGCAGGACACGCACCTGATTCAGCTACAAATTCAAGGGCGGTCCCCATATATCAGACTACCTCCTATACCTTTAACAGTTCCGAACACGGGGCCAATCTCTTTGCTCTGAAGGAGTTTGGGAATATCTATTCCCGGATCATGAATCCGACCAATGAGGTTTTTGAACAACGGATTGCAGCTCTGGAGGGAGGGGTGGCAGCACTTGCAGTTGCATCCGGACATGCGGCACAGTTTCTCACCTTCAGTACCATCCTGCAGTCGGGCGACAATTTTGTGAGTAGTCCCTTCCTCTATGGGGGCAGTTACAACCAGTTTAAAGTAAGCTTTAAAAACTACAACTGGGATGCGCGATTTGCAGACTCCCTGGAGCTAGCTGATTTTGAGAAGCTAATTGATTCCAGGACAAAGGCGATCTACCTGGAGACCATTGGCAACCCTGGCTTCAATATCCCTGACTTTGAGAAGTTTGCTGCTCTGGCTAAAAAGTATGATATTCCACTGGTGGTGGACAATACCTTTGGTGCAGGTGGCTATCTCTTCAGACCCATTGAACATGGTGCCTCCATTGTGGTGGAATCTGCCACCAAGTGGATCGGCGGACATGGCAGCTCCATCGGAGGGGTGATCGTAGACAGCGGAACATACAATTGGGGAAATGGAAAATTCCCACAGTTTACCGAACCCAGTGAAGGGTACCATGGCATGAAATTCTGGGAAACCTTTGGCAGTGAGAGTCCCTTCGGGAACATCGCTTTTATCATCAAAGCCCGGGTGGAGGGTTTGCGCGATTTGGGCCCCAGTCAGAGTCCCTTCAACTCCTTCCTCCTAATACAAGGATTGGAAACACTTTCTCTGCGGATGGAAAGACATGTGGAAAACACCCTGGCTTTGGCCAAGTGGCTGCAGCAACATCCAAAGGTGGAACATGTAAACTATCCCGGTCTGGAGGATAGTCCACATCATGCTTTTGCGAAAAAATACCTGAGTAAAGGCGCCGGCGGAGTGCTCTCTTTTACCCTGAAAGGGAAGAAGGAGGAGGCCATCCGGCTTGTGGATAAGCTTGAAATGGTGAGTCATCTGGCCAATGTGGGAGATGTGAAGACCTTGATCATTCAGCCTTCGGCCACCACCCATCAGCAGATGTCAGAAGAGGCCCAGCTGGTGGCGGGGGTCTCTCCCACCCTGCTGCGGGTTTCGGTAGGTGTGGAACATATTGAGGATATTATTGCCGATTTCACACAGGCCTTTGAAGCATAGTGGGAGCTGATTGGAAAATTGTTTAATTTCGGTTTATGATTACAAGCAAGCGCGGGCAAGAGATATCCAGGCTGCTGAAGGAGCGTGTCCTTCTGCTGGATGGTGCCATGGGTACCATGATTCAACGTTATAAACTTGATGAAATGGATTACAGGGGGGACCGTTTTAAGGACCACCCCAGTGATCTGAAAGGCAATAACGACCTGCTCTCACTTACCAGGCCGGATGTAATTCGGGAGATCCATGAAGCCTACCTGAAAGCTGGTTCCGACATCATAGAGACCAATACTTTCAATGGCACCTCCATCTCACAGGCTGACTACCATCTGGAGGCTGCAGTTTTTGATATCAACTTTGAATCGGCCCGGATCGCTGCAGAAGCTGCTGACCGTTTTAGCCGGCTAACGCCCGATAAACCCCGATTTGTTGCCGGATCGATGGGGCCCACCAACAAGACCACATCCCTGTCGCCCGATGTGGATGATCCCGGATTCCGGGCCATCTTCTTCGATGAGATGAAAGAGGCCTATAAGGAACAGGTAAAGGGCCTTGTGGAAGGTGGTGTTGACCTCTTGTTGGTTGAGACCGTTTTTGACACCCTTAATGCCAAAGCGGCACTGATGGGTATTGAGGAATATATGGAAACAGCTGGATTCAGGATCCCGGTAATGGTTTCCGGAACCATCACCGATGCCAGCGGCCGGACACTATCCGGGCAGACACTGGAGGCTTTTATGCTTTCACTGGATCATGTGGAGCTGCTCTCCATCGGTCTGAACTGTTCCCTTGGAGCAAAAGAGATCAGGCCCTATCTGCATGAAATGTCTGATAAATCAAGTCATTTTGTATCGGTACATCCCAATGCCGGTCTGCCCAACCAGTTCGGGGAATATGACGAAACACCCGAACAAATGTCCGTATTGATCAAAGATTTCATCGATTCAGGATATGTGAATATTGTTGGCGGTTGCTGCGGAACTACACCAGAACATATCAGTGCTTTTGCAGGACTCCTGGCAGATGCGAAGGCACGACATCCTGCAGATAATAAACCAGGATTGAAACTGAGCGGATTGGAGGCCCTGACTGCTTTTGAAGGATCCAATTTTATCAATATTGGTGAACGTTGCAACGTAGCTGGTAGCCGAAAATTTGCAAGGCTGATCAGAGAAAAGAAATATGATGAGACCCTGAGTATCGCACGCAGGCAGGTGGAAGATGGCGCACAGATTCTGGACATCAACCTGGACGATGCCATGCTGGATGCAGAGCAAGAGATGCATACCTTTCTGAACCTGCTGCTTGCCGAGCCGGAAATCTCGAAGGTCCCCCTGATGATCGACTCCTCCAAATTTTCCGTGATCGAAACGGGTTTGAAATGCGTCCAGGGGAAGGCGGTGGTAAACTCCATCAGCATGAAGGAAGGCGAAGCACAATTCCTTGAACATGCGCGTAAAATCAGGGGCTACGGTGCGGCGGTTATTGTGATGGCCTTTGATGAAAAGGGCCAGGCTGACAGTTATGAAAGACGCATAGAAATCTGCCAGAGGGCCTACCAGCTGCTAACTGAAAAACTTAAGTTCCCCCCTGAGGATATTGTCTTTGACCCCAATGTACTTACCATTGGTACCGGTATTGAAGAACATAACAACTATGCTATTGATTTCCTTAACACCTGCCGTTGGATCAAGGCCAACCTGCCCCATGCCAGAGTAAGCGGGGGAATCTCTAACCTAAGCTTCTCCTTCAGGGGAAACAATGTGGTAAGAGAGGCGATCCACTCTGTTTTCCTCTATCATGCCATCAAGGCCGGACTGGACATGGGGATTGTAAACCCGGGCATGCTCCAGGTCTACGATGAAATCCCTGCCGACTTGCTGGAACTCACAGAGGACCTGGTTCTGAATCGAAGGCCCGATGCCACGGAGCGTATCATTGAATACTCTGCAAGCCTGGAAGAGGTGGAAAAAGTAGAGGAGCGAAAGGATCTCTGGAGGGATGAGCCTGTGGAAGAACGTCTGAAACATGCACTTATAAAGGGAATCACCGATCATATTGAAGCAGATGCCCTGGAGGCACATAAGCAATACGGCCTGGGACTGAAGGTAATTGAAGGTCCGCTCATGAGCGCCATGAATGTGGTAGGTGATCTGTTTGGAGATGGGAAAATGTTCCTCCCCCAGGTGGTAAAAAGTGCCCGGGTGATGAAAAGGGCCGTGGCTACCCTTCTCCCCTTTATTGAGCAGGAAAAGGCCAGCGGGGCCTCCGGCGAAAGCCTCTCGGCAGGTAAAATACTGATGGCCACTGTGAAAGGAGATGTACATGACATTGGTAAAAATATTGTGGGTGTGGTCCTGGGCTGTAACAATTACGAGGTAATCGATCTGGGCGTGATGGTACCCACTGCAAAAATCCTGGATGAAGCTGAAAAGCAGGGAGCCGATATCGTAGGTCTCTCGGGACTGATCACTCCTTCGCTGGAGGAAATGATAAATGTGGCCTCTGAAATGAAACGCCGCAACATGAAGCAGCCCTTGCTGATCGGCGGAGCAACTACCTCTAAAATCCATACTGCTGTCAAACTGGAACCTGCTTACAACAGGCCCGTAATCCATGTGAAGGATGCTTCCAGAAGCGTGGCAGTGGTTAGTTCGCTTCTCTCAGCTGAACAGCACGACAGCTATATCAGCAAGGTCCGGGAGGAATACGAAACTTTGAGGGAGAGCTATGCCGGAGCAGGCAGAGATATCCGCTATCTCTCCCTGGCAGAGGCCAGGAAGAACGCTCCTCGTACAGACTTTACCACCGAATCCATCTTCAGACCCAATCAGCCTGGTTTACAAAGTCTCATTGACTATCCCATGGAGCAGATCAGCAGGTACATTAACTGGATCTTCTTCTTCACCACCTGGGAGCTGAAAGGGAAATTCCCGGATATCTTTGATCATCCGGATTATGGATCGGAGGCTCGTAAACTCTATCAGGATGCACAGGAAATGCTGCAGAAGATCATTGATGAAAAATGGCTCACAGCAAATGCCGTATTTGGCATCTTCCCGGCACACTCTGAAGGAGATGATATTGTAATTTATGATGATAAGATTCCCGGAAAGATCCGAACCCGCTTCTCTAACCTGAGAAACCAGACCCAGAAGGAAGCCGGACAGCCCAACCTCTGTCTCTCCGATTTTGTGGCACCTGCATCCTCAGGTATAAGCGATTACATAGGAGCCTTTGCTGTTACTGCAGGAATAGGCATTGAAAAGAAGATCAAGGAGTTTGAAGCAGATCATGATGATTACTCAGCCATTATGCTGAAATCACTGGCCGACCGCCTGGCCGAAGCATTCACCGAGCTGCTGCACGAAGAGATCCGCCTTAGAAGCTGGGGATATGCTGCAGATGAAAACCTGGGAGTTGAAGACCTGTTCAGGGAGAAATACCTTGGGATAAGACCGGCGCATGGTTATCCCGCCTGTCCCGACCATTCTGAAAAAGAAATTCTCTTCGAACTGCTGGAAGCAAACAAATATGGAATCCAACTCACTGAAAACTATTCCATGGTACCGGCTGCTTCGGTAAGCGGGCTAGTATTTAGCCACCCCGAATCGAAGTACTTCTTTGTGGGAAAGATTGGCAGGGACCAGGTGAAGGATTATGCCAGAAGGAAGAAGCTAAGCATTGAACAGGTGGAGCGCCTGCTGGCCTCCAATCTTAATTATTAAGATATTTTCCAATATCGCGGGCCGAAGGCTCACTATCAATATCAAGTCTGGCCCGGTCATTTACCAGATCGGCCACAATCTTCCGGCCACGGATGGAGACGTCATTGCGGGTAGTGATTCTTTCAATACTAATATGGGGAATATTCACAGGATTAATGTTAATCCTACCGCTGGAGAGCCACATTTCCACCACATAGGTACCTTTGACCAGCTTGAGTCGTTTTCGGTGGCGAATGGTCATGGCGCGGACAACATTGACATCGGTCCCCTGAACCACCAGGTTCAGGGGGCTACCTGATCGGTTTGAAATAAGCAGTGTACACTTTCTTCTCCTAACTGAATCCATTTAAAACAAAAGTAGTAATTTCATTCAATCAATGAAATCTCCTCGCTGGCAACCATCTTCTTGTAGTTCTTCCACTGGTTCTCCTTAAAATGATCGATCATCGCTTTGGTTTCATCAACCAGCGAGATAAATTGTTCAAGCTTCTGAAGCTGGTTCTCTGTGAGCGGTGAATCGGATCCTGTAATGCTATAAGTTCCACTCATCTTTACAAATAGAGCATCTGAGGGATAGTAGATTCCCTGGATCGATTCATCCCTGAACACCAGCTTTGAGATCCGGTCCAATTCCTCTTTCATGTCTTCAGCAGACTTCTTCAGATCCTCGGACACATCCTCCCCTGCCAGCTTTTTTACAAGTTCATAGCTATCTTTGCAATCCCTGACAGACGACAGGGCTTCGTTCAGCTCATCCAGACGTTCCAGCAAGAGATCGCTCTTCTCCTGCTTCACCCTCATCCCTGCCATATCATACACTCTTCTGGGATCGCTTTCCACTTTGATGGAGGTGATGGCCGTATCTCCTTTATAGGATAGTTGTAACTCGTACATTCCGGGAAGTACGGAGCCTCCTCCTCCAGGTTCCCGCGTCCTTTCTTTTTCCGCTTTCTCACTAAAGCTCACCCTTACTCCCTTCCGGTCCAGGTGCCACAGGGTCCGGTTTAATCCATTTCCCGGAACGCTTTTGAGAGTTCGTAACAGGTTGCCCTCCTGGTCCCTTACTACGATGGTCAGACTATCTTTCTTCTCCATGGCTGAATCATCTTCAACGCTGGCAAAATAGGAGATCCTTCCACCCCAGGATCTGTTTTCCCCTTCATAATAGGCATCGCCGGAGAAATAGTAACCTGGTGCATTTTTCGTTTGGGCCAGGTAGGCCACAGGTGGTTCAAAAACGTGTAATCCGGATGAAGTAATCGCATCATGGTCCCTTGCAAGTGCACGCAAAGGTGTAATATCGTCGAGGACATAGGCCGAACGTCCGAAGGTCCCGATGACCAGGTCCTGCTCCCGGGGGTGAATCACCATATCCATGGTGGGTACCGTGGGGTATCCCACGGTCCATTTGGTCCACTGCGCCCCTCCGTCGATACTTACCCAGAGTCCCTGCTCCGTACCCAGGAACTGCAGACGCGACTCTTCAGGATCCTGTGCGAAAGAGAGCACATAGCCTTCCACATGCGATTGATCCACCACCCTTTTCCAGCGCTTCCCGTAATCGGAGCTATGGTAAAGGTAAGGTGCATAGTCGTTCTGCCGGTAATTGTTCACCACCACCCAGGCTTCTCCCGCCTTTGATTCCGATGGAACTATCTGGGGCACCCAGGCACCAGCCGGCAACTCCTTGATATGCGGGGCACAATTGGTCCACGATTCACCTCCGTCTGTGGTCAGCTGGATGTTCCCGTCGTCCGTTCCCACCCAGATCACACCTTCCTCCACGGGACTGGGTGCAATGCTCAGTATGCAGGTATGATTCTCGGCCCCGGTTACATCGTAGGTAAGTCCGCCACTCTCATTAAACTTTTGCTTGGCAGAATCATTGGTGGTCAGATCGGGTGATATAGTGTTCCATGAATCGCCCCTATCCATACTTTTATGTACAAACTGGCTCCCGAAATAGATGGTGCTCTTGTTAAATGGATCCTGTGCAATAGCCGAGTTCCAATGGAAACGCAAATCAGTTTCTCCATCACCGGCCGGTTTAATATCCACTGCATTTCCTGTTTCCAGGTCAAGCCTTCTTACATTTCCCTGCTGTGACATGGCATAACAGGTGGTGGGATCGCCTGGTGCAGGCAATACATCAAAACCATCTCCTCCCATTAGAAAATCCCAGTAGGTGTTAATGATTCCACCACCACTCCATAGGTATCCGGGCCCCATCCATGAACCATTATCCTGCATCCCGCCATAAACATTGTAGGGTAGCTCCATATCGGTGCGGATATGGTAAAACTGCGAAACCGGAAGATTGCTCACATGCCTCCAGGTCTTCCCGCGATCGTAGGTAATGGCCATTCCCCCATCGTTCCCATCTATCATAAAGGAAGGATTCTCCGGGTGGATCCACCAGGCATGGTGATCCACATGAATCTGCTGACCCAGCAGGGTAGAAAAACTCTTCCCCCCATCTTCACTTACATTCACAGGGGAGAAAAGCGTATACACCCTGTTCTCATTAGCAGGATCCACGTATATTTCCGCATAGTAAAAAGGCCTGTTTCCAATATTCTTATCTCCCCGCTTCTCCCAGGAGTATCCACCATCTACCGAACGATAGATGGCATTCTTCTTTGATTCAATCAGTGCATACACATACTTACTGTCGCCCCGTGCAATGGCCAGCCCCATCCTGCCAAGCTCCCCTTTGGGAAGTCCATCCTTCTCGCTAAGCTGTTTCCAGTTTTCACCCCCATCAACGGTCATATGCAATCCGGATCCAGCTCCGCCCGATTTAAAGAACCAGGGCCAACGCTGGTGTTCCCACATAGCAACAAAAAGTTTGTCCGGGTTATGAGGATCCATGACCATATCGGCCACCCCGGTGAGCTCGTTTACAAATAAATTCTGCTTCCAACTCTTTCCCCCATCGGTGGTTTTATAAACTCCTCTTTGGGGATGGGGGCCCCAAGGTGAGCCTATGGCTCCCACATAAACTATATCGGAATTCGTTGGATGAACAATGATCCGGTGAATATGCCTTGTTTGCTCAAGTCCCATAAGGCTCCAATTTCTGCCTCCGTCCAGGCTCTTATATATACCGTATCCGCCATTAAGACTGTTCCTCGGATTTCCTTCTCCCGTTCCTGCCCACACCACATCCTCGTTGGAGGGATCAATGGCCAGGGCACCAATACTGGCCACCTGCTCCTTGTCAAAAACCGGCTTAAAATTGACTCCCCCGTTGCTTGTCTTCCACAATCCGCCCGAGGCGGTTCCAATATAAAAGACCGCATCGTTTCTGCTTTCCACATCGATGGCCGTTACCCTGCCACTCATCCCTCCCGGACCAATGCTCCGGGCCTTCATCCCCTTTAAAAGTTCCATATCCAGAGGCTGGGCGCCCATGGAAACAACTAACAAAAAAATAAAAATGGAGAATAAGAATTGCTTCATGGTGATTGCTTTCTTTTAGAACATTCAATATAATAATTATTCTCTATCCCTTCGATCAACAGGGCATTTAACACATATACTTAATGCAAAGAATTGTTAATTTTGAAATGTAAAACCAGCAGCATGGATCATAGCAAATACAAGCAGGGATTTATTCATCACAGAAAATTCCATGAGATCAAAGGGATTCAATACCTCGACCCCATTATCAGCGCCATTGAAAAAAGGGAGGTGCTACGCCTCTATTACCTCCCCTTTTACGAGGACAAGCCCTACTTCAACGAGGTGCATCCCTACCTGCTCAAGGAGCATGAATCCAGATGGTACATGGTTGGACTCAACGCTTTCAAAGGGAAGGTACGCACCTATGCACTGGATCGGATCCGTGACCTACAGGTCGCTGCAGGAGCGGAATATACTCCTCCTGAGTTTAATGCAGAGGAGTATTTCAAATATGCCATTGGAATCATTGCACCTGAAGGAACTCCCCCACTGATCAAACTGGCGGTCCAGAAGACCCAGGCACAATACCTAATTACCCGTCCGTGGCACGACACGCAGAATATTGTGGAGGATACTGAAGAGCA
>RCND010002366.1_pt1 | contig 10459 bp, 10 predicted proteins | sample 2041351 | NCBI WGS metagenome assembly RCND01 (sample SAMN09708230, study PRJNA481090) | Marine sediment metagenome, whole genome shotgun sequencing project. | biome: marine sediment; feature: ocean; material: sediment; isolation source: Sewage treatment plant 12B marine sediment (STP12B) ...
ACGACATCTGCACCAACATTGAGGACACTATTTCGATCGCCGCGATGTACGTGTCTTTGTTGTCGATGTTGCATCGACGTCGGGTGCAGAACCAGCGATGGCGGATCTACAGCCGGATGCTCATCGAAGAGAACGTGTGGCGAGCCCAGCGCTATGGAACTTCAGATTCGCTGATCGATTTTGGTCGCGGCGAACTGGTCGAGTTCCCGGCACTGGTTGACGAGATCATCGGTCTCGTCAAGAAGGACGCCAAGATGCTCGACTGCGAAGACGAGCTAAAGCACGCCAGGACCATTGTCAAGCGTGGCACCAGCGCCGACTCCCAGCTGGCGATATATCACGGGGCCCTTGCCGACGGTGCCAGCGACCGTGAAGCGTTGCAGCAGGTTGTCGACTGGCTGATCGCAGAGACGGTCAACGGGGTATAGGGGAACGCCTGCGGCGTTCCTTGCGAGCTTGCTGCGCAAGCTCGGGGCGAGCCCCTTCGGCGTTCCTTGCGAGCTTGCTACGTAAGCTCGTCGGTGCTTTCGAACAGTTTGCGACTTCCGCTCTGCGAGACTAGGACGGGAACGCTTTCGGCGTTCTACACGCTCGGGAAACGTCCTTTGTGGGTCGCAGTAACCTGCCGCCATGTCTTCTTTGCGGATAGCTGGTGCCCAAGTCAATCTTGTTGTTGGTGATATCGACGGCAACCTGAAGATCATCCTCGAGGCGATGGAGCGGGCGGAAGAGGCTCAGGCCGACGTGCTGCTTCTTCCGGAACTCGCCATCACCGGCTACCCGCCCGAGGACTTGTTGCTGCGGCGTTCCTTCATCGATCAGAACCTCGAAGCCCTGCGCCAGATTGCCCAGGCTTCGGAGAAGACTGCGGTCGTAGTGGGGTTTGTGGATCGAGTAGATGGGGATCGTCACAAAGACGACTCAGTTGAACGTGGTCTCGCCAATGCCGCGGCCGTCGTTGCCGATGGCGGGATTCGTGGGATTTATCACAAGGTCTTGCTACCCAACTATGGCGTGTTTGACGAGGCCCGGTACTTTGCACCCGGCCGAATGCCCGAGAAGCTGTGGGGAATAGGAGGCGTCGTTACCGGGGTGTCGGTTTGTGAGGACATCTGGTCCGCCGACGGTCCGCCCGCCTTACAGGCCGAGGCGGGGGCGCAGGCGCTGCTCAACATCAATGGGTCTCCCTATCACGTGGGCAAGGGTGAACAGCGTTCTGCATTGCTGGCGGCCGAGGCTCTCCGATCTGAGGTCCCAGTCGTCTACGTCAACATGGTCGGCGGCCAGGACGAGCTGGTCTTTGACGGCGACTCGATGGTCTTCGACGCCGATGGCGAGCTGATCTACCGCGCGGCACAGTTTGAGGAAGAGCACTTCGTAATTGATGTGCCTGTCGACGAGTCCGACTTCGATGGCGGTCTGGTCGCAGTATCCGACGGCAGTGCTCATGAAGATGCTCCGGTATCTGTCCCCGAGATCAGGCCGCGCCTCGATGAGGATGCTGAGATCTATACGGCGTTGGTGACCGGTCTTCGGGACTATGTGTCCAAGAACGGTTTTCGTGATGTCGTGATTGCTCTATCCGGCGGCATTGACTCGGCCTTGACGGCGGCGATCGCGGTTGATGCGCTGGGGCCGGATGCGGTGCGGGGGATCACTATGCCGACTCGGTTCAGTTCAGATGGTTCGGTCAATCACTCGGTGGAGCTGGCGCGGAATCTCGGGTGTCGTATCGACGAGATCTCCATTGAAGGCGTTTTTGGCGAGTTTGTTGCGGCGCTTGGGCCTGTGTTCGAGGGGACCGAATTCGATGTCGCTGAAGAGAACCTCCAGGCCAGGATTCGTGGCGTGATTGTGATGGCAGTGTCCAACAAGTTCGGTGGCATGGTGGTCACCACCGGCAACAAGTCGGAGATGGCCGTGGGATATGCGACGCTGTATGGAGACATGGCCGGTGGCTATGCCCCGCTCAAGGATGTGTTCAAGACGGTTGTGTATCGACTGTCGGAGTGGCGCAACCGTGATGGCGAGGTCATTCCGTGGGCGACAATCAACAAGCCACCCTCGGCAGAGTTGCGTCCCGACCAAAAGGACACCGACTCGCTGCCCGAGTACGACGTGCTCGACGGGATTCTGCGCCGTTACATCGAGTTGGATGAGGCTCCCGATGTGATAGTCAGCGAGGGCTTTGATCCAGAGTTGGTGGCGCGGGTGGCACGCATGGTTGACCGCAACGAATACAAGCGCCGCCAGTCGGCCCCAGGGGTGCGCATCACGCAGAAGGCGTTCGGCAAGGATCGGCGTCTTCCGATCACGAATCGTTTTAAGGACTAGGCGACTCCACCAGCTAGGAAGTGTCGTCAGGGTCCCGGGTTCTGAGGTGGTCGGGGATAGAGAAGTCATCGAGCATTCTTACCCCATGTTTGGCCGCCCACTTGTCGCGGTCGCTGGGGATGAATGGCATGCCTCCAGGGCGTATCCAGACCACTTCGCCGTTCGGGTCACCAGAGATCTTCCATCCGTCCTCGTGGACGAGCCGATGATGAAACAGGCAGAGCGAAATCAAGTTGTCGAGGTCGGTGGGTCCGCCGTGCGCCCAGTGGACCAAGTGGTGGAAGTGGATCCATCGGGTCCGTGCGCAGCCCGGATATCGGCACCCGTTGTCTCGTTTCCGGAGGGGGCGAGCCAACCAGGCCGGGATGGTGCGGGTCGTGCGACCTACACCGATTACAGAGTCCTGGTCGTCCTCGATGTTGATCTGGAGCCGAGCATCGCAGAGCAGCCGACGGGCGGTTTCGGCGAGCATCGGGGTTCCGTCTTCGAACTCTGCTTGCCCCTCGTCGTCGGTGAGCACCGCAAGGGGGATGTGTACAACGGCTGTTGCCCGATCGGGGTCGGTATCCGCACCTCGGGACTGTGAAGCAAGCATCAGCAGCGCATAGAGACTGCGTGCCTCGAATGACTCGTAGGTGCCGCCGGGCTCGGCGGGGGCCACGTTGGCAAGGCGAGTGATCGCCTTGCCGAATTCGACGCCATCTGAGGCGACCATCTTGCCGTTGAACCACAGAACTGGGTTCTCCTCATCGAACTTCCAGGTGAAGTGACGGGTGCGATGGACCTCTTGAACATCTCGTAGCTTGATCTCCCTGGCCTTGCGGCCGAGCTCGCGCACGGACATGCCCGGAGCGTCCTCGGCGATCTCGTCGTCGGTTTCGGGTGTTGCATAGCGGGTCGCGGTGCGGACTTGGTCCCACGACATCCGCCCCGCCGCATAGGCGGCTCGGATCGCAGGAAGTTCCTGAATCGCATGAGCGACCCGGGTCCACTCGGATGCGGTGTGGTGAGATAGGCCGTAGCGGTTGACCAGCCAGTTGGCCATTGATGAGGCACCGTCGAAGGTCCATTCCTCCGCCCGGTCCACCAGGTCCACATCGTCGAGCATTTCGAGGTGGACGGCGCAGCGCACTGTTTGCCATTTGTCGAGAGTGGTGTAGCGATCTGTGTCGTACAGCGGTGCGGTTTCCATCACATGCTCCAAGGCGATCTTGTTGCCAGGTCGGGAAGTCTCACCAACATATCAACGGGGTATGACAGATTCTGTCGCCCAACCATCACCCCCCGCTACAGTCCGATCGATGGGAAACAGACCTTTTCGATTTGGATTGAACGTCGGTACCAGCAAGGGCAGGGACGATTTCCTATCTGCGGTGCGCCGGGCAGAAGCTGCCGGGTATTCGACAATCGTGTCGCCGGATCACATCGGGCCACGGCTGGCGGTCCTGCCGCTGCTGGCGACTGCGGCCGAGATAGCACCGGCGATGCGTGTCTCTCCCATGGTTATCGCCAACGACTATCGCCACCCGGCTGCGCTGGCCAAAGAGGCTGCGACCATCGATATCTTGTCGGACGGTCGCTTCGAGCTGGGCTTGGGAACGGGATGGATTGCAGACCAGTACCAAGCCGCGGGGATGGCCTACGACCCGCCAGGGGTCCGCGTCGATCGTCTGGAGGAAGCGATCACGGTCATCAAGGGTCTCTGGGGTGGCAAGCCATTCAGCTACAGCGGTGACCACTATCAGCTGAACAAGCTGGTCGGCCCACGACCTATACAGCGCCCCCATCCACCTCTCCTCATCGCCGGAGGCGGTCCTCGCATGCTGCGGCTGGCCGGGCGCCAAGCCAACATCATCAGCATCAATCCGCTCAAGCCGGGGGGAAGAAGCTTTGACACCTTCGATGCTGATACCGCCGAGTTTGGAGCCAGGATTGAAGCCCAGCTCGGCTGGATCAAAGATGGTGCAGGGGAACGGTTTGACGAGATTGAGCTGAGCGTGATGATTCATCACATTGCCGTCAAGGCCACCTCGGATGCGGTGGTGAACGACCTTGCGGCAAGGACCGGCGCAATGCCGTCGCAGATCCGGTTGTCGCCAAACGTGTTGGTCGGTTCGGCAGAGGAAATCAAAGACACGCTGCTCGAACGCAGAGAGAGGTACGGCCTTTCCTACTTTGTGATTGGGGCGCACCATCTCGAGGCGATGCAGCCTGTTATTGCGCAGCTGGCCGGGGTGTAGGCGCTATCCCGCCGGCGGTCGTGTCAGCCGCAGTTGCACTTGCGGGGCGCCGAACTCCTCGAAGCGATTGTCATCTGTGAACCCGAGTCTCGCCCGCATGCGCAATGACGGCTCGTCTGCTGCTTGAGTCAGTTCTGCTTGCCAACCTACCCGACGGCAGCCCAGTGTCCCTGCCTCCGATTACTCTCCGGCCTATGAACGTTATTGGTTACGTATTGATGGATGGCGAGCAGGTCGCAGCAAGCGACGCCAAAATTTCGATTTTTGACATTGCGCTACTTCGTGGCTTTGGGTGCTTTGAATCGCTGCGCTCCTATGGCGGAGTTGCGTTCCGGCAAGGGCAGCATCTCGACAGACTCGAACGTTCTGCGGCGGCTCTCGGAATTGCGCTGCCGGACCGGACAGAGATGGAGGCCTGGGTGGCGGACCGGGCGGCGGTCGGAGACAGCACGATTCGGGTCGTTGTCACTGGCGGCACCGACGAAGGGGGGACTGGTGCCGATTCGCGCTTCATCGTTTTCGCAGAGCCGCTGCCTCAGGTCGGCAAGACGGTCACCTTGCTCCCCGTTGAGGCGCCGTGGCATCCAGACGGTGCGGCATCGGAGCTCACCGGCGCCAAGACTCTGTCATATGGGCCCAACGTCGCCGCTCGCTTTCATGCCAAGAAGGAGGGCTACGGCGATGCTCTCCTGGTTGGTCGCAGCGGCAACGTGCTCGAGGGACCGACCAATACCGTGGCCTGGATAACCGATGGTGTCTTCGAGACACCGGAGTTGAGTCTCGGCATCCTGGCGTCGGTCACTCGTCAGGCGGTCCTCGATGTCGCTGGCCATATTGGTGTACCCGTCAACGAAGGGTCCTTCCCGTTGCAGCGAATGGTTGACGCCGATGAGGTGGTCGCCCTGTCTACGTTGCGTGAGGTGCAGCCGGTGGTGCGCGTTGGCGATGTCGAAAAGGAAGTCGGCCCGATCACCAGACAACTGATCGCCGGGCTTCACGACCTCATCGTGGAGGAGACCACCCAGTGAGCAGCGCGGCTTATCTCAGCACACTGCGCGCCATTGAGACTCTCTACGAGTCCGTCGTCACCGACCCGGAGAATTGGGGCGAGCAGGCTTTCGTCGATTGGGCGAACGACACCATGGCGGAGGCTACGCAGCTCCCCAAAGAGGCGCTCCGCGAAGTCCGCCGCAGCCTGCGCTCCGCCCAGAAACTCCAGGCCTTTTGGGCGAGCTCGGAGAGCTCAGTTTCCGACCACGGCGACTGGAAATCGAAGGTTGATATTGCCCTCGGACCAAAAGCGTGGCGACCAACTTTGGACCTCGCCCGAGTCGGTCTCAACGCCAGCCCATGCGAGGAGATCTACCTCGAAGTTAAGGAGCGTTTTGCTGTCGTCAACTCCGAGCGATGGATGGAAGGCATCGACTTTGAGGCATGGTCCGAGGACAGCTAACCCTCACATGTCTCGTGCCGATGTAGAGTTGTATGGTGAGATTGAAGCCAGTGGTCATTGCAGGGATGGTGTTGTTGCTCGCCGCGTCCTGCTCCGGTGACGAAGATGCCTTCGACGAAACCGACACCAGCACCACCGCAGCCGCCTCAATCACGACCCTCGCCGACGCCGTGCAAAGCGCAGAATCCTCGACAGTAACCACCGTCACTTCGGCGCCGACCACAACCTCTCCGGAGCTTTCATTCCCGGAATATCGCATCATCAGCAGGGAAGCATCCGAATCTGGAGACGTTGTCGTGGTCTTGCTTGATACGACCACGTACGAATCGCTTTCCGATATCGACGTGCACAACGTGATGTCGGATCTCGTCGAGCAGTACGCCCCAGTGTTCCAAGCGCACATCGTCGAAACTCAGGCCGCTGCCGATGCGCTGTTTGTGGAGGATCCATCCGAGGCGGAGCAGACCGCACTCGACAACCACTACATCGCTCGCCTCGAAGAGGGCTTCCGGATCGTGTACGTCGGGCCCCTCGAGGCCTCCGGCGTCGCCATCCTCGGCTCCTAAAGACCCAAGACCAGCTTTGCGGTGAGTAGGAACCCACCAAACCCGACCACGTCTGTCACCGTTGTCAGGAAGATGTTTGAGGCCAGCGCCGGGTCCTGGCCGAGCCGCCGCAGCAAGATCGGGATTGACGCACCTACCGCTCCCGCAACCACGAGGTTGGCAAAGACTGCGATCGCAATGACAACGCCGATCGCGGCATCGCCCGCATAGAACCAGCCGAGCAACCCGGACAGCGTCGCAATTGCAGCACCATTGATGAGACCGATCGTTGCTTCGCGCCGGATGGCACGGGCGGCGCGACCAGGTGGCAAGTTGCCAACCGCCATGGCGCGGATGATGACGGCAAGACTCTGCGCTCCGGAGTTACCACCCAGCAGAGCAACCATCGGCATAAACGAGGCCAATATGGCCTCCGATCTGATAAGCGATTCGAAGCTGCCGATTACGACTGCCAGGGCCAGACCGATCATCAGGTTGAGGGTGATCCACGGAATGCGGCGACGCACCGAGACCAGAACCTCCGTATATACCGTCTCCTCAGCACCGGCACCAACCATCTGGGCGATATCCTCGGTTGCCTCGGTCTGGGCGGCTTCCATCGCCTCGTCAATCTTGACAATGCCCACAAGGTTTTGGTGTGCATCGGTAACCGGGAGAGAGATTAGGTGGTATCGCTGGATGAGTTCGGCAACGATTTCTCGGTCTGTATCAACAGTGACGGTGACGGGGTCTCTGAGCATGATCTCGTCGAGGCCGTCTCCGGGACGGGCGAACACCAGTTCTCGGAATGGTGCAACGCCGGCGATCTTTCCCTGCAAATCGACGACATAGACGTAGGTGAGGTTGGAGCCGAGCTCCTCGTGCATACGCCGCAGCGCCTCGATGGCCTCGCCGCTCGTGATCCCCACCGGTAGCGAGGCGTAGTCGGTAGTCATGAGACCGCCGGCGCTGTCGTCGGGATAGACGATCAGCTGATTGATATTGAGACGCACCGGGGGGTCGAGGGTCGCCATGACACCCTCGCGGACTTCTTCTTCGAGTTGGGCGAGGAGGTCGACGGCCTGGTGGGTTTCCATCTCGGAGATGAGCTTGGCGGCGTTCTGTGTGGTCATCTCTTCGATGACGTCGGCTGCGGCTGGGGCCCGCATCTCGTCAAGCACGTCGGCAGCTTCGTCCGTGTCGAGATCACGGAGTAGATCGGCGGCGTCTTCTTCGTGGAGAGCCTCAAGAATGTCGGCTGCTGAGCCCGGATCGGTCTCGGCGATCTCCTCCCACTCGTCCTGGTGGCTATCGAGGTACTCCTCGGCCTCTTCCGGCCGATTGCGCGCTAATTCCCGGAGTCGATGGCTGAGCCGGCTGAGGCGGGAGCGAAAAGGGAGACGCATACGCGTCAGACTAGGGCCTGCGGAGGATCTCTCGAAAGGACTGGGTCCGGGGTCAGCTCATCCGTGACCCCGGCTACCAGCGAGCATCCTTGCTCTGAAAAACAACAGGCCCCCCAGGGGGGACGAGGGGACCTGTTGGAAACCCGGGTGGTGGTGAATCACCCGGCAGCTCAAATGATACCGATAGGTAACCCGACAGCTAGTCGGTACGACAGCCCTAGACCGCAGTCGGCCATTGATAGCAAGCACTGGCCCAAATCAAGCGGTTCTGTGAGCCCGATTCACTCGTACACTGGCGCTTCGTACTCGATTTTGCACGGAAGGAGGCGCGCCATGGAACGACTGACATCGTTCTCGCACGGGGCTGGTTGAGCCTGCAAGCTCGGCCCTGACGAGCTGGCGCAGGTCCTGCGCCGTGTTAACAACTCACCTGTCGTTCGTCATGACGACCTCCTGATCGGCATCAGCGGTTCTGACGACGCTGGCGTCTATCGCATCACCGATGAGATAGCGCTTGTGCAGACCGTGGACTTTTTCACCCCAATTGTTGATGAAGCTTTTGACTGGGGTCGGATCGCCGCGGCCAATGCACTCTCTGACGTCTATGCGATGGGCGGCACGCCGCTCACTGCGCTACAGCTTGTGGGGTGGCCGCGCGATCGGCTTTCCTTCGACCTCCTCGGCGATGTCCTCGAGGGTGGCGCTGCTGTGCTCGAAGAGGCCAGGTGCACGCTGGTCGGCGGACACAGCATCGATGACGCCGAACCAAAGTACGGGCTAGCCGTTACCGGTGTGATTCACCCTGACGAGATCGTCGGCAATGATGGCGCCCGTCCCGGCGACGTCCTGGTCCTCACCAAACCGATCGGAACGGGTCTGATAACAACTGGTATCAAGCGGGGTGTCGTTGACGACTCGGTGCGGGACAGTGCGGTGGCCACGATGGCTCGGCTCAACGCCGGTGCGGCGCGGGCCATGCGACGAGTTGGTGTGAGCGCTGCCACCGATGTGACCGGATTTGGTCTTCTTGGGCATCTTGGCGAGATGGTCCGGGGTAGCGGAGTTAGCGCCGAGGTCGATTTTGATGCCGTGCCGTTGCTACCAGGAGCCGCCGATCTTGCTGCCAACAATGTGGTTCCGGGTGGCACCGAGCGGAACCTTGTGGCTGCAGAACGGTTCACCCACTTTGGCGATGCGGACCGGCCGACCCAGTTGCTACTCGCTGATGCACAGACGAGCGGTGGCCTGCTGTTAACCATTGAGGCACCGTTGGCGAGTGCTTTGCTCCAGGCCCTTGACGACGAGGGGGAGCAAGGTGCTGTTATCGGGCGAATCGTCGACCGCGATTTCGCCGATGGCCCGGCAGGTGTGATCAAGATCGCCTAGATCTCAGCCCCAGACCGTTCTTGCGTACACGGCGCCGGGGTACCGGCCGGGTGTACGCAAGTTCGGAGAGATACCTCCGCCGCGGACGAAGGATTCAAGAACAGTTGCCGGCGTTGGACTGGGTGCGTGAGTCGTTTGTCGTTGACGGTGTGGTGGTACTGGCCGATTTCCTGCGCTTGGAGGATGCCACCAGTATTTTCATCCGGCTCGATGACTGCGACATAGGAATCGAGAGCTATGGAGTCGACCTCACCGGTCGGCGGTTGGTCCGGGCGCCATCGCTGCAACCGTTCCTCTCCGACGTGTGGGACGGCAATCTGACGTACGACCGTTACCCGTGTCACTCGATTCTGCAACCGCACCGCGTGGTCACTCAGATAACGGATGGCTAGCGCATAGTGCCGGTTCGAGGGCGGATGGTGCCGGTGGTCGAGTCGATCGCGGTCGCGCACTATGCGCTGCTCGGTAGTCGCGGCACGCACCGCGCAGCGGGAATCATGCAGCGTCTGGGTCGGGGTGGTGACTGGCGACCAACAAGGACTGTTGGGTTGCACCAGCTCAGGAAGCCAATCCGCAATAGGTTTTCAGAGCACCGCTACGTAGGACCTAGCGCAGATATGGCCGGGTGCACGGCTGTGACTGTGATCGGGCTTGTGCTGGCCAACCCCGTACGGCCTGGCGCTCGACCGTAGGCATATGGGGACCCTTGCCCAAGCACGACTTGATGAAAGGAACAACGAAATGCTGATCGGTGCCGGAAGGGACGTGCCGCGAGATTGGTGATTAGTGCGGCGTCATCAAGGGATACTGGTCAACCACGCCGGGCGCTACGACGTACGGGGAATCGCCGATCCCGTCGCCATCGGAGTCTGAACCTGTGTAGTCGCTCCAGTAGTTCCCTTCGCCTTCGAAGTGCCAATAGGTGCCCTGACCACCGTCTATGGCTTGACACGATAGATTCTCGATCAGGTTGTTGTGATAGAAGAGGTTCCCGGAGGCAACGCCACCTCCTTCGGCCATGATCTCGAGTCCACAACGCATGCTGTGCTCGATGGTGTTCGCGATCAATTGATTGGTGTTCGCCGTAGATCCTCC
>RCND010002367.1_pt1 | contig 10458 bp, 7 predicted proteins | sample 2041351 | NCBI WGS metagenome assembly RCND01 (sample SAMN09708230, study PRJNA481090) | Marine sediment metagenome, whole genome shotgun sequencing project. | biome: marine sediment; feature: ocean; material: sediment; isolation source: Sewage treatment plant 12B marine sediment (STP12B) ...
TCCCGGATATTTCGAAAGAGTTGCTCTGCATCAACCAGGTACTTATCCAGCTCATCAAAATCCCGGATCATCATTTCACCCCATAACATGAACTGGTCAAGAGGCTCCGGCTCTTTCACCATCGCAGAGTAAATGTCGTACAAGCGAAACTGAAGCTCAACAGGGTCACTCAACTGTAGCTTACTCTCTGTTTCGATAAAGTCACCTATCCCGCTAACCCGGGGCATCCACATGCTTGAGTCCGTTGACTCTGACAGGTAGCGCTGAAGGAAGAGCCCAGCCCGGCGGTTGGGAAGAATGACCAGCAGGTCGTCCTCTCCCTCCTTTGCAGTCCGCAGCAGATAATCTGCCAGTTGTTTTAAAATGGCTTCTGTCATTTCCTTGCTATAAATTTCTTACCCTGCCAGCTATCCTCTTCCTCAAGCAGCTTTTCGAAAGCCTTCAATACTCCATCGTAACGAAGGCCCCAGCCTTCGCGCAGTCCCATTCCCGGGGTAAGCTCACCAGCTATACGTTCTATCACGAGCCGGGGCGATAGAAGTTCCAGGATCTCCATCATCAGATCCAGGTATTCCTCCATGGTAAAGGCGGGGAAATTTCCCGGTTTTTTTTCAAATTCCCTGGCCATGGCCGTCCCCTTGATAAGCTGTAATTGATGAAACTTTACGGAATCCAAAGGCCAATCTGCCAGTTCCCGGGCCGTATGCAGGTAATCGCTTCGCTGCTCGCCCGGAAGACCTATAATCAGGTGCCCCCCCACATGAATTCCCCTCCTGGCTGTTTCCTCAATTGCCCAGCGGCTCTTTTCCACATCGTGTCCCCGGTTCACACGGATCAGGGTATGATTCAGCATGGATTCTATACCATATTCAATCACCAGGTGACAACGCTTTGAAAGCTCTGCAAAATAGTCCAGCTTCTCCTCATCCACACAATCGGGCCGTGTACCCACCACAATGCCCATAACATCTGGCACAGCAAGCGCCTCATCGTAGAGCTTTTGCAAATGCTCAAGATCCGCATAGGTGTTGCTGAAGGCCTGGAAATAGGCCAGGTAGCGTTTTGCCTTGCGATAACGCTTCTTATGAAATTCCATACCCTTTTTAATCTGTTCGGTCACCGAGGTATGAGCATCCTTATAAGAAGGATTGAATGCACGGTTATCACAGAAAGTGCATCCTCCCCGGCCCACCTTTCCGTCTCGGTTCGGACAGGTAAAACCGGAGTTTATGCTTATCTTCTGAACGCGCTCCCCGTATTCCCGCCGGAAATAGTCGCTGTATGCATTGAATCTTCTGTTTGTTCCCCAGGGATAGTTCATGCTTCAACCTTTATCGTTTGATCCAACATCACGTACCAGAGATAGCCATCTACCTGTTGATGACCCATCCGCTTCAATTGTTCCATATAACCCCTGACCTGCTTGTGATAAGCAGGTTTTTGCTGTTCACCAAATTTGAAATCCACCACTGTTACCTTATCCTTACCTAGCATCACCCTGTCGGGCCGAAGTACCCTGGAATCACCACAGAGGATGGCCCTTTCGTTAATAACCCTTTCCCTACCGGAGAACCAGTCTGATACCAGGGGCTGCTTTACTTTTGACCGGATCAGTTCCTCAAGTGAGGCTCTTTCGCTCCGGGGAACCAGGCCCGATTGCACATAGCGATCCAGCAACAAGGAAAGATCTTCAAGGCTCTTCATACCGGAAAAAAGCTCGTGCATCATATTTCCAAAACTCCGCTCCGTTCTGAAAAGTCCCTCTTCATCTACAAAATACTGATCGTTTCTCAAACGAATCCGAAGGGAACGGCTTCGTAGATTCACCGGGTAATCAGAAAATTCCCAGGGATCCTTAAGCTTCTCTTTTATGACAGGGGGCCTGCTTTCCCCGTAATCCAGATAGTTCTTATCCATGAACTCTTTCAAAGGCGGTGTACAGGGCTCCTGCACGGGCTGACTACTCAGAATGGTCGTCAGTAAATCATTCACTTTTTTCATATCCTTTCCCTTGCTACCGGGGAGCCCGAGTATCAATTGATCCTTTGCCCTGGTACAGGCCACATAGAGAAGATTCAGGTTATCCATATAGGATTTCATACGCTCCCTGTAATAGTCAGGGGCAAAGCTGGAATGAATCAGTTCCTTCTTGTATTTTAATGGAACCACCGGGATCCGATCGAGTCCCGTACCTTCGGTCCGGCACCAGAGAATATTTGCATGCCGCGAATCCGGTGTCAGCGACCAGTCACAAAAAGGTATAATCACAGCCTCAAACTCCAATCCCTTGGATTTATGAATGGTCATAATTCGAATTGCATTGGAAGCCTCCGAAACAGCCACGCTTTTCTTGCCACCGTTTTGCTCCCAGTACTCCAGGAAATCGGCCACACCCATGGCCTCTTTTCGCTGAAGTTCCATGATCAGTTCCTGGAAGGCCTGAATATAGGGCATATCTTCAGACCGTTGTCCCAGCTTAAAAATCTCAACAAGGTTTTCACTGAGCTCATAAAGGGGCAAAAGCTTTAATCGCTGCTTGTGTTCAATAAAATTTGCAGGGAAAAGCTTCTCGGGACTCAGCTTATGCATGAACCGGCTTCCCTCCACATCCATATCATCGTCTTGTAAAATGGTATAGAGCTGTTTGAGCAGGGCATTATTTACAATATGATCGGGCTGAAGGGTATAACGCAACAGGGATACCAGAAAGGAAACAGAGGTATTCTGGATCAGCAGCAGGGAGTCGTTGGATATCAACCTGAAATTCCCGTCCTTCCCGCTTTGTCTGGCATGTTCAAGTAAGCTGGAGGCCACTCGTGCACCCTGCCTGCTGCTGCGTACAAGGATGGCTATCTGACCGGGCTCAATCCCAGTCGCCTGAAGATCCTCCACCCACCCTGGCAGGGACTTTAGAACATCCTCTGTAAATACTCCTTCCCCGTCATCGAAAATGTGCCATTGTACACGTCCACCGGTCCCCTGGAGCTTATCAGGAATATTCTGCACCACATCGTCATAGGCTTTTCTAAAACGTTGCTCTTCCCTGTGGGCCTCCTCTCTGCTGATTACGGATGAACTTAACTCCATGGAGATCTCATCACCAAGCAAAGCCGATGCCAGTTGAAACAGGCTGTTATTAAAACGCACAATATTTTCTGAGCTACGGTAATTCTTGTCCAGCTTCTCTATTTGCAGTTCCTGATGCCTGAAGTCTTCTTCCAGGTCGCTTGCCAGGATTTTCCAGTCAGAGTTTCTCCATCGGTAGATGGATTGTTTCACATCTCCAACCACAAGATTTTCGTTACCTGATGCAAGAGAGTTATCCAGGAGCGGTCTGAAGTTCTCATACTGGAAGAGGGAAGTATCCTGGAACTCATCAAGCATAATATGATGGAATCGGCTGCCGGTTCGTTCATAAACAAAGGGCACCTGGCTCCCACCGATAATACCTTTCAGGAAGCGACTCGAATCAGCAATTAAAAACAAATTCTTTTCCCTGGTGTATTCCCTCACGTAGTTCCAGATATCGGCCAGTATACCCAGGGTATAGAAATAGGAACGAACCGCCTCCACCGTATTCATGACCACCCATTGCTGGTAGAGCTCGTTCAGAAGGGGCATCAATTCACTTTCGACCAGGCTCAGCATCCCGGGTCCATCATTTTTCTTTAACCAGGGAGCCGGGTCAGACATCCCCTTCAGGCGGGTATCTGAAAAACTTAGTTTCTCTCCTTCCCGGGCCTTAAGGAAGATAATCGGTATGGCCCTTGAAGCTCCTGAAAAATCTTCAGGCTCCAGATTTGCACTTTGTATCTTGTGCAGGGCACGAGTTCCTATTTCTTTTATCAGCCTGTCGCTTTCCTCTTCCAGCCTGCGGATATCGGCCAGATAGAGATCCAGGTTTTCCTTGTTCAGCACATCGATGTTCTGATGTTCAAAGAGGGACTGGAAGGCTTCCATAAACAATTGCTTCCCAAGGAGAATGATCTCGTTCTTAAAGTTCCAGGAGGCTGTACTCTCCATACGTTCTTCAGCAAAACGGATAAGCCAGCGTTGCAGGTCCGCCCTGCTGCTCAGATCCTGGAACATGCGATCGACTGCAAGAGAGAGCACCCGGCTATGATCCAGTTCAAGGTTGTAACCCGGCTGTATTCCTATTTCCCGGGTAAAAGCGCGGATCACACTCTGAAAAAACTTATCGATGGTTCCGACGAAAAAACCGGAATAGTCATTCAGGATTTCCTTCAGGAGGGCTTTAGATCTCTGGCTGATTGAAGTGGCATCCATGCCTGTGGCCTCCCTTAGAAGTTTCATCTCCTCCAGTTCATCCTCCTCCCTGTACAGGGAGAGTGCATGCAGCCGGTCCAGGATCCGGTATTTCATCTCCCCCGCTGCCTTGTTGGTAAAAGTGACTGCCAGAATATGACGGTGTATGCCCTCCTGCCTGAAGAGCAACTTAAGGTACTCCATGGTCAGGGCAAAGGTTTTACCTGAACCGGCAGATGCTTTATATATGTTAAGGGGGGGCATATTGTAAAGATAAGATTGGATTGCTTAGAATTTCATATTTTTGTGCAAATTTAAATCATGGCCAAACGTGTTGTAGTTGGATTATCGGGAGGAGTAGATTCCAGCGTGGCTGCCTACCTTTTAAAGGAAGCAGGCTACGAGGTCATTGGGCTTTTTATGATCAACTGGCACGATAAAACCGGTGTAATCGATGCAGATTGTCCCTGGGACGAAGATGTGGTCTTTGCCGAACTGGTGGCCAAAAAATTGGAGATTCCTTTCCATGTTGTGGATCTTAGTGAGCCCTACCGGGAACGGGTTATCGATTATATGTTCTCTGAATATCAAAAAGGCCGGACTCCCAATCCAGATGTGCTCTGCAACCGGGAAATTAAATTCGATGCCTTCCTTGAGGCGGCAGAAGCTTATAAACCCGATTATGTAGCAACAGGTCATTATTGCAAAAAGGAAAGTAGTAAGATCAATGGGATAGAGATCCAGCACCTCCTGGCAGGAGACGATCCCAACAAGGATCAGAGTTACTTTCTTTGCCAGCTGTCTCAGCAGCAGCTTGTCAGAACCCTGTTCCCCATCGGGCATCTCAAAAAGCCAGAGGTGAGGGAGATTGCCAGAGCACAGGGACTGGCCTCTGCCGGGAAAAAGGATTCACAGGGAATCTGTTTCGTGGGCAAAGTCCATCTTCCTGTTTTTCTACAACAAAAACTGAAAGCCAGAGAAGGCAATATTTTTGAGATCCCTGCCGATCTAAGTCAATACAGTTCTGAGAAACAAGATTTTTCAGATCTGGAAGCCATCTGCGCTCCATGGCCCTATGTCAAAGAGGATGGACAGTGGACCGGCAAACACCAGGGGGCCCATTTCTTTACGATGGGACAACGAAAAGGCTTGAATGTTGGAGGAAAAACTGAGCCTCTTTTTGTGATCGCTACGGATGTAAAGACCAATCGCATCTATGTGGGACAGGGACAAAAGCACCCCGGCCTATACAGGCGCGGACTCAAAATCATCCCCTCGGAGATACACTGGCTAAGAAGGGACCTGGAAATGCAAGTTGGTGAAAGCCGATCTTACCTGGTAAGGATACGCTACCGACAGGCCCTGCAGGAGGGCACTCTACATATGACCGATTCGGGTCTCTACATCACATTTAAGGAGCCCCAGAGGGGGGTTGCAGCCGGACAGTTTGCAGCGTGGTACGATGGAGAAGAACTGTTGGGATCGGGAGTGATCAATCAGTAGGAGAAGGCTATTTTTTGTGAAGTCCGCACTCCTTGTGCAGCTCACTTTCCCACCACCACCTACCAGAACGAATATCCTCTCCGGGTTCAATGGCACGGGTACAGGGCTCACAGCCAATACTGGGGAATCCCCTGTCGTGTAAAAGATTATAGGGAATATTATTCTTTTTGATATAGTCCCATACCTCCTTTTCGGTCCAGTTAATCAGGGGATTAATCTTAAGCAGTCCGTTATTGTCATCCCACTCCACCATCTTATTGAAAAACCTGGAGACCGATTGATCCTTACGTAATCCGCAGATCCATGCCTGTTTATCTTTAAAGGCCCGGGGCAACTGTGCCACCTTTCTGATGGAGCAGCAAAGCTTCCTGTTCTCAACACTATCATAAAAGAGATTGATACCCTTTGCTGCCACCATCTCCTCTACCTTTGCAGGCTCGGGAAAATAAGTCTTCATACGAATACCAAAGAACTTATTGGTTCGGGCTATCAGGTCATAGGTCTCCGGGAAAAGTCTCCCCGTGTCCAGGGTAAAAACTTCTGTATCTCTCTTCTGACGAAGAACCATCTCTGTTATAATTTGATCCTCAAGTCCCAGACTGGTGGAGAGGACAATATGCTCGCCAAAATGCTGCAGGAAAAATCCGATGACACCCATGGGGCTTTTGCCCTCCAGCTCCTTATTCCACTGCGCTATTTGCGCTTCTAGTTTATCGTTTAATTCCATGTTATTACTGAATAATATATCAGTTAAAGGATTCCAATTTACCCATATCGGTCCAGCTATCGCGATCGTGCCGGTATAGATGTACAGGATAAAGTTTTGCCATTTCCAGGTAGAAAGGCATCAGCGGAAAACGTTTCTCCTTGGGAAAGAGAGTGAAAACTTTGGGATCCATAATATGAATGGCGCTGAAGGCAATGGGAATAAGCCCATCTGCTGAAGCATGCGTAAGAATAGTCTCGCCGGTCCGGTTATCACGCCAGCCTTTTAATAAACCATCTCCGTCCATCAGGAGGCTGCGGGTGGTGACCCGCTCCTTCACTGCCATGCTTGCAATAGCTCCGCTCTTAAGATGATCCTCATACATGGCACGCAGATCAATATCACTAAGGATATCCACATTATAAACCAGAAAAGGCTCCTTTTCAAAAAACCAGGAAGCAAAGGCTATTCCCCCACCGGTATCGAGTAGTTCATCTTTTTCATGGGAGAACTCAATCTCAATCCCAAAGTAATCCTTCTGCTTCACGAAATCCTTGATCATATCAGCGTGATGATGCAAATTGACAATAAGGGATGTAAATCCACTGGATTTCAGCTTTTCAACTACATGCTCCAACAGAGGCTTTCCCTCCCATTCCAGCAAGGCCTTAGGTTTATGATCTGTCAGGGGCTTTAGGCGGGTACCCAGCCCTGCTGCCAGAATTATCGCTTTATTTTCTTGGGCTTGCAACACCATTTTTCTTTGGGGGATTGTCTATCACATTTGGCACAACGATACTTCATCTTCCTGTCCGGTATCTTTGCATCCAGTCCGTCTTCCTCCTTGCACAGCTTCTTACTCATCTATTCCCTTTATGCAGAGAATAACGCTGCAAGTGGGAAAATGTTTTATACTCCTGAACTGAGGTCCAGAAACATCTTTTTTTCGCCAGTTTACACGCTTGCAATTTACAAGTTTTATCAAGTAATTTGTTACACATCATTCATATTACAAAATCATGATATTGATTGCAGACAGCGGCTCCACCAAGACTGATTGGAGATTGATAAGCGAAAAGGAGATTCGCAGTATGTCAACAAGAGGGATTAATCCCTATCATTCAAGTGAAAAGGAAATCGAAAATGAACTATTAGAGCTTGACTTCCAAGGAGATGAGGATAATATTCATGAGATATATTTTTATGGATCGGGTGTGGCCAATGAAGAAATGAAGGCTGTAATCTTCAGAGCGCTTCAAAAACGCATTGGAGTACACCCCTACATACAGGTTCAGGATGACCTGGTGGGTGTGGCACGAGCTCTTTTCCAGGATAGAAGCGGAATAGCATGTATCCTGGGGACAGGCTCAAATTCCGGATATTACAAGGATGGGAAGATTTCTGATAAGGTACCAGCCATGGGTTACTCCCTGGGTGATGAGGGAGGTGGTGCCGATATTGGAAAACGGCTTGTCAATGCTCTGCATAAAAGAAACCTGAGCGATCAACTGAGAAAAGCCATTATCACCGAGGAGGGGCTAAGCATGGATCAGATCCTGGAAAACGTCTATAACAAACCACATGCAAACAGATACCTGGCTTCCTTAACACAAATTGCAGCTAAATATATTGAACATCAGGAAATCAGGGAGATTGTTTCTGCGGCCTTTGAAGATTTTATTGCAAAGAATATCTCCAAATACAGTCACTACAGCGATCTGGATATCGGGTTTGCAGGCTCTGTAGCTTATTATTTCAAGGATATTCTCACTGAGGTAATGGAGAAGCATCATCTGAAGATCAGTCATATAATGCCCTCACCCATAGAAGGATTGCTTAGCTACCACAAGGAGGTTCATACGACAGATATGAATGCGTCAGTCTCCATTACCGAGTCTAGCTCCAAGTACGATAACCTGGAGCAAATGTCGGTCAAGCAGCTACTGGAAAATATTAACCGGGAGGATAGTACCGTTCATAAGGCTGTCCATACCATCATCCCCAGAATCGAAAAACTGGTGGAAGGCATTATTCCAAGACTTATGAAAGGGGGCCGCCTCTTCTATGTTGGAGCAGGCACCAGTGGCAGGCTTGGGATTGTAGATGCATCTGAGATTCCACCCACTTTTGGGGTTCCATTTGACATTGTAATCGGGATCATTGCCGGTGGTGACAAAGCGATTCGGAAAGCAGTGGAATCTGCGGAAGATGATCCTCACGGAGCCTGGCGTGATCTGGCCAAATTCAAACCCGGGAAGAACGATGTGGTGGTAGGGATCGCAGCCTCGGGAAGAACGCCCTATGTGATTGGTGCCGTTCAGGATGCAAAGAAAAATGGTCTTCTGACCGCCTGTATCACCAATAATCCCAACAGCAAGTTGGCCGAAGCGGTGGACGTTCCACTGGAAGCACTGGTGGGACCCGAATTTATAACCGGAAGCACCCGCATGAAATCAGGAACCTCCCAGAAGCTCATCCTTAATATGATTACCACCTCCACCATGATCAAGCTGGGCAAGGTAAAGGGCAACAAGATGGTGGATATGCAACTGACCAATGCCAAGCTGGTGGAGCGGGGATCAAGAATGATCAGTGAGGAACTGGGGCTTGAGATGGAAGAATCCAAACGACTCCTGCTACTTCATGGTTCCGTAAGGAATGTACTGGATAGTTTTAAGTAGCTATTTTCTTCCTATGGAACGGGCATAGAGCAGTGCCGTAGTGCGATAAAAGATATGCCCAAGTTTTGTAAAAGGCAGGTACATAATCACAAACCAGACGGCCACCAGGTGGAAAAAGTAAAGATGGTAGGCAATGGACCAGTCTCCAAACCGGGCCAGCTGCACCAGGCTTCCTGAAAGGGTAAGCAATCCTATGGAAATCAGCAAGAGCCAGTCTGAATACCCACTCTTTCCAAATACGCTTTTATTTCTCAGCCGTTGCCAGCTCATCATCCCCAGTCCGGTATAAATCATCAATGATGCCAGATTTCCCAGAATTTTAAATGGATTTGTGATGGGGAGTGGATAATGATGCGTAACAGTGGCCCAGATGGCATAGAGGGTGACCATGATCAGGAGGGCAAATCCAAAAAATAAAAGCATATGAGCCACCTTGCCACCTTTCCGGGTACCACACTCTGAAAAAGAGCTATGGGAAAGAATCTCACCCAGCACTTTGAATACAGGGAGTCTATGCATACCCGACTCACCAGGCGGGCATTGCCTCCTCATATCTTTCCAGAACCTGCCAATTCCAAAGGATGCCAGCAGGTAAAAGCATAGAGTGATGGCAGAAAAAGTACCATTCAAGAGGCCATGGGGAAAAAAGGCAGAATAATCCACCGGCCCCTCCGGGATTCGGAAGGTTCCTGCCAGAGAGAGAATAGCAATGATCACCAATACGGGAATGGCTATAGCTAAGGGTAGGTAAGCAGGTTCGCTGAGCAGCCTCCCAAGGAAACGGGGGCGAGCATAGTGCCGATAGCTAAGCTGACGGATTCCCGAAATCACATCGGCTGGTTTTACATCGCGCGGACAATAGCTGCTGCAGTCTCCACACTGGTGACAGAGCCAGACATCCACGTTGCCGATCAATTTATCTTTCAATCCCCAGCCCGACCAGATCATTTCTTTTCTTGGAAAAGGCCTGTCAGCAGGGGCCAGTGAACATACAGCAGAGCAGTTCCCGCACTGCATACACTGATTTAGCTGTGATCCGCTCAAGCTGCTCAGCTCCCTTTTAAAAGCCAGGTCTGGTTGTATGTTAACTATCCCACTCATTTACTCTTCCACTAGGCACTAGTTACTAGCCACTTACATATCCTTGAAGGGATTGGGGCCTATAAGCACCATTTCCTCCACATAATCGTTAATAATCCCTCGTATCTCGTGGTGTTCGGTAATCTCAACAAATTTCGTTTGTATCCTTTCCGGCTCCAGCATCATGGTTTCCAGGGTCTCCTGCAGGTTCTCCCCCCGTTG
>RCND010002370.1_pt1 | contig 10448 bp, 7 predicted proteins | sample 2041351 | NCBI WGS metagenome assembly RCND01 (sample SAMN09708230, study PRJNA481090) | Marine sediment metagenome, whole genome shotgun sequencing project. | biome: marine sediment; feature: ocean; material: sediment; isolation source: Sewage treatment plant 12B marine sediment (STP12B) ...
GACGCCGTAAATGCTCCGCGTTTTCATAACCAATGGCTCCCTGATGAAATTAGAATGGAACCCAATGTATTCGATAAAAAGATTATCAAACAACTTGAAGCCTTAGGTTACACCATTAATCAAACACGTTCACCAATAATTGGCATTGTCGATGGTATTTTAGTTTTGGAAGATGGTACTCTCGAAGGCGGTGCAGATAAACGTGGTGACGACACTGCTGTTGGGTTTTAATTATATAAATTATCGCGACACAACGTACCATCATGTGAGTAAGGAACGAGCGCGGCAATCCCCTTAAAAGAACGCGTCAATGCGTTTTTAACATCATTTTAGAATATCTACAAACTCTAAATTGTATATTTATAGTCACCAAGTTTCAGAATAACATCTACATCTTAAAACCAACTAAAAAAAATGAAGCAATTTATTGTTACACTAGCACTATGCTATTCGCTATTCAGCTTTTCTCAAGGCACCCAATTATTAAGACAACCAACATTACACGGAGACGATGTCGTTTTTGTTTATGCTAACGACATATGGAAAGCCACCGTTAATGGTGGAACAGCCATTAGATTAACCAGTGATGACGGTTACGAATCTAGTCCACATTTTTCAAATGATGGTAAGATGATTGCCTTTACAGCCCAATATGATGGCAATGTAGATGTCTTTGTTATGCCTTCTGAAGGTGGTGAACCGAAACGACTGACCTATCATCCTGGTGGTGATTTTGTGCAAGGCTGGACTCCAGACGGAAAAGTACTATTTCGTTCTGGTAGAGAAAGTCAACCCACAATGACAAGCAAGTTCTTTACAGTATCTACTAAAGGTGAATTACCAGAAGCTTTAGATATTCCTAGAGCTGCTTATGGTGAGATGTCTGCAGACGGAAAGCATTTAGCCTATACGCCCATTACAGGTTGGGATGCAGAATGGAGAAATTACAGAGGTGGACAAGCCATGCCAATTTGGGTGGTGAATATGAAAACCAAAGAACTGGTAAGAACATCACAGCCTACAAAAGAGCGTCATCTAGATCCTGTCTGGTTAAATGACATCGTGTATTTTATGTCGGAGCGCGATTACACCATGAATATCTGGTCGTTTAATCCGAGTACTAAAGAAGAAAAGCAAATTACCTTTCATAAAAAGTTTGATGTAAAAAGTCTAGATGCTAGTCAGGATAAAATTGTTTATGAACAAGGAGGTTATCTTCATGTTTACAATCCAAGTTCTAGTGACACGAAACAATTGAACATAGATGTTAAAGCAGATTTAAATTTCTACAGAGCTAAATGGGATAATGTTTCAGCTAATGATTTATCAAATCCAAATGTATCTCCAAAAGGGAAACGCGCTATTTTTGAACATCGTGGTGAAATCTTTACTGTTCCTAAAGAAAATGGAACTTGGATGAATATTACCAACTCACCTGGTGTGGCTGACCGCAATCCAATTTGGTCTCCAAAGGGTGATAAAATAGCTTGGTTTTCTGATAAAGGTGGTGAATATCAATTAATGTTAGCCGATCAAGATGGTCAGAATGCTGAAGCGATTACATTACCTAATCCGACGTTTTATTTTCAACCAGATTGGTCTCCAGATGGCAAATATATTGCATATACCGATACACATTATAATATTTGGGTGTTAAATCTTGAAACCAAAAAAACATCAAACGTAGGAACAGATCGTTATGCACATCCAAACCGTTCCATGAATCCTGTTTGGTCTCCAGACAGTAAGTGGATTGCTTTTGCAAAACAACAAGAAAGTCATTTTAAAGCGATCTTTGCTTATAATGTAGATTCTAAGAAAACGGTTCAAATTACAGATCCAATAGCCGATGCTATTTCACCAGTTTGGGATGCTTCAGGAAAATATTTATATACCTTGGCGAGCACAAATTATGGTCTCCAAACGGGTTGGTTAGACATGAGTAATTATGATGGAGCTGCTAATTTAACGCGCAGCTTGTATGCCGTAGTTTTGAATTCTAAAGATGAGGCTCCAAATCTTCCAAAGAATGATATGGAAGAGATGAAGAAAGAAGGTGATGGTGAAAAAGAAAATAAGAAAGAAGACAAAAAGTCGTCTGATAAAGTTACGGTTACTATCGACGAGAATGGTATTTTCGACAGAGCCGTCGCTTTAGATTTACCAGCTAGAAATTATATAGCTTTATTAAAAGGCCCTAAGAACAAAGTGTTTATTGCGGAAGCAATACCCAATGAAGATGGTCTTAAAGTACATTCTTATGATGTAGAAAAAGAAAAAGCAACAGAATACGCTACAGGCGTCTCTCAAATGGTTGCGTCTGAAGATAGAAACCATATCTTATTATTTCAAAATAGAAATTGGGTTTTAACCAGTGCAGCAGCAGCACCAAAACCTGGTAAGGACAACTTAAAAACAAATCTAAAAATTAAGTTAGATCCAAAAGCAGAAGCGCATCAGATCTTCAAAGAAGGTTGGAGATATATGCGCGATTTCTTGTATGTAGATAATGTACATGGAGCGCCATGGGACGAGGTATACAAATGGTATGCTCCTTGGATAGACCATGTACGTCATAGAACCGACCTAAATTATGTTGTGGATATTATGAGTGGGGAAGTTGCTATTGGTCATTCTTATGTGTCTGGTGGGGATATGCCAAATGTAGATCGCGTTCCTGTCGGCTTATTGGGTTGTGATATTGAATTAATTAATGGCAATTACAAGATTGCTAAAATCTTTAATGGTGAACGTTGGAATCCTAATTTAACAGCTCCGTTAGCACAACCAGGAATTAAAATTAATGAAGGTGATTATATATTGGCTATAAATGGTAAGCCACTCTCTGCTGCAATTAATCCTTATAGTTTATTAGAGCAAACTGCAGGCAGAGAAATAAGCATTACAGTAAATTCTAAACCTTCTATGACTGATGCTAGAACCGTTGTAGTAAAACCTGTTGGCAGTGAGCGTGGTTTAAGAACTATTGACTGGGTAGAAGGCAACCGAAGAAAAGTAGATGAATTATCTAATGGTAAACTCGCATATGTTTATGTGCCTAACACAGGCGGTGGAGGCTTTACTTCATTTAACCGTTACTATTTCTCACAACAAGATAAAAAGGGTGTGGTTATAGACGAGCGAAATAATGGTGGAGGTTCCGCCGCAGATTATATGATCGATATTATGTCTCGTGAGTTATTCGGATATTTTAATAGTAAAGCTGGTGATAACAGACCATGGACGACTCCAATGGCAGGTATTTGGGGACCAAAAGTGATGTTAATTAACGAACGTGCTGGCTCAGGTGGTGATTTATTACCGTATATGTTTAAGATGAAAAACATAGGTCCAATGATTGGTACCAGAACTTGGGGAGGACTTGTAGGAACTTGGGATACTCCGCGTTTTATTGATAATGGCAGAATGGTTGCACCAAGAGGTGGTTTCTATGATGTTAATGGTGAATGGGCTGTAGAAGGAGAAGGTGTCGCACCAGATATTGAAGTGATTCAACATCCGAAAGAAACCTCTAAGGGTAATGATCCACAATTAGAACGGGCTGTACAAGAAGCACTTAAATTATTAAAAGGTAATGAGTTTAAGTTGATGCCAGAACCTAAAGCACCTGTGAGGTGGAAGCGTCCTGCAGGTTATAAAAATGATAACTAATAGTTAGTTATATAATATCATATCGAGCGCAGTCTATATTATTCTTTGTTTATAGGCTGCGCTCGATTTATATTTCTTAATCCTTTAAAGGCAATAATTTATTTAAATAGTATTTTTACGGCAACAACAAATTTTAACCCGTGGCTAAAACATCAAAAAAACTACCTTTTAAAAAGCTATCTGCAAAGCAAAAAGTAAAACGTATCATAAAAATCATTGGCGGAATCGTAATTTTTTTCACGCTACCTACCCTTCTATTATTCGGGTTCCTATATTTTAAATACAATGAAGACTTACCAGCAGGTAAAGAAGGCACAAAAGCCGACCAATTGGCAACTGAAATGTTAAAAGCTTTAAACGAGACTGCTTACCTAAACACAGATTATCTAGAATGGACTTTTAAAGGAAGTCACCATTATAAATGGTACAAATCGGATAATACTTGCGAAGTCTATTGGGATGCCTTTACGGTGATTTTAGATTTAGATAACCACGATAATTCTAAAGTTTTTGTGGCCGAACAAGAATACAATGGAGTTGAAAAGCTTGATTACATCCATAAAGCTGAAAGCTATTTTAATAACGATTCCTTTTGGTTAGTTGCGCCATACAAAGTGTTTGACCAAGGAGTAGAACGACGATTGGTAAAAGCAGAAGACAACAAAGACGCTCTTTTAGTCACTTACACATCAGGAGGAACTACACCTGGAGATTCCTATCTATGGCATTTTGACGAGAATGGAAAGCCAAAAAGCTTCCAAATGTGGGTAGATATTATACCTATTGAAGGTTTAGAAGCGACATGGGAAAATTGGATCATCACAGACAGTGGTGCGCAATTGCCAACCTTCCATAAGTTGTTGTTTATGGGTTTGGAAATGGGAGATGTTAAGGGCTTAAGTCTTAACGACTAAGCAACATACACCTCATCCTCATCAAAATCAGTATCAGGAATAATTTCCTTTTGTTCGATGACATTACGCGTTTCATGAACCATACGTGTCTCTTCTAATATCACATTAGAAACACCGAGCATCCATGCCACGAGCACTAAGTAGCACATCCGTTTTATTCTAATGAGCACATGTATCATAACAAACCATGAGCAAAGTACGTTCCAGTATGTCATTTACTGACAGATTATCAGCACTTTAATAGATTACTTACAACGCTGCACAACAAATTGTTGACGCTTCAATATAAACAACACGGATATCATAATACATTTATAATAAAGTACAGAGGATAACTAATTCTCTAAATTATTTAAGAAACATTTGATTTGCATTTATTTTCCCCTTAATTTTGCGCTATTCTTAATTTAAATCTATAATAATTATGAAAAAACTAATTTTATTACTCTTATTTTTCGGATACTTCAGCATGGCTTCAGGACAAAACCAACCCAAAGTTGGAGATCAACTCACCATTCAACAACCTTCTGCACAGCTATACAAACATATCGATTTCCCAAGACCTAATATCTTAGTCAAACGCGGAAAATTACCCAATTATAAAAGTGTGTATGGTAACACCGTCATAATTGAGGAAGTGCTCACTAAGGACGATGGCACTGTTGATGTGATCTTAAAGAAAAAAGACAGCAGCAAGTTTTTCGGTCTTTTGAGCAAAGTAAAAGCCAACTATTTTAAATCAATTGATGTTGGTGAACTTTCTTTAGTTAAGTCTTAATAACGTTTATAAAGTATATATAAAATGCTCTGAAATTTCAGGGCATTTTTTGTTAAGGACCAGCCAAACCTTCACATCATTTTAACATCTAAAAATTGTACCTTTGCACTTTTGCTAAAAACACTGAAGGATTTTAACCATTTATGAGCCAATTCAACGATTCTATTGAAGTAAAAGGAGCACGCGTCCACAACTTAAAAAATATTGATGTTACCATTCCTAGAGAAAAACTAGTAGTGATTACAGGGTTATCTGGTAGTGGTAAATCTTCTTTGGCTTTCGATACCATTTATGCTGAAGGGCAACGTCGTTATATCGAAACATTTTCGGCTTATGCTCGTCAGTTTTTAGGCAGTTTAGAACGTCCAGATGTGGATAAAATTGATGGGCTATCACCTGTGATTGCTATTGAACAAAAAACAACCAGCAAATCACCACGTTCCACTGTGGGTACCATTACCGAAATCTATGATTTCCTGAGACTATTATATGCCAGAGCAGCCGATGCTTATAGTTATGAGACTGGTGAAAAAATGGTGAGTTATAACGACGAGCAGATTAGAGATTTAATACTAGAGTCATACAACGGTAAACGCATAAATTTACTATCGCCTGTAGTTCGTTCTCGTAAAGGACATTACCGAGAATTATTTGAGCAAATCGCTAAACAAGGCTTTGTTAAAGTCCGTACCGACGGAGATATTGTAGACCTTGAAAAAGGTATGAAACTCGATCGTTACAAAACCCACGATATAGAGATTGTCATCGATAGACTAAAGATTGATGATAATCAAGATAATGAAAAACGTTTGATGGAATCCATTAATACCGCCATGTATCATGGCGACAATGTACTGATGGTAATCGACCAAGAAACCAATGAACCACGTTACTTTAGCCGAAATTTAATGTGCCCATCTTCTGGTATTTCATATCCTAACCCAGAACCTAATAACTTCTCCTTTAATTCGCCAAAAGGAGCATGCCCTAACTGTAATGGTATTGGTGAATTGTATGTAGTGAATGAAAAGAAATTGGTTCCAGATGAAACCTTATCTATAAACAACGGTGCGCTAGCACCACATGGTCCTGAAAAGAAAAGCTGGATATTTAAGCAATTCGCCACTATAGCTCAACGTTTTGAGTTTTCCCTAAATGATGCCTGGAAAGATATTCCTGAAGATGCCAAACACGTTATACTTTTCGGAGGCAAAGATACCTTTACGGTTGAAAGTAAAATACTCGGTGTTGCCAGAAACTATAATATTGACTTTGAAGGTGTCGCTAATTTTATAGATACGCAATATAAATCTAGCTCTACCTCTTTAGTGCGTTGGGCAAAAGAATACATGGATAAAGTAGAATGTGAGGTTTGTGAAGGCTCACGTTTACGCAAAGAATCTTTGTACTTTAAAGTAGACAGCAAAAGTATTTCTGATTTAGTTAAAATGGATATTGTTGAATTGGATGAATGGTTAGAAAATTTAATAGAACGTCTATCTAGTAAACAGCAACAAATTTCTGCTGAGATTATTAAAGAGATTAAAAATCGTGTTCAGTTTTTATTGGATGTCGGATTAACATATTTATCACTAAATAGAAGTTCTAAATCTTTATCTGGAGGAGAAGCGCAACGGATTAGATTGGCGACACAAATTGGCTCGCAATTGGTAGGTGTACTTTATATTCTTGATGAACCTAGCATAGGCTTACATCAACGTGATAATGAAAAACTAATTAACTCTTTAATTTCACTTAGAGATGTTGGCAATTCCGTTATCGTCGTTGAGCACGATAAGGATATGATAGAACGCGCAGATCACGTGATTGATATTGGTCCTTTTGCAGGTAAGCATGGTGGCGAAATTATTAGTGAAGGCACACCGCAAGATTTATTAAAACAGCATACGCTCACCGCTGCGTACTTAAATGGTGAAAAAGAAATTGAAGTTCCCAAAACACGACGTAAAGGCAACGGTAAAAAAATGATTTTAAAAGGTTGTACAGGTAACAACTTAAAAAATGTTGATGTCACTTTTCCTCTAGGTACAATGATTGGAGTGACTGGAGTTTCAGGCAGTGGTAAATCGACTTTAATTAACGAAACCCTCTACCCTATTCTTAACGCCCATTATTTTAATGGCGTTAAAAAACCAATGCCTTATAAAAGCATTAAAGGTTTAGAACATATTGACAAAGTCATCGATATTAACCAATCACCGATAGGACGAACACCTCGAAGTAATCCTGCCACATATACTGGAACGTTTGGTGAAATACGAAGTTTGTTCTCAAAAATACCAGAAGCGATGATTCGTGGTTACAAACCTGGTCGTTTTAGTTTTAATGTTACTGGTGGACGCTGCGAAACGTGTCAAGGCGGTGGTTTGCGCGTTATAGAAATGAATTTCTTGCCAGATGTCTATGTGGAATGTGAAACATGCCAAGGCAAACGTTTTAACAGAGAAACCTTAGAAATTCGTTACAAAGGTAAATCCATTAGTGACGTGCTAAATATGACTATTGAAGAAGCCGTCAATTTTTTTGAACATATTCCTAAAATTCATCGTAAACTAAAAACTATAGAAGATGTCGGTTTAGGCTATATTACATTAGGTCAACAAAGCACTACACTTTCTGGTGGAGAAGCCCAACGCATTAAACTGGCTACAGAATTAAGTAAACGCGATACCGGAAATACGTTTTACATTTTAGATGAGCCTACAACAGGCTTGCATTTTGAAGACATTAGAGTACTGATGAAGGTGCTAAATAAATTGGTAAACAAAGGAAATACGGTTGTGATTATTGAGCACAATCTCGATGTAATTAAAACTGTAGACTATATAATTGATATTGGTTACGAAGGGGGAAAAGGTGGCGGAGACATTGTCGCAAAGGGTACACCTGAACAAATCATAAAGGATAAAAAGAGTTACACTGCTCAATTTTTGCGTAAAGAATTACATTAACATTATATTGTCATAAATCGTTTGTTTAGATGACCATAAAAAAGTTAACTTAGCAGGTTTGCAAATCTTAAATTAAGACATAAATCAATGAGAAAAGAAAATAAAAATAAAGGCTGGAATGAAATAAAATCAAACGATTCGTGGGCGATTTTTAAAATCATGGGTGAGTTTGTTAACGGCTATGAAAAACTGAGTAAAATTGGACCATGCGTCTCTATATTTGGTTCTGCACGAACCAAACCCGACCATAAATATTATAAACTCGCTGAGGAAGTTGCCCATAAAATTGTAGATAATGGTTATGGTGTAATTACTGGTGGTGGTCCTGGTATTATGGAAGCAGGTAACAAAGGAGCCCACATTGCTGGTGGAACCTCTGTAGGCTTAAATATAGAATTACCTTTTGAACAACACGACAACCCTTACATAGATAATGATAAGAGTTTAGATTTTGATTACTTCTTTGTTCGTAAGGTTATGTTTGTAAAGTATTCTCAGGGCTTTGTGGTAATGCCAGGAGGTTTTGGAACACTTGATGAGCTATTTGAAGCGATCACATTAATACAAACGCACAAAATTGAAACCTTTCCTATTATTTTAGTTGGAAAGGACTTTTGGGGAGGCTTAATGGATTGGGTTAGAACCACACTTCTTGATGCCGGTAATATTAGTACTAAAGATTTAGACTTAATACACTTAGTAGATTCAGCAGATGAAGTCTTAGATGTTCTCAACGATTTTTACAGGGAATCTGGTTTAAGTCCTAATTTCTAAGAAAATCCTATTTTGGATTCAATGCTATGAAGAAGAAAATACTGGTTTTTTTAATACTATGTTTATGCACTATGTTAAGTGTTTCTGCCCAAGAAACATTTAAGGTGATGTTTTACAATTTATTGAATTATCCTATAGAAGATGCTGTTCCTAATCGTGAAGATGACTTAGAATTTATACTTTCAGACTATCAACCCGATTTATTCTTAGTATGCGAATTAAACACAATTACTGGTGCTAACACTGTTTTAGATATCACTAGATCGGCTATTAATTCAAACTTTGAGATGGCCACTTACGTCTCTAATACATCTGATGACTCAAATGGCGATTCAAATAATTTACAAAACCTATTGTATTTTGATAGCACAAAATTTATTTTAGAAGAAGAGATCATTGTACCAACAACATTAAGGGATTTTAATGTGTATAAATTAAAGTTAAATACTATAAATCAAAATACTAACCCTGTAGAATTCTATGTCGTAGTTTGCCACCTAAAAGCATCAAGTGGGACTTTTAACGCCCAACTTCGTTTTGAAATGGTTACACAATTAGACGCGTATTTAAACACATTACCAGCAAATTCAAATATACTCTTAGGTGGTGATTTAAATATTTATACCGCAACAGAATCCGCTTTTCAAGAATTATTAGATAGCTCTAATCATATTACTTTTGCTGATCCCGCTAACCGAATTGGAAGCTGGAATAACAATACTAACTTTGTAGATGTATTTACCCAATCTACACGAACACAAAATGGTCTTGGTGGAGCCACTGGTGGGTTTGATGATCGTTTCGATTTTATTCTAACCTCACAGAATATGTTAAGCACGGCGAACATAAGCTATGTTCCTGATTCCTATCAAGTCTATGGAAATAATGGTTTGACATCCTGCTACAATAACGCTATAAACTCATCTAATTGCGGCATACCTGGCTCGCAATTTTCGTTTGAAACAAGAGATGCTTTGCACAATTTTAGTGACCATCTTCCCGTTACTGTATCACTAGAAACTGATGCTACTTTACTCGATGTAAATACTATTGAAACGTCTTTTACTTTTAAGTTAAAATACAATGTAACAAATTATATATTAGATATTTATGTTAATTCATTTAAACTGTTTAACGAGGAATTAATTATCTATAATAGTTTAGGTCAAAACGTAAAAGTTTTACAATTAAGTTCGGATTACGAGCAACGCTTTGATGTTTCAGGTTTACAAAATGGGTTATACTTTTTAGTACCTCTAAATCAAAATTTAAAACCGCTTAAATTCATAATTACGCATTGATTAAAAAACTATATACATCATTGATCTTTTTGTTTTT
>RCND010004011.1_pt1 | contig 10443 bp, 15 predicted proteins | sample 2041351 | NCBI WGS metagenome assembly RCND01 (sample SAMN09708230, study PRJNA481090) | Marine sediment metagenome, whole genome shotgun sequencing project. | biome: marine sediment; feature: ocean; material: sediment; isolation source: Sewage treatment plant 12B marine sediment (STP12B) ...
TTTACAGTCGTCGTCAGCAACAAAGACAACAGTAAAATTATGACATCCACTGTTGGGTACAGTCCAAGAACATCAAAATAATTAAAAAAGCAAATAAAAAGCAAATAAAAAGCAAACGGAAAAAGCAAATAAAAAGCAAATAAAATCGACCCCATCACCGAACAGACTGACACTACGAACGCCCATCACCAAACAGACTGACATCTACGAACGCCCACCACCACCACCCACCACCAGGAACGCACTAACCCGCCACCACCAGCAATACCACCACCATGAACGAACGCACTAGCCCGCAACCACCACCACACCACCACCACCACGACCACCACCACCACTGACAAGCAACAAGTAACAAGTAACAGAGTAACAACAGCAACAGTAGCAACAGCAGCAATGTCGTGCTTTGTCGTTGTTGTTGTTGGTGTTGCTGCTGCTGCTGTTGTGGTTTCTGGTGTTTGCTGCCTCAATTTAAGCCGCTGCTGACACTCAAGCATTTGCAAAGTGCATGTGCATGTATTAGCTCTAGAATTACCACAGTTATCCATGTAACAGTGACCGTCAAATAAACTACAAGTAACCCGGCTGTAGCCGATAAGAGTGAGGGGACACAAACAAACAAACAACAACAACAACAACAATCAACAACAGTCTCTTTCAGTTTGCTGTTGTTTTTCGCGCGCCATGCCTTCCCAAGCTGTTATTACTGAGTACTGGCTTAGAAAAGGCGCTTGGGAGAAGGCGCTTGGGAGACACGCCACTCGACTCGCGAAATGCCAAACAATACAACAAAACATATGATTTGAGGTCCCGGCTCCTGTTCTGTTTGCCACGGGTTTTTAGGTCCCGGCTCCTGTTCTGTTTGCCACGGGTTTTTAGGTCCCGGCTCCTGTTCTGTTTGCCACGGGTTTTTAGGTCTAAAAACAACAAAAAAAGACAAAAAAACAAATGACAACAAGCTATAACAATAAAACAAAAAATAAGACTAAAAATAACACTAAATTTGAGTGTTATTTAACAAAGAAAGGTTAGGTGTTGCTGATGTTGTTAGGTTAGGGGTTAGGGTGACTGTGACTATGACTATGAACAACAACAACGACAACTACAACAACGACGACGACAATAACAGCATAACAACTAGTAACTAGTAGCGTAAAACAGCTGACATGAACTCGAATGGCGCTCGCGCCTGGCAAACGCGCAACTCGAATGGCGCTCGCGCCTGGCAAACTCGCAACTCGCTGGCGCTCGCGGGCCTGGCCTCCAACCAAGACCCACAGTAATCAGCATAAGCAGCCAACAAAACAAAAGAAACAACAAGCAGGAAGGAAAAGAACAACCGGACAAAATCAGCTGCGTACCGTCATCGGGAAAATCCCTCTGGTAGCGTCTGCATCCAACGCAAGAGAAAAGAACAAGCACACGTCAACAGCAAGAAGCAGAACAGAACGACAATCAACGCCAAAAGCCCATGAGTTTATAGTCATCGGAGGACACTTTATCACCCATCTTGGCAAAATGCCAAGCGAAAAAGAGGGAACCCCTCGTGAGTCGTGTCATCACATGAAGATCGCGGCAAAATGCCAAGCGAAAAAGGTGTATCTACAAATTGACCTGCAACAAACAAACAAAAACAAGCACTTCAAATAACTTAAAGACAAACAAGAAAATTTGTATCTACAAATTGACCTGCAACAATGTAGCGTAGCTGCTCAAAGAAATAACTGCAACAAACACTTATAAATTCCAACAAACAAACGAGCACTTCAAGTCAAGTGCGTCGGGGAAGCGGGAAAAGGGCAGACATGGGTGTCTGTTGTTGTTGCTGCTGTTGCTGTTGCTGTTGCTGTTGCTGTTGTCGTTGTGGTTGTTGTTGTTCTACCCCATGATCTGCTTGGCCTTCTCCAGCAGCTGATGCTGAATCTGATGCTCATGCATCCCGAAACGGCATGCAGCTACATCCGACAGCTGCTTGCGAACAGCAGCCTTCGCAGTGTCCACACTTTGGGAGGACACTGCAAAGACCAACATCGCCTCCACCATGAGAATGCCTAACTGCGAGAGAAATTCACCCACAGCTGGCAGATACATCATGAGGTCTTGGAGGGCCATCCGGGGCTTGGTTTCATCACCGAGACCGTCGACCCGGACTTTGAACTTCTCGACGAACGCTGTCGTTTCCTGCAAAGCCTTGCCAAGGGTTCAGCCCGTCGTTGTTATTGTTGTCGTTGTAGTTGGTGTTTGTAGGTGTTGTTGTTCATGTTGTTGTTGCTGTTGTTGTTGTTGTTGTTGTTGTTGTTATTTTTCACACAACCTGCCTGATCAAGAAGCGCACAGCCCTGTGCAATGGACTTTCCCGGTAGACCTCGGATGGTCACGGCAGCCTGGGCGACAACGGCGTCCAGCGTAACACCTGGCGGAAGGTCTTTTTTCCAAGAGTTCTCGTTCTCGTAGCCCATCGTTTTCTCGCTGTAGGCCTCCATCATGTCATGGATGTGGTTCTTCAGAAAGCTGCTTTTCAACTCCACGGCGTGGAAGATGACTGTGGAATCCATGAAGGGGAGGTAGATGTCGTGCAACTTGGTCAAACTGTACTCGCTGCTCCACTCCGGCAACTCTGCGGCGGTCATCGCGTTCATGGCCATCCTGAATGCCTTGAAAGCGCGGACCACTCCATCAAGCACGACATTCGATGCGTCCTTCTGGACGCGCGCTGTCAAATCAATGCCTAGCGCTGTGTATTTGCCCTCTGCTTTCATGAAAGCCTGGGCAGCCAAGCAGACATTGAAGGTGCTGTGCAGCCACGCCTTGTCTGGATGGTCGGACAACGTGACCAATCCAACCATGGATTGGATCCTGCGCGCCACCAAAGCGTCTGCGTTTGGAAAGGAAGACTCAACCTATCGGATTAACAACTGATATTGATAACTCTGCTGACGATAAAAAAACTGGCCAGTGTGTTAACTCTAACAATCAGATTTAATGTTTGTGGACATGACCCCAACGCCTCTGCGCGCAGCGACAGCAGCGCAGTCGCAACGAAGCCAGCGACTCTGGGCGCACACACGTCAGGAAGCTTCTTCTCAGGAAGCTTGTCCAAGAAATCCTTAAGCATGTCCAGATTGAGACAGTCCTTGTCTGCCTCCTTCAGGTGGTTACGTAGTTGTTGTTATGTTGTTACGCTTGCTTTTTTCTCAACAACAATGTTGTTGATGTTGAGCACCAACCAGGTTTGGTGTTGTTGGTGTTGTGGTTGTTACTGAACATCAGCAATGTTTTTGTTATGGTTGTTGAGCGACATCAATGTTGATGTTGTTTTTGTTATTGATATTGTACTTGTCATTCTTGTTGTTTGTGTTATATTGCTGTTTGGATGCTGTTTGGCTGTTGATTGCATCCTTCATGTAGTTGCCGAAATCATGGGCCGACATGTTGGCAGACATCTTCCCTCGCCACGCTGAGAGCTCCCTGCACAAATCCAGCACACCATCCTTGTTCATGAACAAGCCGAGCCCATTCATCACCATGTTGACCGAATCGCTACCCTGGGAAAGGTCCGCCTGAAGCATCATAAGACGCCCGCTGTTCACCAGAGCTGTCAGCAACAAGGTTTCCATCTGCGCAGTCGCACCCTGTCTCAGACCTTGGCGGAGATCTGGCAGATCCTTGATCGCTGCCTTGATCGCCTCTGGAGATGGACCGTCATGGCTTCCGGGCATCAGTGCCAGCGCAGACAAGTGCCGCTTCAGAAACGGAGCTGACAACGTAGCTGTGGTCGCCGTTTTCAGGAATTCATCGTACTGGCTGCCCCAAAAAGGTGCATTCTTATGAGTCACCAGGATCTTCAGTGTTGACTCAAAGATCTCAGACCCCTTGTACGTCGTGATGAGGGTCACGTCAGCTGGACTGCTGCCGCAGTATCCAGGCATCGGGTCAATCAGGCCTGCAATGCACATCGCCCCGGTGATCAATCTCTGGTAGGCCTTCCTCACGGGCGGTGGCAAGGCCAGGATTGTGGCCTCCTCCTCCTCCACCGTTTTGGTGAGAAGCTCGCAGAGCTCGCAGATGACCGGCTTCAGCTTCTTCACCGAACCCTCACCCAGCATGCAGAAGTAGTTGTCGTTTCCCCACGAGGCCACCATGGCCACCGCCACCGCCTGCCAACAAACACTAACTAAAATGACAAGTGACAATTTGACACGCTGACGGAATTAGTAGGATAAAAAAACACGATGCCAACAACACACACATGACAAGTTACAATTTACAAGTGGCTGGATATCCGATAATCATTGGCTGGCAGCAACAGATCCACACTATGAGAAGATGACGGGGCCGCAACAACAACAAAAAAAGCAGTACGCAAAGACATAGAATCCTAGAAACCAACATGTTATCACAACTAGCGGCTAGGGACCTAAGCAGCAACCGCATGCAACAAAGCAAAAACGGATACTCTTATATTTAACACCCACCCGCCTCCCATTCGCTGAGACGCGAAGCTTCGATAATGTCCTCGTCCTGGTCGGCCTCCGCTAACACATCAGCAGAAGCATGCTTGTCGCGGAGGTTGGCGATCAGGTCGCAGATTTTTGGGACGCTGTGGCAGTACTTGTGCTTCTCACCTGAAGACCAAGGACAGATCATGTCGACGAGGCCCTGCAGTAAAGGCGTGAGTTTGTTTTCGGCAGCCAGGAATGCGTCGGTGCCAAAGCGACTCACCACATCCGACATTGCGTCGGCGAGCCTCCTCTCAAAGATCTGCAGCTGCAGCTGCAGGCTGAACTTGTCGTCGTGCCCAGCGTCGGACAGGCTCTTCAAGTGAAGATTGAGATCCCGCCGTGGTATAACCAGCAAGGTGCCAGCTGAAACACGGCTGGCATGATTGCACATGTCGATCCTGCTGGAGAGAAGAACGGCCTCCTTTGCCTTCGCATCTTTGAGCCCGGCGAGAAGACGGCCAGCCTCACCGATAAAAGATTGACATCTTTGAGCCCAGCGAGAAGATGACATCTGTCGATTTTGATAATTATGTCACTCTGAAGTGTGCGTTGATTGCGTGCTTTGTTCCTTGCGTGTGTTTCAGTACAGCCCTGATTGTATTCAAGTTGTGTAGCGCGCGTTGTTTAAATAAACAAGGTGTTGTAACATCAGAACTTGAGAAAGACAAGCTTGGCAACAACAAACTGGAAACAATGGGCCGCTGGTTGCTTTTTCAAATAGCCCAACCCCCTGCCGAGTCGACCCCGCGGCCGAGCTTCTCCCCCAGGAGGATCCTCCCGATGTCCAAACTCAGAAGACACTCAACATTCTTCCCCTGCGAATTCTGGCACCTGGTTGCCACAATCGCCATCTCGGGATCAGTCCGGCGAAGCTCTTCCACTGGTGCGCAGTTGATGACGGAGCCGGAGCCTCTTGACCCTGTAGAGCCGGCTGCTGGACTTGGACTTCTTGCGCCCTTCCTCCGGCTGTTGGCGACGATCTTCTTCTTGTTGGCCTTCGTCTGCTGTTTTGCAAGCGATCCAAATGTCAAAGCCGGCGCAGACCTACCTTTCACCGCACTTGCACCCTCCTCTGATCCTGAGCCTTCAAGGGACTCGTCGTCTTCAGCTCGAGGGGAAGAAGCAGCTGCAAGGGCCGCCTTCTCAGCGGCCTCCCTGTCTGCAATCACGGCCTCTGCCTGTGCTTGCAACTCTGGAAGAGATGGCAGCCGAGAGCGGCTGGCATTCTTGAGACCTTCAGGCCTAGAGCTCCTTGCGATTGCTGAGATCGCAACCAACCAAAATGTAAAATTAAACAAACAACAAAAAACAATACATAAACATAACCTTAAGCAAAAACCAAGTTTCAAAGCTTGCTTCGACGCCATCTCGAAGATGTCCATGCCTTGCTCTTGCCGGATCTGCATGCAAGGCTGAAGGATCTCCTCCCTGTGCGAAAGAGACACATCATGGTACAGGCGCACCTTCCGCATAGACAGGATGGTTGCAAGATCGAGGCCCTTCAAGGTCACGATGATGCCTTTAGTTTCCGTCCCATCCTCGAGCGTGACCGGTTGCAACTTCACTCCTTTCAGAGATGCCACGGTCACGTTCTTGCACTCTCGCAGAAGCTCGGCTTCAGTGAGGACGCCGGCATCCATGAAGACCTGCGTCGCCGTTCTTGCCGTAGTGTCCACTGATGATGCCGGCTTGAAGGCAGGGCTATCGTCGTTGTCATCTGCATGAAGCTGTTCAAAGTGCTTGGACGTCAGCCCAACGCCCACACGGAACAGCTTGTCACTGGCGTTTCCAGAGTTGTACCTCTCGAGCGCTTCAGGCCACGTCAGTTTGGGCCACCCCTCTGAAATCACGGCCATGCAGATGTAGCAACCGTCTCCAACGGGGTCGCCTCTGGCATTGGTTTCGCCCCACTTCTTGTCCTGACACAACTCTACTCAAAAATGCTGATAACATTCAATGAAAAGTGGTGCGTAAACACGATGAGTCTGCGATGTTCAAAGCGCCACAAGCAGCGAGCTAACAAGGGTACAGCAAACAATGGCCCTGCTACTTTAGAAAACAACTTGTATGTGCTGGACACCGGAAAACGAAAAGGAAACACGCAAGCCAAAACACTTCACAAAATCGAAATTACATCAGCGACAAACTCTCACACAAATCGTCCTTGGAGCTGCAAGCGCAGATTCCGCAAAGGGCAGCTATTTTCTGGAGCCTCTTCTTACTCTTGCTGCCACTTGCAGCAGGGTCTTCCCACGGGATGATCGCTCCTTCTCCTCCCCCAACACGTTGAACTCGCTCTGCGGATGGATCCTGTTCGTCGGCCCCCTCGTCGAACGCTCCTCTTGCTGACCTCTTGCCCGAGTCCTGATGACAGGAAATACACAACAACTACTAACTACAAGTTAGTTAATTTACTTTGCTAGACTGCTAGACTCTTGGACATGTGTACATTGCGTGGGATGCAATAACTATCGGTGAATGCTACTGTTGTCGTTGTTGTTGTTGCGGTTGTTAGTGTTTGGGTTGTGGTTGTTGTTGTTGTTGACTCACTTGTTATTCAGATCACTATACAAATACAAATAGTTTGCAGCGTGCGCGAACCAGAAAACGCTGCAATAAGAAGCGCAAGCAGGAAGACACAGCTCAAGCAACAATGTGAACAGCACCTGTTCCCACAAAATCCATTGCAGGCTCAGGAGTGACGTGTGTCTCTTTCGGGGCGGGGTATGTCATGGCGATTGTGTACGGTTCCTGCGGCGGGCCGTTACAAATACAAGGCCTGTTGTTGTCACTAGTCACTAGTCACTAGTTCGTGTTACTGATAATTTACTGTCAAAAAAGTGCATTCTGGTTTTGCCTGCATACTGTGAATAGTATGGCCAGTCGTTTGCAAAACAGTTAAAGAGAAAGTACACATCTTTGCAACCCAAAACTTCTCAATGACCACATAATTCAATACCAACGCATACATCATAACAGCGCAGAACATGTGATGGTATGTGTCCTTCTTCGGCGCCATGGGGCGGTCCCTGAAAGCCAGCCCGCGGCCCACAGCGCAGCGTTTAGGCTTAGCTGCTTGGGACGGGATACGGCTGCGGTTGCGCTGTTCTTGTTTTTGTTCTTGCTCTTGTTCTTGCTGTTGTTCTTGCTGTTGGTTTTTTTTCTTGCTGTTCATCTCGCTCAAAGCTCAGCAAGGCTCAAAGAGCTCTGAAACGACTGCTAGAGTCAGCGCTTCTCATCACATGAGTCCGGAGTAGCACCGCTGAGAATGATCAATGCTGCCTGACGTGCTTGCTACTGAAGAAGCTTCATACGATGCAAGCTAGAAGTTATTAGTGCAACCCATGTCCACATTCACTGCCAACGAACCAAAACAAGCCACTGCCTTCCAGAAATCTCCCCATCAGATGACACGCACTCGCTCAAAGCTCGTTCAAACAACAAAACACAACGAAGCAATGATGAGTTTTTTTTTCTTTCGGGATCTGACAGGCAGACATTGAGTTCTGTATCAGTGAGCCTCGAGCCTCCTGCCACGAGCTCAAGCCAGAATTGCTATTACTACTGATGCTGATGGTATTGTTGGTGGAATTGTTGATGTCGCTGCTGTTCTCTTTGCTGCTGTTCTTGCTGTTGTTCTTGCTATTTTTATTATTGATTCTTGTTGCTGTTGTTGATGGGTGCTGTTGCTGGTGTTGTCCTTGTCATTATGTAGGCGTTTACTGTACTGAAGAGCTTCGCGGCAGAAGTCTTTGTGCGCAGTAATCAGCATAAGCAGCCAACAAAACAAGAAGCAGTCATCAGCAGTCATCAGTCAACGCAAGAGAAAAGAACAAGCACACGTCAACAGCAAGAAGCAGAACAGAACGACAATCAACGCCAAAAGCCCATGAGTTTAGAGATTTGTTCTGTACCAAGGTGACGAATTTCATGAATGAACTCCTCCCTACGATTTCAGGCCAGAATTGTTATTACTACTGATGCTGATGGTATTGTTGGCGGAATTGTTGCTGTCGCTGCTGTTCTTCTTGCTGTTGTTCTTGCTGTTGGTATTGTTGCTGTTGTTGATGGGCGCTGTTGCTGTTAAAGTTGCTGTTGAAGTTGTTGTTGTTGTTGTTGTGTAGCTGCGTGGCTGTGTATGTGTCTCTGTGTGTGATCGTTTGATGTTATTCGTCGTCATCGTCATTGTTGTTGCGGTTGTTCCTGCTGCGCCTGGGTGTATGGTAAGATACATATTGAAAATAACAAACAGATGAGGTGTGCTTGTGTGCTTGTAAATTGGAGGAGCTACTTCCATGAACTTGCCATCCTTGTTCACAAAGGAGAAAAAATGTTAACAGCAACTTCCATGAACTTGCCATCCTTGCAAGGTTTGCAAATTTAAGTCTTACCAGTACCAGACCTATAGGTAGGTTCCAACCTCTTACGGCTCTAAAAATCAAAAGGTGTCAAACAGCGCTGGCGGTACCAGCTGGCACTTCTGGATTTACTGTAGCGGCATTTGAAGCAGGTAGTAGGGAATCATGTGACATTATATATTAACAGCATTTACCAAGCAAGCAAGAACCAAATCGATTAAAATGATTAAACTATTTATGAAACTCTTTAAATAAACACGTAACATAAAGAAGAGCCTGACAAATGCCGTGGATTCCAGAAGTTGAAAGAGTCTTGCACTCTCGCAAATTTGAGCAGACAACACATTCATGCCAGCAGCTTGGTGATTGCGATGATGTCCAAGATGTTGAAGACTGTTCTGCTGTATTACAATATTACAACATGTCCTCCTCAAGAAAGCATATATATATATATATAGAGATTGACAATTGCTTATAACGATTTACATTAAAATGCAAGTCACCGAGCCACAGGCATCTATTCAGTTGTCGAAAACACATGTGATCTATTCTGGCGGCATTGATACTACACGTCAAAGCCTTTCAGAACAAACAGCGACCACATGATGATGCCGAGGCAAGGAAGGAAAATACCTTCGCCGGCCAGCGCCTTGATGTCTCGCTTGCTCATGCTGCTGGGGATAGAGACAAATGGCGTATGTCCTTGGAGTCGTAGATACTCCTCTGGGAGAATGGCAGCATCACGAGCAAAGCTGTACAGATCGGAAGATGTCGTTAGACAGCTAGTTATTCCGTCAGCATTTGTATAGCATTTCCTCTCATGACTTTGTGAGACATCGACATAGGTGTCTTTGAGCAGCGCCTTCAATTCAGCACTTGACATGCACACACGGTCCGCTGCTCGCATCTTGGTGATTGTGACGATGTCCAAGATGTCAAGCACTCGTGGAGTCTTGCTGATGCCTGTGCCTCTGAATTCCGTTCGTCCTGTCCAAGGGCTGTACCCGGGAGACACCTGGAGGAGGTTCCTTTGCCTGGCGCTCTCGGCGGGCCACTTCCGGAGCTGGAGCAGCATGTCCGGGCTTGGAACCGTGGCCTGTCGAGATGTGGCTGTTATGAATGACGTGTGAACTACTTAAAAAGTGCACTTTACCATGGTAAAAAGCAAATAAAAAGCAAATAAAAAGCAAATCCTCGAAGGATTTGCATGTGCACATTCAAATCCTTCGAGAATTTGCTTTTTATTTGCTTTTTATTTGCTTTTTACCATGGTAAAGTTCACTTTTTTATAAAATATTCTTGAACTTTACATCTTTCAAGAATAGTTGCTAAGAATATTTTATAAAAAGTGAACTTTACCATGGTAAAAAGCAAATAAAAAGCAAATAAAAAGCGAATCCTTCGAGTTTTCGCTTTTTATTTGCTTTTTATTTGCTTTTTACCATGGTAAAGTTCACTTTTTATAAAATATTCTTAGCAACTAGTCTTGAAAGATGTTGAAATTATGTAAAGTTCAAGAATATTTTATAAAAAAGTGAACTTTACCATGGTAAAAAGCAAATAAAAAGCAAATAAAAAGCAAA
>RCND010002371.1_pt1 | contig 10440 bp, 10 predicted proteins | sample 2041351 | NCBI WGS metagenome assembly RCND01 (sample SAMN09708230, study PRJNA481090) | Marine sediment metagenome, whole genome shotgun sequencing project. | biome: marine sediment; feature: ocean; material: sediment; isolation source: Sewage treatment plant 12B marine sediment (STP12B) ...
ACCATTATAGACTCAATCAGCTTTGGTAAACAGGAAATTAATTTTTCTTATGCTCGCTTAAGCGATGGAGCAAGTAGCTGGAAAATTGTAAAGGCTCCCACCCCTGGGGAAAAGAACAGCAATACAGATTTGTTCAAGAAAGGAATATTGCTGGTAAACGGACTTAGATTTACTATTAGTGATGTTTTTACTGCGTATGAAAATAAAGCATTCTGGGGAAATTATAGTATTAGCTTTTGGGATTTATTTAGTGAACCTTCAACTGGTTATCCCGAAACCTTACCTCAAGCTTTATTGCGTCACGGAGCTATTCCTATTGATTCTTTGTTAAATTACTCAACTGTTGTTTGGACAGGTGAAAATGTTTCTAATGAGGTGGGTTTTTGGAACAGCACAGAAGTACTCGACTATGTAAAAAGGGGCGGGAATCTGATTTTGCTTTTAAAAAATGGTCGGGATTATTTAACTGAGCCGATGCTAGATAGATTGGGAATTACTTGGGCAGAACCGGAAAACGCAATAATAAATAATTGTATTTCTGTATTTTCTGGATTAGACAGTATTAAAGTAAGACAAACTCAATTTTTAAGCGCGGTATTTGATACATCGTTTACAAATGAGAACAGTAAATTATTATTTATTGAAAATTCGAATGATGAACCTACCGGAATTGGAATGTGGAATAAACCAGAATATGGTGGCTGGTATAAAGAAAACGGTGGACAAACTGTTTTTCTGAGCGGCAGAGCTTACAGATACGATTACGAAGACTTAAAGAAAAACATCGAATATATCTTCAAAAATTTCTTTGAAGAACCGAAAACTGTAATTTCTGTTGGCGGGGATGATAAGATAATTAATGAATTTTCATTATCACAAAATTATCCTAATCCGTTTAATCCAACAACAACGATAAAATATCAAATTCCGGATCAAAGACTGCCTGTCGGCAGACAGGTCCGGAATGACAAAAGATCTGTCACTCTGAGCGGAGTCGAAGAGTCTGTTGTAATGCTAAAAGTGTTCGATATTCTTGGTAAAGAAATAGCAACCTTAGTTAATAAAACACAACCTGCCGGAAATTATGAGGTAATATTTGATGCGAAAAACTTTGCAAGCGGAATGTACTTTTACAGACTGGAAATTGGCGACAATATTGCTGTTAAAAAAATGATTCTATTAAAATAAATTTTTTAGTAAGTAATCAAAACCTTTTTTATGTTTGTTACTTGATTACTTGTATGATTAAAGGGGTTTGAAATTAATACTTTATTCTTAAAATATTCTCCTAAACGTGATGTGGTTTTTCTACTAGGTGCCGGTGCTTCACACCCTGATGGCGTACCGCTTCAAAAGCACATCCTACCAATGATTCTTAAGGAAAACGAAGAAGAGTTGAGAGAGACTTACATTGGTAATTCAGTAATAAATTTTATTGAAGATAATTTTGTTTTTGATCATAAAAAGGATCGTTACCCAAATCTTGAAGCTGTTTTTGGTTTTTTAGATTATTTTATTCAACAGAATGAAAGTCTAAATTCTACCTATAATCATAACAAGCTTGTGGAGATAAAAGAATACTTAATTAAACTAATACACTACATTGTAAATTTACAGACACATAAAAAAAGTATTTACTACCACCAGTTCTGGGAAGCAGTTCAAAAGTACAACAGTAATATTTCTATTCTTACATTAAATTACGATACACTCCTGGAGCATGCGTTTGATTTCCTTTTTAAAAAATTTGGATTTATTGATTACTGTACACACTTTATGAATTATGATAAAATTGAAGAACTCAAGAATTTCAATTTTTGGATAAATCCAAAAGAACCCGTCGAAATTGATATTGAAGGTGATTATAATCCTGTTCCAATTAAAATTATTAAGCTCCACGGAAGTCTGAATTGGAAGTATTGTAATTGCTGTAACCAAACCTTGCTCACTCCTTGGGATAGAACAATAGATCTGCACAAAGGAAAATTTCTGGGATTTACATATCCCGACAATGAAGAATATGAATACGTTTGTCCGCTTGACGGAACTGAGTTTCAAACATTGATAATGCCTCCCTCACACTTAAAATCACTTAACCAGCCCGTAATATCTCAGTTATTTAGCGAGGCGGCCCGGGAAATAAGAGATGCAAAAAAAATAGTTTTTGTCGGTTATTCACTCTCTGATGCAGATGTTCACATTAAGGCACTTTTCAGAAAACAGTTGAGAGCTGATCAAGAAGTTGTAGTTGTGAATAATAAAAAAGCCAAAGTACTTCAGAATAAATATTTTGCCCTAACCAAAAACATGAAATATGTAAAATGCTCTTTTGAAGACATGGTGAATGATGAAGGACTATTAAAAGAGCTCTTGTCTTAAAAATAAGTTTCCACTCTAATAACAGACTAATCTAAAAAAACAATTATTAGATTTTAGATTATTTTCTTAACTTTTAGCATTACTTGGAGAAATACAATGTTATCTAAAATTTCTACACTCATTTTAGGTGTTTTATATGAAAAAGAAAGAAATCCCTATGAAATCACCAAAATGTTAAAAGAGCTAAAGTTAAGAAAGTGGTTTAATATTGCTGATTCTACTGTTTATGCGACAATTAACAATTTGAAAAAGCAAAATTTAATTAGAGGTGAAACCTCAAAAGAAGGAAGATTTCCGGAGAAAACAACATACCAGATTACTGCAGAAGGTGAATTTGAACTGCACGATACAATTTCTACATACCTTGAAAAGAATGATCCCGACGGTGCTAAGTTTGACATTGCAATTTTACTGCTTCATCATTTGAGTCGAGATGAAGTTCTCCAAAAATTAAAAATTAAATTGGAAAATTTAGAAAGCACAACCTACGAAATAAAAACTCAGATTATTAATCTCGAAAGAGAAAGATCTATCGCATTTACGGGATTGTTGATGCTTAAACACCGACTCTACATGGCAGAAACGGAAATTAGAACGATAAAAGAAATTATCCGTGAGTTTAATACAAAAGAGAATATTAGTGGTCCCACAGCTTTTGATGTTAGTTTGGTTGAATAAAAAATTGCCCAACTTTGGACCAAAGTTGGGCAATTAAAATAAAAGCCACCACTTTAAATTATTTCCCTAAAGTAGTTCCATCAGATCTTAAATCTTTAATAGCTTCAATAGTTCTTTCCTTCATTCCGGTTTCAGCTTTTTTCAAATAACCGCGCGGATCGTACATTTTCTTATTTCCAACTTCACCATCAATTTTAAGAACGCCGTCATAATTTTTAAACATATGTTCAACTATTGGTCTAGTGAATGCGTATTGAGTATCGGTATCAACATTCATTTTAACAACACCATAATCTAAAGTTTCTCTAATTTCTTCTAATGTAGAACCACTTCCACCATGAAAAACTAAATCGAATGAAGCTTCAGTACCATATTTTGCAATCAGAGCATCTTGCCCTTCTTTAAGAATAGTCGGTTTTAATTTAACATTGCCCGGTTTATAAACACCGTGTACGTTACCAAAAGTAGCAGCAAACATATATCTTGCGCCTTTTACTTCAGAAAGTCTTTCATATACATATAACATATCTTCGGGAGTAGTATATAATTTATCCGCAGGAGCATTTTCATTATCAACGCCATCTTCTTCACCGCCAACAACTCCAGCTTCAATTTCTAAAATTATACCTAACTCGTGACATTCTTTTAATAGTTTAACAGCAATATCCATATTCTCTTTTAACGGAAGAGCGCTTCCATCAAACATATGCGAACTAAATAATGGTTTTTCACCGGCATCAACTCTTTTTCTTGACTCATCCAATAATGGTCTCAAAAAAGAATCAACTTTATTTGCCTGGCAGTGGTCTGTGTGTAAAGCAACATTAATATCATATTGTTCGGCAATAAAATGTACGTGACGTGCAATAGAAATTGCGCCCAGAGCAGCATTTTTAACTCCTAAGCCGGAAGCAAACTCACCGCCGCCTGTACTTACTTGAATTAATCCGTCTGCTTTAGCTTCTGCAAATGCCTGCATAACAGCATTTGAAGAAGTTTCTGAAACCACATTAATACCCGCATAAGCAAATTTATTTTTCTTAGCATTATCAAGCATTTCACAGTATTTCTTATAATCTACAACTGGCATTTTTTCTCCAAATTTATTTATCGTTATAAAATTAATTACAAATTCAAATTTACTTATTTTTTAATCATCTTTCAGTCTGATTTTATATAAATGTTAATTTGTTTATCTTTTTTCTGAATAAATATAAATATGAGTGAATAATGAAAGAGTGGACGTTAAAAGGGAAAAGAGCTTTAATAACCGGCGGAACAAAAGGAATTGGATTGGCGATTGCTGAGGAATTTTTATCACTCGGGGCAGAAATATTTATTGTTGCACGTGACCAAACTCTTATTACCAAAAAAGTAAATTCGTGGGAGAAAAAAGGATATAAAGCCAATAGCTTTGCCGCTGATCTAAGCAATAAACAAGAAAGATTTAATCTGCTTTTGCAAGTAAAACGTGAATGGAAGAAGTTGGATATTCTAATAAATAATGTTGGAATGAACATTAGAAAAAAATCCGTTGAGTTTTCTGAAGAAGAATATGAAAAGGTGCTGAACACAAATTTAATTTCCACATTTGAAATTTGCAGAATGTTTCATCCATTGCTTAAGAAATCGAAAAATGGAAGTGTTGTTAATATGAGTTCCGTTGCCGGATTAACACACTTAAGAACTGGTTCGCCTTACGGTATGAGCAAAGCAGCAATGGATCAGCTTACTAGAAATTTATCAGTAGAGTGGGCGGAAGATAAAATTAGAGTAAATTCAATTGCTCCATGGTACATTGACACACCTCTAGTTAAAAATTTAATGAAAGATAAAAAATATTATAACTCAGTAATTGATAGAACACCAATGAAAAGAATTGGTAAGCCTGAAGAGGTTGCATCACTGACAGCATATTTGTGTATGGATAAATCCTCTTACATTACCGGACAAACAATAGCTGTTGACGGCGGTTTTTCTGTTTATGGATTTTAGATTTGAGGATAGACTTTAATTAATTTGTCATTCTGGTTTTCGTATTTGTTTTGCGGAATACCGGGATCTAAAAAAATATGAAAACCTATTATGTTTATATGATGTCAAGTATGAATAATAAAGTTATTTATATTGGGGTTACAAATGACTTAGTCAGAAGAGTTTATGAGCACAAAAATGAATTATTTGAAGGCTTTAAAAAAAATACAATTGTAAAAAGCTAGTTTGGTACAAAGATACAAATGATATAAAATCAGCAATTCAACAAGAGAAGAGAATGAAAAAATGGAAACGTGAATACAAAGAAAATATTATAAATGAATTAAATCCAAACTGGAATGACTTATATGACGATTTTATTTAGTTTATTAGATACCGGTATTGTAAAAAACACAAACCGGTATGACAGTGGAAATTTAATTGGTTATAAAAAGAATTAACAAAAGGCAACAATGATTAAATGTATAGTATTTGATTTAGACGGTACATTAGTAAATTCTCATGAGACAATTTACAAAGCAACAATAAAAACATTAGAAAATCTAAAGCTCAATACCAACTTGGACAAAGAATTATTTTACAATTTGCTTGGTCATCACTTTGCAGATATTTTTGATGCGTGCAAAATTGAAGTGCCGGATGTTGAACATTTTATTAATGTTTATAAAGGTTTTTACTTTGATTTTATTGAGGATTCAAAACTTTATGAAAATAGCATTAAACTTTTTGAAGTTCTAAAAAGCAAAGATATTAAAACCGGATTACTAACTACCAAAGGGCAAGATCAAGCAGAAAAAATTTCGCATCACTTTGGTGTAGCAAAATACTTGGATGTAATTGAAGGTAGAAAAAACGGAATTGCAATTAAACCTGCACCAGATCAACTTCTTAAAATTTGCAACGAAGTTAATATTGAGCCAAGCAATACTTTAATGATTGGCGATACTGAGCTTGATATTATGTGCGGTAAAAATGGCGGAGCGCAAACATGTGCTGTTTCATACGGCTATAGAAAAGTTGAAGAATTAAAAAGCTACGAACCAGATTATCTGATTGATGATTTGAGTGAAGTTATCAATATTATTTAGTATGATGTGTCATTCCCAAATGTTTTGATCGGGAATCCAGAAATTATGTAATCTTATTAATAATAAATTAGATTAACTAATAGAAAAAAGTGTCAGAAACTAAACAAAATTATTTAATTGGATTAACATTATGAACAACGGCTTCGTAAAATTAGAGACCCAAAATAAAATTGCAACAATCAATTTTTATCATCCCAAGAGCAATTCACTTCCTGCCACTCTGCTAAAAGAATTGACTGAAAAGTTCAATCAGCTTTCTGATGATACTAACATAAATGTAATAATCCTTAAAAGTAAAGGAGAAAAAACATTCTGTGCCGGCGCCTCATTTGATGAACTAATTGAGATTGATAATTTCGAGGATGGGAAAAAGTTTTTTATGAATTTTGCCAACTTAATAAATGTAGTCCGTAAATGTAAAAAAATTGTAGTGGGCAGAATTCAAGGAAAGGTTGTTGGCGGCGGAGTGGGATTGGTTGCTGTCTGTGATTACACTCTTGCAACAAAAAATGCATCACTAAAACTTAGCGAGCTTGCTTTGGGCTTAGGACCTTTTGTTGTTGGTCCGCCAATTGAGCGCAAAATTGGCAAAGAAGCTTTTGTTGAAATGTCATTAGACTGCGAATGGCGAAATGCCGATTGGGCAAAGAAGAGTGGCTTTTATCACAATGTATTTGAAGGTATAGAAGAATTAGATTTGGAAATAAATAAATTTGCTTCAAAATTAAGTGAGCGGAGTTCGGAAGCACTGACAAGCTTGAAAAAAGTTTTCTGGGAAGGAACAGATCACTGGGATAAATTGTTAGAAGAGAGAGCTGAAAACAGCGGAAGATTAGTTTTATCAAATTATACAAAAAAGTTTATAGCGGATTTTAAAAACAAAACAAACAATTAATACCTCAATTACTTATGCCATTTGCCGTAAAAGTTATTCTTGTTCTACTTGCAGTTTTTATTCTTGAATTTTACTTCTTTAAAAAGGTAACAAGTTCATTTAAAATTGTTTTCCCTAAAGTATCTGCAGGAAAAGTAAATCTAATTAAATGGATTCTTATTGTTCTCATCAATATTTATCCAATCATAGCAATTGCAGCATGGATATATGTTTTAGCAACTAAGTCAGGATATTTTGCTCCTCCGGACAACATAATATTCGATTATTTAGTTCTATATCCATTTTGGATTGGTACAATGTTAATTGTTCAGGCCACACTAATCTTTTTATTGATAGAATCAATACACCTTTTAGTTCTTCCATTTATTAAAAACATTAAATCTAAAATCATCAAAACAAAAGCGATCTTATTTTTTACAATATTCTTAATAACTATTGTTTATGTGCCAATAAGAGTTGTCTATGATTATAACTCGGTTGAAATAAGAGAAGTGATATTTAAGAAAGAGAATCTTCCGGAAGTTTTGAACGGATTTAAAATTGGATTTGTTTCTGATATTCAAGCTGATAAATATACTGATGAAAAAAGATTAAGTAAATTTATTGAGAAGCTCAATTCTACAAATCCAGATTTGGTTTTAATGGCCGGTGATATGATAACTAGCACTCCTAATTTTATTGAGTTTTCTGCCAAACAGCTTAGTAAAGTAAAAGCCAAGAATGGTGTTTTTACTTGTGTTGGAGATCATGATAATTGGGCTTACCGGGGTGACAATGAAAGAAGTCTAAGTGAAGTTACAAAAGCTCTTTCTAAAGTTGATATTCCGATGATTGATAACAACAAATTAATGTTGGGAATTGATAGTTCAAATATTCAAGTCACTTTTATAACAAATACTTATGTCGAAACAATAAGTGAAAGATTACTAGACTCCCTTACTACAAACCATAATAATGCTGATCTTAAAATTTTCTTAACCCACCAACCCAGAGAATTTATGATTAAAAAAGCAGCCGAGAAAAATTATGACTTGTATTTATGCGGTCATACTCACGGCGGACAGATAACCTTTCTATTTCCGTTTTATAATTTATCACCAACTATGATAGAAACACCATATATGCGAGGACAATTTTGGTTTGACGAAATGATGATGGTAGTTACAAGAGGATTGGGAATGTCTCTTGCACCAATAAGATATAATTCGACACCGGAGATAACTTTAATTACTTTGAATAAATTATAAATTGCATTGTACAAAGATTTAAACTAAATTTTCAGTATCAATACAAATAGGAGAAATAAATGAACAAAATATTTAATCTACTTTCTGTAATCGTGCTTTCTTTCTTTTTCAGCATTAACCTTAACGCACAGCATGAAAAAATTACCGGCTTGTGGAAAACTATTGATGATGAAACCGGTCAGCCTAAATCTATTGTAAAAATATATTTGAATGACGGAAAACTATACGGCGATGTAGTTAAGTTATTTAGAAAACCTGGAGAAGATCCTGACCCAGTGTGTGATAAATGTGATGAAGATGATCCAAGATATAATCAAAAGGTTTTGGGTATGACAATCATTACGGATATGGAATATCAAGAAGATGACAATGAGTGGGAAGATGGTGAAATTATGGACCCTAAAAAAGGCAAAATTTATGATTGCAAACTTTGGGTTGAAAATGAAAAACTTCAAGTTAGGGGTTACGTTTTCTTTTTCCACCGTACCCAAGAGTGGTTAAGATATGATGGGGAAATTTAATTTTTAATGAGACACTGATAACTCAGCTAACGCTGATTTTAGCTGATTAGAAATTTAAATTTTGTCATCTTTGAAAATCTGTATTATCAGCGTCATCTGAGTGCAATTTCTTTTTGCTTTTAATGGGTTTATTGTGAAACAATTGCCGGCAATTTTTTTTCGCTGAATTATAACCGATCAGACTAAATGTCAGAATATCAACTCACCCATATAAATATCTATCCGGTTAAATCATTGCCGGGTATTTCACTTGAGCAGTCTTTGGTTGAAGAGCGTGGTCTGCAATATGACAGAAGATGGATGCTTATTGATGAAAATAATAGCTTTATAACTCAACGTTTATTGCCACAAATGATTTTTATTAATCCCAAAATTAAAAATGATAAATTAATTTTTAAGCATATTCAAAAAGATATGTCACCATTAGTTGTCGATGTCAACCAAATTCCAAGTACAGAAGTGAAAGTTAAAATTTGGGATGACCTTTGCATTGCAAAAAAATACAGTCAGGAAATTAATGAATGGTTCGGCGAAGCTCTTGATGCTAATTGTTCGCTGGTTTATATGCCGGATTCAACAAAAAGAAAGACCGGCGTGAAATATTTTCCCATAAGTCAAAATGTAAGCTTTGCCGATGGCTATCCATTTTTAATTGTTGGTGAAGAATCACTAAGTTTTTTGAATAGCAAAATGAATAAACCTGTTGAAATGAAAAACTTCCGACCAAATTTAGTGTTTTCAGGGGGCAGACCTCATGATGAAGATAATTGGCAAAGTATAAAAATTGGTAAAATTAAGTTTTCTGTTGTTAAACCCTGTGCCCGTTGTGTAATTACTACAATTGATTCAAATGCAAGCAAGAACAAAGAACCTCTTTCAACACTTAACACTTACAGAAATTTCAATAATAAAATTATGTTTGGACAAAATGCTTTAGTTCATAGCTTTGGTAAAATAAAAATTGGAAATACAATTATCGTAGAGTCAACTAAATCACTTGATAGGTTTTAACTAATTTTCGTTTGCACTTATTAGATATTATGATCAAAGAAAAGCATATACAAACAACTAAAACTGCACGTTACTATACCTTGGGAAATCCAAGTAAATCTATAACTAATGTTTGGTTTATCTTTCATGGCTATGCTCAATTAGCAAATGAATTTCTAAAAAATTTTGAATTTATTGAAGATAATAATACTCTTATTGTTGCTCCAGAAGGAATGAATAAATTTTATATGAGAGGATTTACAGGAAAAATCGGCACAGCCTGGATGACTAAAGAAGATAGAGAAACCGAAATAATAGATTATATCAATATGATCGACAATGTCTATCAAGAAATTTCTAAAAGTGTTGATATAAACAAAGTTAAAATTAATGTTTTAGGTTTTTCACAAGGCGGACACACTGCCTCAAGGTGGCTGAATAAACAACAGCCTCCCGTGAATAAAATGATTTTATGGGGTTCAGGAATGCCTCGAGATGTTGTTTACAAATCAAATTTAGTTTATTGGAATAGCCTCAAAATAAAAGTGGTGGTTGGCAATAAAGATCGATTTATTTCTAAAGAAAAATTAGATGAAGAATTAATGTTTATAAATTCACAGAAAATAAATTATGAATTAATTAAGTAT